>Ga0075364_10000234_pt1 | contig 26412 bp, 24 predicted proteins | sample EndMetdeltDD1764_FD_71517 | JGI IMG/M metagenome (GOLD analysis project Ga0075364, IMG submission 71517) | Populus endosphere microbial communities from Tennessee, USA - Endosphere MetaG P. deltoides DD176-4 | ecosystem: Host-associated > Plants > Roots > Endosphere | place: USA: Tennessee... | reverse complement strand
GTGCTCGACGCCGATACCGCCTGGGACAAAGTCCGGATCATCTGGAGGCGGATGCCGACTCCCGGATAGGGAGGATCACCGCCGACTGATGCGCGGGGTCGTGGTAGACGGCCTGATCGGCGGCCTTCAGGGTGGTGGTGGTGGCCAGCGGTTCGCCGGTGCCGGGGTTGCGGGCATAGCGAGGGAAGGCGCCGCTGGAAACCTGGACCCGGATGCGGTGGCCCGCCTTGAAGCGATACGCGGTCGGCCACAGTCGCACTGCGGCGCACGCGATTTCGTCGGCCCCGGAGAGGCTGACCAGGCCGTCGCACACGTTGTACGAACGGCCATGTGGCGCGACATCGCATAGCCTGACGAACACGTCGGCGTAGCGAAGGCTGGACTGGAACCAGATCTCGGCGGTGACGTCACCGATGATCTCGACGTCTCTGTCCAGCACGTCGGTGGTGAAGGTCAGCACATCCGGTCGCTCTTCCAGGAGCCGGTTGTCGACGCGGCCGGCGCCACGCATCCGCATCAGCACACCGCCGACTGCCGGTGTGGGATCGGATGGGTCATAGCGGTAACCGTGGGGCTTCGATTCGCCGGGTAGCCCGGTCGACAGAGATCCATCGGCCTGAAGATAGAAGTGTTGTGGTGCATAGCCTTTCGGAGGCCAGGAGTCGAAGTCACGCCACGCTTGCTGGCCCATCACGTACAGCCGCACCGGTGCGCGGGGTGGCGGCTCTTCGCCGCGCGCGTGCGCCAGCCCGAACTCGAGGGACTCCCGGGTGATGAGCGGGTCCATGCTCATATGCGTCCACGGGCCGACGGTGAGCCGCGCCGCGCGCCCCGCGTCCTGCAGGATCCGGAAGTCGCGCAGCTGGCCGGGCAGGAAGATGTCGTACCAGCCGCCGATCGAGCTCACCGGGACGGTGACGCCGGCAATCCGTTCGCTGTGGTCGATGCCCGACCACCGCGGGGACTCGGCGTCATGATTGAGGATGTCCTGGACGTAGCCGACGCGGTGTCCGGTGGCGGCGACATCGGCGTCGCCGAGCGGAAGGGTGGACATGGCTCGGTCGTTCTTCCGGCCGGACACAAGCTGCCGCAGTAGCGCGCCGCGACGCTCCTGGCCGTCGGTCATGATGCCCCACCTGAACGGGGTCTCCAGCGACATGCCGTCCTTGCGCAGGAATTCCAGCGTCAACGCTGATTCCGTCACTTGCAGGACCATCGCCTTGACCTGCGGCGGCAGTCGGTCAGCGACTGCCCATTGCACGTAACCGAGGTAGCTTCCGCCGAGCAACACCATCGACTCGCCGAACCATGGCTGCTTCACCACCCATTCGAGGGTCGCCTGGCCGTCGTCGCGTTCCTGCCGCATCGGATCGAAGGTTCCACCGGAGCCGAACGTTCCGCGGGTGCTGACGATCAGCACCTGGAATCCGCGCTCGGCCATCACTCGGCCCACGGTCAAGCCGAACATTCCCCGTCTGCCGTATGGCGATCGGTACAACGCGGTCGGCAACCCGTCGCCGCCGTCTCGCGGTGCCCACCGGTCGGCCAGTAGTTCGGCGCCGTCGGGCATGGGCACCCGAAGATCGCGTTGTACCAGCAAGTCTCGGGTCGTTGCGGGTGGCAGCTTGAGCAGGCGCTGGATCAGATGGCTGGTGAGATTCACGCCTCTACGGTAGGACTACGACTCTCGCAAGAGTCACTTCGGGCCCGCCGCTATGAGCGGGTGAACACCGTCTTGCCGGTCATCGCGGGCCATGCGTGCGGCGCGTCCTGGAACGCGACGACCCGGTCCACGGCCGGCGCGAGATCGCAATGCGCGGTGATCAAGTCGAGAATCTCGGGGATGACGGCCCGCGCGTTCACCCGGCCGGTCACGAACCTCAACCCGCGGGTGTACATCGACAGCAGCGGCATTTCGACCGCTCCTTGGTAGTAGATCCCGGTGTCTGTGCACACGCCGTCCGGCCAGGTGGCCCGGATGGTCGCCGCGAGTACGGCCGGATCCGCCGAGGTGTGCACCGTGATCGGATAGGGGTCCCACGACTTGTCGGGTTTTGGCCTGTCATGCACTGTGGCGCCGAGCTTTTCGGCGACGGCCAGCCGCTGCGGGTCGGTGTCGACGTAGTCGACCTGCGCGCCGTAGGCCGATGCAAATGCTGCGGCATATAACCCGATCGACAGGCGGCCCACCACCAGAACGCGGCGATCCGCAGGGTCGATCGCGGCCAACTCTGCGCGGTAGGGACCGACGGCGCGCCAGCCGTCGGGAATGTTGTCCGACAACGAGGCGATTGCGACCGGATCGACAGTGTCTCCAACCGGCACCAGCATCGCGTCCGCATACGGCACCAGCACCAGGTCGGCCATGAAGCCGCCGCCGTCGAGTCCGGCCAGTGGCGCCATGCCGTACATCGCCATCAACGGCAGCGACGCGCACGAACCGGTGACACCTCGGCGACACGCCGTGCAGTTCCCACAGCTGATCTGGAACGGAATGATCACCCGATCGCCGACCTTCACGTCGTGGACGGCGTCGCCGACCGCCACGACTTCGGCGACGCCTTCGTGGCCTACCGCATGGCCGGGCGGCATCGGCAACCGTCCCTCGGCTACGGCGACGTCGAGGTCGCAACACGCCACGGCCACGGGACGGACGATGGCCTGCTCAGGCGCCGTGATTTCGGGGTCAGGCGCGTCTCGCCAGGCGTATTCGCCCGCCGCCTCGAACATCAGCTGCTGCATGACGAACCTTTCTTTAGTGACCTTTCCAGTATTGTTGAGTGACCTTTCAAGTAAAGTCAAGGCATGCCTCGTCCGGATCGAAGCCGCACCGCCCTGATCGACACCGCGGCCGTGTTGTTCCGCAGGCAGGGCTATGCGGCGACGGGCGTGAATCAGATTCTGGACACGGCCGACGTCAAGGCCGGTTCGATGTATCACCACTTCCCCAACGGCAAGCAGGAGCTCGCCGCCGCGGTGGTGGACAGCGTCGGCGCGAACATCGAGAGACTGCTGCGGGGGTTTCTCGACAGCGGGTCGGCGGTGACTGACATCGTCGACGGCTGGATCGATCTGATGGCGTCCGGACTCTCCTCCGATCAGCGCGACGGCTGCCCCATCGAACCGATTGCCACCGAGTCGGTGAACGCGAGCCCACAGGTCCGCGACGCATCGGCGCGAGCGTTCAGTGGGTGGCGCCTGGCGGTCACCGACCGGCTGCGCGCCGACGGCTGGCCGGAGCAGCAGGCGGAGCAGACGGCGCTTGCGGTGATCGCGCTCATCGAGGGTGCCCTGCTCCTGTCCCGCATCTCGGGGAATGCGGATGCGCTGAATGCTGCCAAGGCCGCGGCGCGCACCCTGCTCAGTTCCGCGAATGGAGCCGACGGTGCGAGCTGACCCCCAGCCTGCCAACTGAATTGGTGATTACTTGCACAATTCCGTGATGATGCCGTTGGCCGCATCCACATCTCGCAAGCGCGCTGCCTGATCGGGCTCGGAATTCTGCTGTCCCGAGGTGGCCGCCGCGCCGATGTCCATCAAAAGGTTGCCGACCTTCTTCACGGCATCGGCGAGCTCCGGTGGAGTCGCAGGATCCAACCGGGCAAGTAGATATTGGCCGCCGTCATAGAGCGCGATTCGGGCATTGGCCGCCACCGCGAGCGACCCGGTGACATCCTCCGATCCACGCGGCGGTTGCAGGTTGGTGTTGAGCGACACGCCCTTACGAACAAGGTCCGTCGCGGAGCAGATCTCCCGTTTGGCGTCGGCACGTTGCGCTCCCGAGTAGTTCGGCGAGTTCGGAGAGCCTTCCTGCGCCAGACGAATCAGCAGCCACCCGGACAGTGCGACCGCGGCGATGGCCACCACAAGGGTGATGGGAAGCAATATCCTTCCCCGGCGCGATCCGCCGCTATCCCGGTACTCGGCATCGGACTCATTCGACGATCGCTCAGGCATGAGGCAGATGGTAACGTCACGACAAATCCGAATACCAGCTCGGCCAAAGGATTTTCGATTTCTGTCGACGAGAAAAACTAAGCGGCAGCACCGGATTCGGCGTCACCAGCCGGCTGGGTGTCCGTCGACGACCGGCGCGCCGGACCGCGCGGCAGCCAAACTCGAAACATTGTTGTTAACAAGCAAATTCGACTGAAGCGCAACTGTCAGCAGCTGAACCGACTGAACCGCGCCCGCCGCGACCGAAAGAACATCAGGGGGCCAACGCTGCAGGGCTATACGTCGAGGCCAATGTCCAGGACGCGCACCGAGTGGGTCAGGGCGCCGACGGCGAGATAGTCGACGCCCGTACCCGCGTACTCGGCCGCGGTCTCGAGCGACAGCCCGCCGGACGACTCGAGCTTCGTCGCGGGCGCGCGGGCGTTGCGTCGCTGCGCCGCGATCTGCGTCTGCCACACCGGAAAGTTGTCCAGAAGAACGAGCTCCACGTTCTCGGCGAGTATCTCGTCGAGTTGCTCGAGCGAGTCGACCTCCACCTCACAAGGCAAATCCGGTGCGACGGCGCGGACGGCCCGAAGTGCCGCCACCGCCGAACCCGCCGCGGCAACATGGTTGTCCTTGATCAGCGCCGCATCGCCGAGACCCATCCGGTGGTTGACGCCGCCACCGACGCGCACCGCGTACTTCTGCAGAGCGCGCAGACCCGGCAGCGTCTTGCGGGTGTCGCGGATCTTGGCCCTGGTGCCCTCGACCGCGTCGACCCAGGCGGCCGTCGTCGTGGCGATGCCCGATAGGTGACACACCAGGTTCAGCATCGTGCGCTCGGCGGTGAGCAGCCCTTGCGTCGGTGCCTCCACGATCAGGGCCGCGGCGCCGGCCTCGAGGCGTGCGCCGTCGTCCACGCGGTGCTTGACCTGGTAGCCGTCGGCGCCGAGCACCTCGTCGAGTGTCAGCAGCGCGATGTCCACACCGGCGATCACCCCAGGTTCCCGGCTGACCATCGACGCCGTGGTCGTCGCCTCGGCGGGCACCGTCGCCAACGTGGTGACGTCGGGTCCGTAGCGCAGGTCCTCTTCCAGCGCACGCGCGATCACCCTGCGAGCCTCTGTCAGCTCGTCGACGGTGAGTTCCATCAGCAGCACGCCACCGCGGGCACGAGGCTACGTGCCAGCGCCGGGTCGGTTTCGGGAAAGTCGGACCTGTGGTGGCAGCCTCGGGATTCGGTGCGCACCAGCGCTGCAACCGCAACCGCGGCCGCCGTGGTCGTCAACGCGACGTCCTCGAAGTCGGCGCGCGAACGCAGCCCGCGAGACGTTGCGTCGTCCAGCTCATCGGCCAGTCGCTGCAGGCCGGCCCCGTCGCGGACGACCGATGCGTCACGCGACATCGCCCGCTGCAGCTCGCCTCGTGGCAATGCGCGCCGCACCACCGGCTCGGGCGCGGCCGCAAGGCCCGGTCCGGCATCCGCGGCATGCGCGGCGGCCGCCTTGCCTGCCCTGCCGCCGACGACCAGGCCCTCGAGCAGGCTGTTGGATGCCAGCCGGTTCGCACCGTGCATGCCGGTGCGCGCGACCTCACCGGCCGCGAACAGCCCTGCGAGTTCGGTACGCCCGAACACATCGGTGACCACGCCGCCGCAGCTGTAGTGCGCGCCCGGCACCACCGGAATGGGTTGGCGCGTCGGGTCGATGCCCGCGGCGTGGCACGCAGCCGTCACCGTCGGGAACCGCAGCTCGAAGCCGTCGATGCCGCGCGCGTCGAGGTAGACGCACGGATCGCCGGTCGCAGTCATTCGCGCGTCGATGGCCGCCGCCACCACGTCGCGAGGCGCGAGGTCACCCATCGGGTGAACGCCCTCGGTTACCGAATTGCCTTGCGCGTCGACAAGTATCGCGCCCTCACCGCGGACCGCCTCGGTGATCAGCGGGCGGCGACCGCCGGCGTCACCGTCGAACAACATCGTCGGATGGAACTGGATGAACTCGAGGTCGCTGACCGGCAAGCCCGCCCACATTGCCAGCGCGACGCCGTCGCCTGTCGACCCCTCCGGATTGGTGGTGGCCGCGTACAGATGTCCCAGCCCGCCGGTTGCCAGGATGACCGACGGCGCATGCACGATGCCGAGACCGTCCTCGTTGAGCACCAGCACGCCGGTCACCGCCGCGCCGTCGTGGAGCACCTCCAGTGCAACGTGATGGCGGCGGATGTCGAGCCGGGCCGCCGCGTGATCGAGCGCCCGCTGCACCTCGGCCCCTGTCGCGTCACCACCGGCGTGGATGATCCGGCGCCGCGAGTGCCCGCCTTCGCGGGTCAGCGCCCACCGTCCCGGCGCCGCCTCGTCGAATCGCGCTCCGTCGTCGACCAGTTCGGCGACCGCACGGTAGCCGTCGGCCACGATGGAGCGGACCGCGTCCGGATCGCACAGTCCGGCACCCGCGGCGAGGGTGTCAGCGACGTGCGCCTCAACCGAATCGTTGGTTTCCGGCAGCACCACCGCGATCCCGCCCTGCGCATAGAACGTCGCGGTGTCACCGATCTTGCTCAGCACCACCACTTTTCGGCCGCGCCGGTGGGCAGCCAACGCAGAAACCAGGCCTGCGACCCCTGTGCCGATGACGACGACGTCGGCGCGCTGCTGCCAGAAGCCGGAGCCCCCGCACCCCGGCAAGTCCCGAGTCATTCGCCGCCGCCAGGCCGGCCGATCTCGATCATTCGCTGCACGCTGGCGCGCGCCAGGCTGGCAGTCTCGGGATCGACGTCGACTTCGTCGGCACCTTCCACCAGGCAGCGCAGCAGCGCGGCGGGCGTGATCATCTTCATGTACTTGCACGACGCGCGGTCGTTGACGGCGCGAAAGTCGACTTCCGGTGCGGCACGGCGCAATTGGTGCAGCATGCCGACCTCGGTGGCGACCAGCACCTGCCGCGCCTTGGTCTCGCGTGCCGCGTCCAGCATGCCGCCGGTGGACAGAATCTTCACCCGGTCCTCCGGGAAGGCGCCTTCGCCGGCCAGGTACAGAGCCGAAGTGGCGCACCCGCATTCGGGATGGACGTAGAGCTCCGCGTCAGGGTGTGCCCGGGCCTGGTCGGACAGCTCGTCGCCGTTGATGCCCGCGTGCACATGGCATTCGCCCGCCCACACGTGCAGGTTCTTGCGTCCCGTCACCCGCCGCACGTGTGCACCGAGGAACTGGTCCGGGCAGAAAAGCACCTCGCGGTCCTCGGGAATCGATGCCACCACCTCGACGGCGTTCGACGACGTGCAGCAGATGTCGGTCTCGGCCTTTACCGCAGCGGTGGTGTTCACATAGGACACCACCACCGCGCCGGGATGCTCGGCTTTCCACGCGCGCAGCTCGCCGGCGGTGATCGAATCGGCCAACGAGCATCCCGCTCGCTGGTCGGGAATCAGCACCGTCTTGTCCGGGGACAGGATCTTCGCGGTCTCGGCCATGAAGTGCACGCCGCAGAACACGATGGTGTGCTCGGGCGCGTCGGCGGCGATGCGGGACAGCGCGAGCGAGTCGCCGACGTGGTCGGCAACGTCCTGGATGGCAGGCAGCTGATAGTTGTGGGCAAGCAGCGTGGCGCCGCGCAGGTCTGCGAGTCGACGGACCTCGGCGGCCCATTCCTCGTCACCGTCGACGCCGGCATAGCCGGTCGGACCATCGGTGATTTGGTTCGCCAAATCGCCAGCGGGCATACGGTCCAGAACCGTCATGGCCGTCTCCTCAATCCCAGCGTAGGTTTTCGACTTATAATCGAAAACATGCCACATATTAGCACCGCACACGAGGGGCTCGCTGTCGTGTTCCAGGTTCGGGGCCTTCACTCCAAGGGCGAATCCCCGAAACCCGTGCTTCACGTGCTGTTATGGCAGCGTGCACTTGAACCAGAGCGCGGAAAGTGGTCGCTGCCAGGCGGCCGGCTCGGTGACGACGAGGACCTGACCAGCTCGGTTCGCCGCCAGCTCGCCGAGAAAGTCGATCTGCGTGAACTTGCTCACCTGGAGCAACTGGCTGTTTTTTCCGATCCGAATCGGATTCCTGGCGTGCGCACCATCGCGTCGACGTTCCTTGGCCTCGTGCCCTCCCCCGCGACGCCCGAATTGCCGCAGGACACCCGCTGGCATCCGGTGAGCCAGCCACCACCGATGGCTTTCGACCACGGCCCGATGGTGGAACACGCCCACATTCGCCTTGCGGCCAAGATGTCGTACACGAATATCGGGTTCGCCTTGGCGCCAAAGGAATTTGCGCTCTCCACGCTGCGGGACATCTACAGCGCGACGCTGGGCTATCAAGTAGATGCCACCAACCTGCAGCGCGTGCTCGAGCGTCGCAACGTCATCACCCGCACGGGCACCACCGCGCGTTCGGGACGCAGCGGTGGCCGTCCGGCCGCGCTCTACCGCTTCACTGACTCGCGATACCGGGTGACCGACGAATTCGCAGCGTTGCGCCCTCCTGGGTGAGGCGACTGGATTCTTAATGCCCTCTTAAGCAACAATGCCGGGATGGACTTGGGCAGCGCGGCTCCGGTAACCGGCGCCGAATGGATCGGGCAGCCGCAGCACGACGAACTGCAGCGCGGCGCACGCCCGCAGCTGCCCTCCGACGACCCTTTCTACGACCCACCTGCGGGTTACCAGCACTCGCGGCCGGGCACGGTGCTTCGCAGCCGCGACGTCGAGCTGGCCTTTCTCGGGCTGATCCCGCAGCGCATCACGGCGACGCAACTGCTTTATCGCACCACCGACATGCACGGCAACCCGGAAGCCGGCGCCACCACAGTCATCGTGCCTGCCGAACGTGTCCCCACAGCCGTCACCCCGGTGCTCTCCTATCAGTGCGCGATCGACGCCGTGACGTCGCGTTGCTTCCCCTCCTACGCGCTGCGCCGACGCGCAGTGGCCATTGGCGCGGTTGCGCAGTTCGAGTTCCTACTGATTGCAGCGGCCGTGGCCGAGGGCTGGGCAGTGTCGGTGCCCGACCACGAAGGACGCAACGGAATGTGGGGCGCGCCGTACGAGCCCGGCTACCACGTCCTGGACGGGCTGCGCGCGGCGCTGGGCACGGAGCGGCTCGGCTTGTCGCCGTCGGCGCCGATCGGGCTGTGGGGTTACTCGGGCGGCGGTCTGGCTAGTGCGTGGGCCGCCGAGATGAGCGGCTCCTATGCACCCGAGCTCAACATCGTGGGCGCGGTGCTTGGATCGCCCGTCGGCGACCTGGGACACACGTTCCGCCGCCTCAACGGCACCCACATGGCGGGCCTGCCGGCCCTTGTTGTCGCAGCGCTGACCGATATCTACCCCGACCTGAACCGGGTCATCCAGGAGCACACCACCGAGGAGGGCAAGGCGCTGCTCGCGCGGCTTCATAAGATGACCACCGCGGAAGCGGTCGTCCGCATGTTCAAGAAGGACATGGGCGACATGCTGGATGAGCCGCTGGAGCAGATCCTCGAAACCCCAGCTGTGCAGCACGTTTTCCAGGAAATCAAGCTCGGCGCTGCGGTGCCGACCCCGCCAGTGCTGATCGTGCAGGCGGTCCACGACCTCCTGATCGACGTCCACGACATCGACGACCTCGCCGACACGTACCAATCAGGTGGGGCTTCGGTGACTTACCACCGTGACATGTTCAGTGAACATCTGCTGCTGCACCCGATGTCGGCGCCGATGACGCTGCGCTGGCTGACCGACCGATTCAACGGAAAGCCGCTGTCCGAGCACATGATTCGAACCAAGTGGCCGACGCTGCTGAACCCGATGACCTACGTCGGCATGGCGCGACTGGCGAAGATCGTCGCCAAGGTGATCACTGGGCGGACGGTAGAACGTTCTCCGCTGTGACGGGCGGGGCGATCACCGGCTCTTCGACCGGCGGCCAGGCACCCAGATCGTCACGCTGCGTCGACACCGCCATCAGCGCATAGGCCAGCGCCGCGGCTGCGGCGGGAAGCAGGATCGTCGCGGCAATCTGCAGGGGCGAATGCCCGAAGAACACTGCGGGCGCCTCGATCACGTAGTGCACGCGGTGCTCCGGCGACACCGGTGCTGCCGCGAGGTCGATCGCGCCGTACCGCCAGTGCACCAGGACGGCGCCGACGCCTGCCGCGGCACCCGCAGCGGCCGCTGCACCGATCGCCAGCGCGGCCACCATCGCCGGACCTCGGTGGGCGCGCCACTGCCACATCAGCACCGCCGCGACCACGGCGAGCGCGCCGAGCATGCCCACGATCATGAACGCCGCGATGAAGAAGTGGTCGGCCTCGTTACCCAGAAAGGCCTTGACCCGCTCGCCGCGTTTGGTCAGCGCAACCACGCCGTGGATCGGCGGTGCCAACCATGCCCACAGCGCGCCTACCAAGGCGCCGGCCAGCGTCAAGCCGGCAACCGTGATCAGGAGCGCGCGCCGACGTGAAATGCGGGGTGGCTCAACGTTGTTCATCGAGGTCCTTGGAGTCCAGCTCGCCGTGGCGCGAGCACTTCGCCGACCAACCGTCGGGACGCACCTGCACCACCATCCGTCGGCCGCACTCAGCGCAGAACCGTGGCGGCTCCAGGCCCAGTTGCGCGGCGGTCGGGACTATCCCGCCGGCGGGCTCGCCAGTGTAGACGTTGAACTTGGCCGCCATTTACAGGCTGGCGTTGAGCGCCTTGATCGGCATCTGCAGATCGTCGAGCAGCTCGAGATCAGCTTCAGCCGGCCTTCCCAATGTCGTCAGGTAGTTGCCGACGATGACCGCGTTGATGCCGCCGAGGATGCCCTTCTTGGCGCCCAGGTCGCCGAGCGTGATCTCCCGGCCGCCTGCGAAGCGCAGCATGGTGCGCGGCAGCGCAAGCCGGAACGCGGCGACGGCCTTCAGCGCCTCCGACGCAGGCAGCACATCGAGCTCGCCGAACGGCGTGCCGGGACGCGGGTTGAGGAAGTTCAGCGGAACCTCGTGCGGATCCAGCTCGGCGAGATTGGCGGCGAATTCGGCGCGCTGCTCGAGCGTTTCACCCATGCCGAGGATGCCGCCGCAGCAGACCTCCATGCCGGCCTCACGGACCATCCGCAGGGTGTCCCAGCGCTCTTCCCAGGTGTGGGTGGTGACGACGTTGGTGAAAAACGACCGCGCGGTCTCCAGGTTGTGGTTGTAGCGATGCACGCCCATCGCGGAGAGCCGCTCGACCTGCTCTTTGGTGAGCATGCCCAGCGAGCACGCGATCTGGATGTCGACCTCGTTGCGGATCGCCTCGATGCCCGCGGCGACCTGGGCCAGCAGCCGCTCGTCGGGTCCGCGCACCGCGGCGACGATGCAGAATTCCGTCGCGCCGGTCTTGGCGGTCTGCTTGGCGGCCTCGACCAGGCTCGGGACGTCCAGCCATGCGCTGCGCACGGGCGAGGCGAAAAGCCCTGACTGCGAGCAGAAGTGGCAATCCTCCGGGCAGCCGCCGGTCTTGAGGCTGATGATGCCCTCGACCTCGACATCGGGTCCGCACCAGGCCATCCGCACCTCATGCGCCAACGCCAGCAGTTCGTCGAGCCGGTCGTCGGACAGCTGCAACACCCGCAGCGTCTGGTCCTGGCTCAGGCCCTCGCCGCGCTCCAGTACCTGCTCGCGAGCCTCCGCCAGAATGTCGCTCACCCGATTAGCCTCCTGTGACTTGAACAGCGTTCAGGTTAGGCTACCGGTGTGCAGCTCCACAAACGCGACGTGGTCGACGCGGCGACGACACTGCTGGACAACTTCGGGATCGCCGACCTGACGATGCGCCGGCTGGCCCGCGAGCTCAACGTCTCCCCCGGTGCGCTGTACTGGCATTTCGCCAACAAACAGCAGCTACTCGGCGCCGTCGCCGATCGGATCCTTGAATCCGTCGGCGATGTGTCCGCCGGCTGGCGCGACCGTGTAATGGGGATCTGCGGACGACTACGCGATGCGCTGCTCTCGCACACCGACGGCGCCGAGCTGGTCTCTGCGAGCTTCGCGGCCGGACAGTCGGAGGCGATGGCGCAGACACTGGCTCGACTCGCCGACGCCGCGGCCGACGCGGGCGTTGACTTCATCCACGCCGAATTGGCAGCCCGCACGGTCGTGTACTACGTGCTGGGGTTCACCGCCGACGAGCAGTCGAGGCTGCAGTGGGACGCCGCGGGCGCCGAGCTGCCTGACGAGCAGTCGGTGCTGGCCGAGGATCCCAGCGCCCGGTTCGCGTTCGGGCTGCGGCTTCTTGTCGACGGCATCGCCGCGCACAGCGACTCGCTTGTCGGACCGTCCGACTAGCGTCGGCAACATGATCACCGTTGACGACGTGCGACGCATCACCGCGTCATTGCCTCGGTCGTACGAGGTGGTGGTTCGCGATCAGATCAAGTTCCGTGTGGGACAGATCGTCTTTGTCGCGTTTTCGCGCGACGAGACGGTGATGGGCGTCGGCTTCCCCAAAGAGGAACGGGCTGCGATGGTGGCGGCCGAACCCGACAAGTTCATGCTGCCGCGCAAATCGGACATGCGATACAACTGGATCCACGTCCGACTGGACGCGATCGATCTCGAGGAGCTACGCGAGCTCGTGATCGACGGCTGGCGAATGTGCGTGCCGAAAAAGGTTGCGGCACAGATCAACTGAGTGGGTATTCGCGCTTGGCGTTTCCGTCCCAGCGTCGCAATCCGATGACCCTGCCGACGATCTCGGGCGGTCTTCCCGCGATCCGCAGTGCCCGGCCCAGCTGTGCGGGCACCAGCCGCCGGGCCAGCGTGACGTGCCCGGTCCACTGCCCGGGCAGCGCGTTCGCCATCGGGCCAGGCGAAAGGTACGGCAGGCATAACCGGTGTACCTCGGCGTGCAGGTCCAACAGCTCGGCCGTGGGAACGACGAGCCGCGCAAGCACCACCTTGGCCCGGCCGAAGAACAACGGCGCGCCGATCCGGCACGGGAACCGGGCCCCCAATGTCCTCAGCAGCTCATCCACCTCTGGATCGATCCGTTCAGCGACGGTCAGCGTCGCGTGTGGCCGGCTCGCGGGCGCCTGACTCGGGATCCCCGCCTCGCGCAGCCCGTCCCAGATGTGCCGGACCGCGGCCTCGGTGTCCGGGTCGAAGACCAGCTCGACGGAATGAACCACCGCTACACCAGGCTCGTGACCCACTGCGCGTCGAACGCCGACACACTCATCGACTCGAACTCCTCGGCGCTCAACACCCCAGCACCCGCAGGCAGCACCGCTCGCACCGCGGCCAGCCGTTCCAGCGCCTCACGATTGCCCGCTTCGGCCACATCGGGTTCGCGCGGCCACGCGCCGATCACCAGTCCGGCAGATGGAATCCCTTGGGCAGCAAGCGCTTCCAGGGTGAGTGCGGTGTGGTTTAGCGTACCCAGTCCCGGTGAAACCACCAGCAGCACCGGTGCGGCCAGGTCACGTGCGAGGTCACGCAGCGTCACCCCGCCGTCACCCAGTTCGACCAACAGCCCACCCGCACCCTCGACCAGGGTCAGCGCGGCGTCGACCGATGCGACCGACGCCATCAACTCGTCGCGTGTCGGCAGCGCCATACCGGCGCGCTCGGCGGCCGCGACGGGTGCGAGCGGTTCGGGATAGCGCCATGTGCCATACAGGGCGCTGACCCCGGACAACCGCGCGACATCGGCGAGGTCGTCGTCGCGCGGGCTGCCGGTCTGCACGGGTTTGCACACTGCGACGTCGACGCCTGCCAGCCGCGCGCAACAGGCGAGCGCAGCAGTGGCCACCGTCTTGCCGACACCGGTGTCGGTGCCCGTGACGACGAGAACGCTCACGGGCGTGGCGCGAGCACTTCGGTGAGCACGTCGCGGGCCAGCGCCATTTCATCGTCGGACAATGACGCCCGCGCCGTCAGCCGCAGCCGCGACGTACCGGTTGGGACGGTCGGCGGACGGAAGCAGCCGACCCGCACGCCGCGGTCCAGGCACGCCACCGCGGCGGCCAGCGCCACCTCGGGCTCGCCGAGGACGACCGACACCACAGCGGAATCGGGGCGCTCAGGGACGCCGCACATCTCGGCAAGTGCCGACGCATGATCGAGTACGGATTGCGCGCGCCACGGCTCGGCGATGAGTACCCGCAGCGCGGCCCATGCGGCACCGACCGCAGCGGGAGCCAGCCCGGTGTCGAAGATGAACGGCCGCGCGGCGTCAATCAGGTGGGCACGCACCGCGGCGGGTCCGAGAACGACACCGCCCTGGCTGCCCAGTGCCTTGGACAGCGTCGTCGTCATCACCACGTCGGGCGCGCCGGCCAGGCCGACCTCGTGCAGCAGGCCGCGGCCACCACCGCCGCGCACGCCGAGGCCGTGCGCCTCGTCGACGATCAGCAGGGCACCATGCCGCCGGCACACGTCGTGCAGGGCCCGCAGCGGGGCGAGCACGCCGTCGGCCGAGAACACGGAGTCGGTCACCACGACTGCGCGCTCTTCGGCGCGGGCGGACAACGCTGCCTCGACGGCGGATACATCGCGGTGCGGTGTCACGACGACGCGGGCGCGCGACAGCCGGCAGGCGTCCACAAGCGATGCGTGCGTCAGAGCGTCGGAGACCAACAGCGATCCAGCCCCCGACAGCGACACCACCGCGCCGAGGTTGGCGGTGTAGCCCGACGAGAAGACCAGCGCCGACTCGGCGCCGACGAAATCCGCGAGCGCGGCCTCAAAACGTTCGTGCAGTTCGGTGTTGCCGGTGACCAGACGTGATCCCGTCGAACCCGCGCCCCAGGTGCGCAGTGCCTCGACGCCGCCGTCGATCACCTCTGGGTGCTGCGACAGGCCGAGGTAGTCGTTGGAGGCCAGGTCAAGCTCGGCGCCGACGGGTGGGCGGGTGCGCAGCGACCGGCGCAGTCCTGCCGCGAGCCGCTGTCGCTCGACCTCGTCGAGCCAGGCCAGCGGGGAAAGACCGACGCGAGTCACCTGACCATCCTTAGTGTCACTTGAACACGTCGGCCGAGCCGACAATTGAACAGTGTTCAGGTTAACGCACGCGCGACGCTGACCATCGCCGAGGTGATCCGGTCGATCTCCTCAGGCGTGCAGATGTATGGGGGCATGGCGTAGACGAGATTGCGGAACGGGCGTAGCCACACTCCGCACCGCAGCGCGGCAGGCGTCGCGACCCTCAGGTCGACGTGTTCGTCCATCTCGATCACACCGATCGCGCCGAGCACCCGCACATCGGCGACGCCAGGCAGCTCGGCGGCGGGCGCCAGCCCAGCGCGCAGGCTCGCCTCGATCGCGGAAACCCTTGCGCGCCAATCCTGTTCCAACAGCAGCTCGACAGACGCCACTCCCACCGCACACGCAAGCGCGTTGGCCATGAACGTCGGCCCGTGCATCAGCGCACCGGGTTCGTGTGTGCTGATGGTGTTCGCGATGTCGCGGCTGCACAGCGTCGCGGCCAGGGTGATGTAGCCGCCGGTCATCGCCTTGCCGACGCACATGATGTCGGGGCTGACGCCTGCGTGTTCCGCGGCGAACAGCGCGCCGGTGCGACCGAAGCCGGTGGCGATCTCGTCGAAGATCAGCAAGACGTCATGGCGGTCGCAGGCCCCGCGCAGGTCGGTCACATAACGGGGATCGTGAAACCGCATGCCGCCCGCGCCCTGCACCACCGGTTCGACGATCACGGCGGCCAGCTCGTCGGCGTGCTCGGCCAGCTGCTTCTCGAACACCTCGCTGTAGGCGGGGTCGTAGTCCGCAGGCACCTGCGGCGCGAATTCCTGGTGTGCCAGAACGTCGGTCCACAGAGAATGCATGCCACCGTCGGGGTCGCACACGCTCATGGGAGTGAAGGTGTCGCCGTGGTAGCCCCCGCGCCAGGTCATCAGGCGGTGCTTGTTTCGGCGGCCGATGCTGCGCCAGTACTGCAGCGCCATCTTGACGGCCACCTCCACCGACACCGAGCCGGAATCGCTGAAAAACACTGTGTCGAGTCCGTCGGGCGTGATCTGCACCAGCAATTGGGCAAGCCGGGCAGCGGGTTCGTGCGTCAGCCCGCCGAACATGACGTGGTTCATCGTGGCCATCTGGTTGGCGATCGCCGCGTCCAGCACCGGGTGGCCGTGGCCGTGGATCGCGGTCCACCATGACGCCATCGCGTCGAGCACCTCGACCCGGCGCCCGTCGTCGATCAGCGTCAGCCAGGCGCCCTTCGCCCCCACCGCCACCACCGGAGGCAGCGCTTCTGCCCCGACGGTGCTGTAGGGGTGCCAGACGTGCGCGGCGTCGATCGCACTGATCTCGTCAGGCGTCAACGCGGGCATGGAGCACGAGCTTAATCCTTTGCTCACCGGCGGTGATGCGTCGCCCACAGCATGAGTCCAGCGGCAATCTTCGGTAGATTGACCGTCGACCATGATGACTCTCGCCCCATCCCGGCCGGCGCCACGCACCGATCCGGATCCCACCCCACGCGCCGCGAAATCGGGGAAGGGTGCGCGCGCGTCGGGTTTCTACAGACACGATCTCGACGGCCTGCGCGGTATTGCGATTGCGCTCGTCGCGGTGTTTCACGTGTGGTTTGGCCGGGTTTCCGGTGGCGTCGACGTCTTCTTGGCCTTGTCGGGCTTCTTCTTCGGCGGGCGTCTGCTGCGAACGGCGCTGACGCCGGGCGCGTCACTGTTGCCGGTTTCCGAAGTCACCCGACTGGTTCGCCGGCTGTTGCCCGCGCTCGTCGTGGTGCTTGCCGCCTCAGCGGTGCTGACGATCCTGATCCAGCCGGAGACTCGCTGGGAAACGTTTGCTGACCAGAGCTTGGCAAGTCTCGGCTACTTCCAGAACTGGGAATTGGCGAACACCGCATCGGACTACCTTCGCGCCGGTGAGGCGGTCAGTCCGCTGCAGCACATCTGGTCGATGTCGGTGCAGGGACAGTTCTATATCGCCTTTTTGGCGCTGATCTTTTCGTTCGCCTATCTGTTCCGTCGGCTTCTCAGCTCGTACATGCGGATTTCATTCGTGGTGCTGCTGAGCTCGCTGACCCTCGCGTCGTTCGTCTACGCAATATTTGCTCACAACGCCGACCAGGCGACCGCCTACTACAACAGCTTCGCCAGGGCGTGGGAGCTGCTGCTTGGCGCGCTGCTTGGCGCCCTGGTGCCGTATGTGCGCTGGCCGATGTGGCTGCGCACGACGCTCGCGGTGGTCGCGCTGGCGGCGATCGTGTCGTGCGGCGCGCTGATCGACGGCGTCAAGGAGTTTCCCGGGCCGTGGGCGCTGGTGCCGGTCGGCGCCACCATGCTGTTCATCCTCTCGGCGGCCAACCGGCAGGCCGATCCGCGCACCGCCGACCGACTGCCCGCCCCCAACCGGTTGCTGGCCACCGCGCCGTTCGTGTCGCTCGGGGCGATGGCGTACTCGCTGTACCTCTGGCACTGGCCGCTGCTGATCTTCTGGCTGTCGTACACAGGGCGGCCGAGGGTCAACTTCCTCGAGGGTGCGATCGTGCTGCTGATCTCGGCCGTGCTCGCCTGGCTGACGACGCGCTACGTGGAGAATCCGCTGCGGTACAAGGCCTCGCCATCAGTGGCACGTACCCCTGCGATCCCGCTGCGGGTGCGACTGCGCAGGCCGACGATCGTGTTGGGTTCGACAGTCGCACTTCTGGGCGTGGCGCTGACGGCGACCTCGTTCACGTGGCGCGAGCACGTCACCGTGCAACGCGCGAACGGTAAAGAGCTAGCCAACCTTTCGGTGCGCGACTACCCCGGCGCCATGGCACTGATCAACCACGTCAAGGTGCCCAAGTTGGCGATGCGCCCCACGGTGCTCGAGGCCAAGAGCGATCTGCCGGAAACCACCACCGACGGCTGCATCAGTGACTTCGACAACAGCGACGTCATCAACTGCACCTTCGGCGACAAAGAGGCGACCCGCACCATCGCTCTGGCAGGCGGATCTCATGCCGAGCATTGGATCACCGCGCTCGACCAGTTGGGTCAGCTGCACCACTTCAAGGTGGTGACTTACATGAAAATGGGTTGCCCGCTGACCACAGAAGACATGCCACTTGTCATGGGCGACAACCGCCCATACCCGGGATGCCGCGTGTGGAACAACCGTGTCATGCCCAAGCTCATCTCCGATCACCCCGACTTCGTGTTCACCACCTCCACAAGGCCGTGGAACATCAAGCCGGGCGACGTGATGCCGGGCACCTACATCGGTATCTGGCAGACATTGTCGGACAACAACATTCCGATACTCGCCATGCGCGACACCCCGTGGATGGTGCGCGACGGAGAGCCCTACTTTCCTGCTGATTGCCTCGCCAGCGGCGGCAACGCGATCTCCTGCGGGATCAAGCGATCCGACGTACTGTCGGAACACAACCAGACATTGGATTTCGTCGCGCAGTTTCCGCTGTTGAAGCCGCTCGACATGAGTGATGCGGTGTGCCGCAAGGACATTTGCCGCGCCGTGGAGGGAAATGTGTTGCTATATCGCGACGCCCACCACATCTCGACCACCTACATGCGCACCATGACCGGAGAGCTCGGACGCCAGATCGGTGCAGCCACCGGCTGGTGGGTCGGCTGATGGCCTCCGCCGAGCCGGGGCGCCGGACGAGAGGAGGACAAAAGGAGGGATCAGTACCCACGGTCTGGCCGGGCACCAGCTATCCCCTTGGCGCCACATATGACGGCGCGGGCACGAACTTCTCACTGTTTTCCGAGGTGGCCGAGCGGGTCGAGTTGTGCCTGATCGCGAAGGACGGCAGCGAGGAGCGTGTCAACCTCGACGAGGTCGACGGCTACGTGTGGCACTGCTATCTGCCCACCGTCACGCCCGGGCAGCGCTACGGCTTCCGGGTACACGGACCATGGGATCCCGCTGCGGGTCATCGCTGCGATCCGAGCAAGCTGCTGCTCGACCCCTACGGCAAGTCGTATCACGGTGACTTCGATTTCACCCAGGCGTTGTTCTCCTACGACCTGGAAGCCGACGACCTCGCCTCGGGCGGCACCCCGCCGATGATCGACTCGCTTGGCCACACGATGACCAGCGTGGTGATCAACCCCTTCTTCCAATGGGCATCGGACCGCGCGCCGCACACGCCGTATCACGAGACAGTCATCTACGAAGCCCACGTCAAAGGCATGACGCAGACCCATCCGGGCATTCCCGAGGAGCAGCGCGGCACCTACGCCGGGCTCGGCCATCCGGTGGTCATCGATCACCTCAAGTCGTTGAACGTGACCGCGATCGAGCTGATGCCCGTGCACCAGTTTCTGCACGACCACCGACTGCTCGACCTCGGGCTACGAAACTACTGGGGCTACAACACTTTCGGATTCTTCGCGCCGCACTACCAATACTCGTCGAATAAGAACGCCGGCGGCGCGGTCGCGGAGTTCAAGACAATGGTCCGGTCGTTCCACGAGGCCGGCATCGAGGTGATCCTCGACGTGGTCTACAACCACACCGCCGAAGGCAACCACCTGGGCCCCACGATCAACTTCCGCGGCATCGACAACGCCGCCTACTATCGACTGCTCGAAGGCGACCTGCGGTTGTACAAGGACTTCACCGGCACCGGCAACAGCCTCAACGCCCGGATGCCACACACCCTGCAGCTGATCATGGACTCGCTGCGCTACTGGGTGCTGGAGATGCACGTCGACGGGTTCCGGTTCGACCTGGCTGCCGCGCTCGCGCGCGAGTTCTACGACGTCGACCGATTGAGCGCGTTCTTCGATCTGGTGCAACAGGATCCGGTGGTCAGTCAGGTCAAACTGATCGCCGAACCGTGGGATGTCGGCGAAGGCGGCTATCAGGTCGGAAACTTCCCCGGTTTGTGGACCGAGTGGAATGGGAAGTATCGCGACACTGTGCGCGACTACTGGCGGGGTGAGCCCGCGACCCTTGGCGAGTTCGCCTCCCGGCTGACCGGTTCCTCGGACCTCTACGAGGCCACCGGCAGGCGACCGAGCGCGAGTATCAACTTCGTCACCTGCCACGACGGGTTCCCGCTCGCCGACCTGGTGTCCTACAACGAGAAGCACAACGACGCCAACGGCGAGGACAACCGCGACGGCGAAAGCCATAACCGGTCGTGGAACTGCGGGGTGGAGGGCCCCACCGACGACCCCGACATCCTCGCGCTGCGCGGCAAGCAGATGCGCAACATCCTCGGCACGCTGATGTTGTCTCAGGGCACGCCGATGATCTCCCACGGCGACGAAATCGGCAGGACGCAGCGCGGAAACAACAACGTGTACTGCCAGGACTCCGAGATCTCGTGGATGGACTGGTCGCTGGCCGAGAAGAATGCCGATCTGCTGACGTACACCCGCAAGGTCGTGCAGTTGCGCAAGGCGCACCCGGTGTTCCGCAGGCGCCGGTTCTTCGAAGGCGAGCCGATCCGCACCGGCGACCAGGTCCGCGACATCGCGTGGCTGACCCCGGCAGGCAATGAAATGACGCCCGAGGATTGGGGTTCGGGCCTCGACAAGTGCGTGGCGGTGTTCCTGAACGGCGACGCCATCCCTGCCCCCGATGAGCGCGGCGAGCGGGTGGTCGACGACTCGTTCCTGCTGTGCTTCAACGCACACAGCAAGACCGTGGACTTCGTCGCCCCGGACAACGGGTACGCCGAGGAGTGGACTGCCGCGCTCGACACCGCCGACCCGACCGGAGCCACCGAACTGGTCGTCAAGGCGGGCGAAAAGCTCTCCCTACAGGCGCGATCACTACTGGTGCTGCGTAAGACCGCCTGACGCATGGCATCTGAAGTGCTGTCGACTTATCGGCTGCAGATGCGCGGCGCCGCTTCTGGGGATGCGTTCACCTTCGACGACGCCTTGGACGTGCTGGACTACCTAAATGATCTCGGGGTGTCGCATCTGTACTTGTCGCCGATCCTGACCGCTGTCGAGGGCTCCACCCACGGCTACGACGTCACCGACCCCACCACCGTGTCTGCGGCGCTTGGCGGCCCGGAGGGGCTGGCGCGACTGTCCGCTGCGGCGCGGGCGCGCGGGATGGGCCTCATCGTCGACATCGTGCCCAATCACGTCGGCGTCGAGCGGCCCGAGCAGAACCGATGGTGGCGCGACGTTCTCGAGCACGGTAGGAATTCGCCATACGCGACCTACTTCGACATCGACTGGGACCTCGAGCCCGACGGCCGAATTGTCTTGCCGGTGCTGGGTTCCGACGGCGACGCGGCTCCGCCGGGCTATCCCGCCGACGACCGGCACTACCGGCCGATCGGATGGCGCCACGGCATCTGCGGCTACAGGCGCTTCTTCTCGATCACGTCCCTGGCGGCGCTGCGGCAGGAGGACCGCACGGTGTTCGACGCCACGCATGCGGAGGTCAAGCGCTGGTTCGCCGAGGGCCTGGTCGACGGGATCCGCATCGACCATCCGGACGGATTGTCCAATCCGACCGGCTATCTGGGGTGGCTGCGTGAACTCGTCGGACCGGACGCGTGGATCGTCATCGAGAAGATCCTGGCCGTCGACGAACCGCTTGAGGCATCGCTGCCCGTGGCGGGCACAACCGGCTATGACGCGCTGCGCGAAATCGGCGGACTGTTCATCGATCCCGCCGGCGCGGGCCCGCTGACGGCGTTGTTCGAGTCGAGCGGCGTCGCCTACGACGAGATGCCGACGATGGGGCGTCAGCTCAAGGCCGACGCCGTAACCGGGACGCTGGGCAGTGAGCTTTCCCGGCTACACCGGAGCATCGTCGCCGCCACCGGGGTTGATCACCCCGAGCTGCCGCGGGCCGTGGCCGAGCTGATCAGCCGGGTGCACGTTTACCGCTCCGACTATCTGTCGCTGTCCTTGGTGCTGCCCGAGGCGTCGGCCGAAACCGCTGCTGCGCTACCGGAGTTGGCGGAGCCGCTGGCGATCATCTCCGCGGCACTGACCACAGACACCGAGTCGGCCGTGCGGCTGCAACAGCTGTGCGGAGCTGCGACCGCCAAGTCGATGGAGGACTGCCTGTTCTACCGCGACGCCCGGCTCGTGTCATTGAACGAGGTGGGTGGAGAGCCCGCACGGTTCGGGGTGAGCGTCGCGGAGTTTCACCAGCGCGCCGAGAGCCGCGCCCGGCTGTGGCCGCACGCAATGGTGGCGTTGAGCACCCACGACACCAAGCGCGGTGAAGATGTGCGGGCCCGCATCGGTGTGCTGTCGCAGGTGCCGTCGCTATGGGCGGAACTCGTCGGCAATTGGACGCGGGAGACCCCACCGCCGGATCCCGGAACCGGACTGTTCTTGCTGCAGAACATCTTCGGCGTGTGGCCCGCGGACGGTGTGATGACCGACGAATTGCGCGGGCGACTGCATGCGTACGCCGAGAAGGCCATCCGGGAGGCCGCGGTCCTGACGTCGTGGAACGATCCCGACACCGCGTTCGAAACCGGGGTGCACGCGTGGTTGGACGCCGTCATCGACGGATCGGTCGCCGCCCAGCTGACGTCTTTGGTCGCGCGGCTTGAATTCCATGCCCGCAGCGACGCACTCGGGCAGAAGCTTCTGGCGCTGACGATGCCAGGGATTCCCGACACGTACCAGGGCACCGAACTGCCCGACGACAGCCTGGTCGACCCGGACAATCGGCGGCCGATCGACTACCGAACGCGCCGAGAAGCGCTGAACTCGCTGAGTCATCCCAAGATCCGAGTCGTGACGGCGGCCCTGACATTGCGCCGGGAGCGACCCGACACATTCGTAAGGGGTGGCTACACGCCGGTACTCGGAAAGGGCCCCGCGGCCGAGCATCTTGTGGCGTTTCTGCGCGGTGGCGATGTGCTCGCCGCGGTCAACCGGCATACCGTCCGGCTGTCCGAAACCGGCTGGGGTGATACCGCTCTCGTGCTGCCCGACGGTGTCTGGACGGACCGCATCGGGGGTGGCCGATACAGCGGCAGGGTCTTGGCAGAAGAACTGCTCGCGACCATGCCGGTGGCGCTGTTGGAGCGTGGCGATGACTGAGTTCGCGGTGTGGGCGCCGCTGCCCGAACGCGTCCGACTCGATGTCGACGGCTCGCTGTACCCGATGAACCGGTCAGAGGACGGCTGGTGGCGCGCCGACGTCGACGCGCGAGTCGATGCCCGCTACGGCTTCGTCCTCGGCGACGACCCGACGGTGCTGCCCGATCCGCGCTCGCCCCGGCAGCCCGAGGGTGTGCATGCGCGCTCGCAGCTGTGGCAGCCCGCAGCGGACGTCTGGACCGACGATGATTGGCAGGGTCGATCGATCGAGAGCCGGGTCATCTACGAGTTGCACGTCGGCACGTTCACGCCGGGCGGCACGTTCGATTCGGCGATCGAGAAGCTGGACTATCTGGTCGATTTGGGTGTCGAATTCGTCGAGCTGATGCCGGTCAACGCGTTCGGCGGGACACATGGCTGGGGCTATGACGGCGTGGGTTGGTATGCGGTGCACGAGCCGTACGGCGGGCCCGACGGCCTGGTCCGGTTTGTCAACGCATGTCATCGTCGCGGCCTTGGCGTGCTGATCGACGCGGTGTTCAATCATCTTGGTCCATCGGGCAACTACCTGCCGCGGTTCGCGCCGTACCTGTCGTCGGGCAGCAATCCGTGGGGCGAATCGATCAACATCTCCGGCTCGGACGCCGACGAGGTGCGCCGCTACATCCTGGACTGCGCCTCGCGCTGGATGCGCGACTTCCACGCCGACGGTCTGCGGCTCGACGCCGTGCACGCGCTCGTCGACACCACCGCCATCCACATCCTCGAAGAGCTATCCGCCGAAACCGAGGCGCTCGCAGGAGAATTGGACAGGCCTCTGTCGTTGATCGCCGAAAGCGACCTCAACGACCCGCGGCTGATCACACCCCGCGATCGGGGCGGTTACGGGATGACCGCACAGTGGGACGACGACATCCACCACGCGATCCACGCGGCGGTGTCGGGCGAACGGCAAGGCTACTACGCCGACTTCGGATCGCTGCAGGCTCTGGCACAGACGTTGAAGCACGGCTACTTCCACGCGGGAACGTACTCGTCGTTCCGGCATCGGCGCCACGGCCGTCCGCTGGACACCACGAGCATCCCGGCGACGCGCCTACTGGCGTATACCCTGACGCACGACCAGGTCGGTAATCGCGCCGTCGGCGACCGACCGTCGCAGAATCTGACGTTCGGACAGCTGGCCGTAAAGGCCGCGCTGGCGCTTGGATCACCTTATACGGGAATGCTTTTCATGGGCGAAGAGTGGGGATCGTCGTCGCCGTTCCAGTTCTTCAGCTCCCATCCGGAACCCGAGTTGGCTATGGCGACCGCCGAGGGCCGCAAGCGTGAGTTCGCCGAACACGGCTGGGACGCCGATGCGATTCCCGATCCGCAAGACCCGGCGACCTTTGAAAGGTCGAAGCTCGACTGGCACGAGATAGACGACGGCGAGCACGGCCGGCTGCGCGAGATTTATCGACAGCTGATCGCGTTGCGGCACAAGGAGCCTGATTTGGGCGATCCTTGGCTAGACCATATGAGTGTCGACTACGACGAGGATGCGTGCTGGCTCGTCATGCACCGCGGATCGCTGGCCATCGCGTGCAACCTCGGCACCGAGGCTGTCGACGTTCCGGTCACCGGGGAGGTGGTGCTGGCGTGGGGCGAGCCGACGGTCGAAGCCGAAACCAGTCGACTGGACGGATATTCGTTCGCAATCCTGCGCAGGACCTAAAGCAGGTAGCGATACGCCGGCGAGCCGGGCTCGAGCGTCTCGACGTGAATGTCGGATGTCTTCATCCGCTCCAGCAAGCCCTCGAGATCGGCGGCCGAACTCAGTTCGACACCGACTAGGGCCTCACCGGTTTCGCGGTTGTTGCGCTTGACGTATTCGAACAACGTGATGTCGTCGCCAGGCCCGAGCACGGTGTCCAGGAAGCGACGCAACGCCCCTGGTTCCTGCGGGAAGTCCACAAGGAAATAGTGTTTGAGACCCAGGTGCACCAGCGAACGCTCGAGCACCTCGTTGTACCGGGACACGTCGTTGTTGCCGCCCGAAATCACGCACACCACAGTCGATTCCGGCTCGATGTCGGCCTCCATCAGCGCGGCAACCGACAGCGCACCCGCAGGTTCGGCGATGATGCCCTCGTTCTGGTACAGGTCGAGCATCGCCGTACACACCGCGCCCTCGTCGACAGTGGTGATCGAGACCATGTCCCCCGCGGCGGCCAGCACGGCATACGTCAGCGTGCCCGCCCGATTCACCGCAGCGCCGTCGACGAACTGGTCGACGTGGTCCAGGGTGACGGGCTCCCCCGCGGCCAGCGCGGCGATCATCGCGGCGGCACCCGCCGGCTCGACGCCCAGCACGGAGGTGCCCGTCGTCCGCTCGGCCAAGTATGTCGTGATGCCTGCGATGCAGCCGCCGCCCCCTACCGGGACGACAACCAGGTCCGGCTCGCCATCGAGCTGATCGAGGATCTCGGCGGCGATGGTGCCCTGGCCCGCCATCGTGCGGGGATCGTCGTACGGCGGCACCAGCGTGGCTCCGGTACGTGCGACGTCGTCGAGCGCGGCCGCGGCGGCCTCGTCATAGGTCTTGCCGACGACGATCAGCTCGATGAACTCGCGGCCGTGGTAGCGGATGCGGTCGCGCTTCTGCTTCGGTGTCTTGCCGGGGACATACACCCTGCCGTGGATGCCCATCGACCGGCACGCCAACGCGAAGCCCTGCGCGTGGTTGCCCGCCGACGAGCACACCACCCCGGCGGCGATCTCGTCGTCGGACAGCTGCATCAGCAGGTTGTGCGCGCCGCGCAGCTTGTACGACCGGACCGCCTGCAGGTCCTCGCGCTTCAGATAGACCGCGGCGCCGGTGGCCTCCGACAACCGCTCGCTGTACTGCAGCGGGCTGCGGGCGACCACACCCGAAATTCGCTGAGCGGCCTCATCGATGTCGGCCGCGGACAGCGGCGACGTGTGAGGGCCTTGGCTCAGTTCAGCGGACACCGGTCAATGGTGCCACCAACCTGCGGTTTTCAGTTAATCGGGGTCAGCACGAACACCGGAATCTGCCGGTCGGTCTTGGTCTGGTACTGCGCGTAGTCCGGCCAGGCCTCGACAGCACGCTCCCACCACGCGGCCTTCTCGTCACCGAAGACCTCGCGGGCCTCGTAGTCCTTGTTGACGGCACCGTCCTGCAGCTCCACCTGCGGATGCGCCTTGATGTTGTAGTACCAGACGGGATTCTTCGGAGCGCCACCCAGCGATGCCACGACCGCGTACTCGCCGCCATGTTCGACGCGCATCAACGGGGTCTTGCGGATCTTGCCGGACTTGGCGCCGATGGTGGTCAGCAGGATGACGGGCTTGCCGTTGAGCTCGGTGCCTTCGGTACCGCCGGACTCGATGTACTTCTCCGCGTTCTCGCGGGCCCAGTCTGACGTGCTTGGTTCATATTCTCCAGAAAGTGGCATCTGACCAGCTTAGGCCGACTAGGAAAGCAACCC
>Ga0075364_10000233_pt1 | contig 26416 bp, 28 predicted proteins | sample EndMetdeltDD1764_FD_71517 | JGI IMG/M metagenome (GOLD analysis project Ga0075364, IMG submission 71517) | Populus endosphere microbial communities from Tennessee, USA - Endosphere MetaG P. deltoides DD176-4 | ecosystem: Host-associated > Plants > Roots > Endosphere | place: USA: Tennessee... | reverse complement strand
TGCGCGCGCGCACCGCTGACCAGCAGATCAAGGCCTACACCCGGACGTTTGTCATCGGCATTCAACCGATCGAGATCGATGACGGCACCGCTAATCGGCAGCACTGTCGGGCCAAGCCGCGCCTCGGAAGGAAGGATCTCAATCGATTGCCTGGCAAAATTATAGGCGATATTGATCTCTGCGCCCGACAGCGCCTGCCCGACACCATCGAAATAGAATGTGCCCGGCCGCCCGAGCAGCTTGGCGTTGATCGCCTGTGTCGTTGTTGCGGTTTGTCTGCTTGCCGAAATATCAAGATCAAGCGAGCCTTCCAGCCCCTCTCGCGGGCTGCCGTCAGCCGCGTGTTGCAGCAGGAACGGCGTCACTTCCACACCCGACACACGCCCTTGCAGGCCGGTCGTTACGTTATTGACCGCCGTGGCCTTTATATCCAGCTGGGCAACCCGGCCGTCGAGTTCGAGAGCACCCGCCACTCGCACCAACCCATCCGGCGTGCGGGTCAGTTGCAGCGTTTCGACTTTCAGAACGGAAATCTCGCCGTCGCGCGCCGGGGGAAAACGTACCTCGAAACCCGAAATTGTCATCGAGCCCGTGCCTGTACGCTCAATCAGGCCACGTGCCTCATCCAGACGCTGGAACACCTGCTCGAGTGCAGGCGGCAAATCATCGACACGCATATTGGCCGGATCGAGCGGATCACCGGCCGGCAAAACCGCTGTATCGAGGCTGATATTCTCCGCCTCCATATGACGGACAGTCAATGTACCGGATAGAAGCGCCAGTGGATCGACCGCCATACGCATAGCACCGAGCTTTGTCAGATGTTTGCCGGTCGCCACTTCGACCAGATCGACATCGCGGGCTTCGAGTGCAATTCGCCATGTCTTGTCGATTCGGATTGCCGTCGAACCAACCGTTGCCTGATAACGCGGACCGATGGCGCCATTCAGCGCCGTCTGCGCCTGCGCCTCGAGCGCGCCATCGATCGTTCCCGTCTCGATTGCGGCGAGCACAAGTCCGAAGGCGAATGTCAGGAACAGGAGAATAGCCGCGCAAAACCGCGTCACGCGGCGCGCCCGGCGTCGCTGCGGCGGCGGGCACTGCACGATAATGGGATCATCCACCTGGGCCGAGGGCAGGTCATGCAAGGGAACGATATCCCTGCGGCTGAACCGCACCTTTTCTCCGCGTATCTCCGCCATAATGCTCCGGAACGAATCGAAAATGCGCCCATACCCCTGCTGGACGCGGCCGCGGCCGCGGCCAATATATATCGAATGCGGCAACAATCATCCCTGCATGGGGCGAAAGAAAGGAAATTCATGTCTGAACTCACAATCGGTCAGTCCGCTCCCGCTTTTGTCCTTCCCCGCGATGGCGGCGGCAGCGTTTCTCTTGCCGATCTGGCCGGAAAAACCGTTGTTCTGTATTTTTATCCCAAGGACGATACAGCCGGCTGCACCACCGAAGCTGTTGATTTCACTGGCCTCGCGAGTGAGTTCGAAAAAGCCGGCGCCGTTGTGATCGGCGTTTCGCCCGATACGGTCGCCAAGCACGAAAAATTTATCGCAAAACATTCGCTCTCCCTCATCCTCGCGGCCGACACGGACCAGATTGCGGCGAACGCTTATGGGGTCTGGAAGGAAAAGAGCATGTACGGTCGTACCTATATGGGTATCGAACGTTCGACCTTTCTGATCGATCCGGATGGCGTCATTCGCCAAATCTGGCCAAAGGTTAAGGTAAAGGGTCACGCTGAGGAAGTCCTGACCGCCGCCCGCACGCTTTCCGTAACGTAAGGCAAATCGCGACAGGGAGAGAATCAGGATGGCGAACGGGACCGATTCGACGAACCTTAACCCCGGCTCGCTGCGAGGCGGGGCAACGCAGGCGATCCTCTCGGCCGATCTCGACCGCAAGACCCTGCTGGCACAGGAGACTGCTACCCGCTGGTTCGAGCGTCGCCTGTCACTGCGTTCTCCACTCGATCCACCATTACCCTTGCGACCTGGCCGTCCTGAAAAGCCGGAGTTGGTGCCGCCGCGCGCCGTCGAAAAGCGCTCGTTGCATACACTCAACGGCCGTATCGCGCTGCTGCACTCGATTGCGCATATCGAACTCAACGCCGTGGATCTGGCGCTCGATATCGTCGCGCGCTTTGCCAGCGAGCCGGTTCCGCATTCGTTTTTCGATGGCTGGATGCAGGTCGCTTTCGAAGAGGCCAAGCACTTTCGTATGGTTCGCGCCCGTTTGAACGATTTGGGCGCGGATTATGGCGATGTGCCCGCCCATGACGGTTTGTGGCAGGCCGCGCACTCAACCCGTAACGACCTCACCGCCCGCCTCGCCGTCGTGCCGCTCATTCTCGAAGCCCGCGGTCTCGACGTCACGCCCTCACTGCAGGCAAAGATGCGTGAAACCGGCGACCACGAAACCGCCGCCGTGCTCGACGTCATCTACAATGACGAAAAGGGGCACGTCGCCATCGGTGCAAAATGGTTTCGCTTTCTCTGCGCCCGCGAACGCAAGGACCCGGCAGCCACATTCAAGGAACTGGTGCGCACCAATTTTCGCGGCGCGTTGAAGCCGCCATTCAACGATGTAGCGCGAGCGGAAGCGGGCCTGACACCATCCTTCTACCGCTCACTCACTTCCACAAGCCAATCCTAATAGGAAAAGCAGGACAACGGCTTCGTTTTGCCTGCCATTAGTTTCGGGTAAATCCGATGCGCTCGACGTAAAGCATTCATTAACCCTAACATTGTGTAATTCAGCCACGCCGAGCGACCATAAAACGAGTCGCAATCCGGGAGATACGCCTTGGCTGATGCAGGTGAAAACAGAGTTTTTGGAAAGCGTGCGACCCAGCACGTTCTGATTCTCGCCTCCGGCGAAAAGGTCCGCCACATGGTGGTGCGCCCCTGGATGACCGGCATGGTCATCGGAACCATCAGCCTCTTCGCACTCGGTTACCTCGGGGCAACCGCCTATCTCGTTCTGCGTGACGATCTGATCGGCGCCACCATGGCCCGCCAAGCTCGCATCCAGCATGATTACGAAGATCGTATCTCCTCGCTGCGCGCCCAACTCGATCGCGTTACGTCACGCCAGTTGCTCGATCAGCAACTGGTCGAGCAGAAGGTCGAAAAGCTGCTGCGTCAGCAAACCGCCCTGTTTTCGCGCAACGGCAAGCTCGGCTCTCTGCTGGAGCGTGCAGAAGAGGCGGGCATCTCCGCCGGCACCACACAGGACAATCGCGAAACTGCATCGGAGGCGATCGACCGTCAGGCCGGCCTGACAACGTCATCGATCAAGCCGTCACATTCTGCGCTTGCCTATGCGCCATCTGGCGAAAACATGGCCGATCGCGCAGACCGTATCTTTTCCAAGGTGACGCTGTCGCTGAAGGGCATCGAGAACGAGCAGCTCAAAACCATCGAGAGCCTGACCTCAGACGCGTCGCAAAAAGCCGAATCGATGACGCAGATCATGCGTCGCACCGGCGTCGATATCTCCGATAAGCCTTCCGAAGTGCAGACGTTGGAAACGCCGCCGTTGCGAACCGACACTATCAAGAATGGCGACGTTAAGGGCGGCGTCGGCGGCCCATTCGTCGAACCGGTGAAGTTCGACCGATTCAATGCATCCCTCGACGAACTCGATCTCGCGCTCAGCCGATTCGAAACCGCGCGGGAGACGGCACTCGCTCTGCCCTACGGCAATCCTGCTCCAGGTCAGGGCATTACCAGTCGTTTCGGCAATCGCCCGGATCCCTTTCTCGGTCGCCTTGCCTTTCATGGCGGCATCGATTTTCAGGCGGAAACCGGTCTGGCGATCAAAGCCACGGGCTCAGGCAAGGTCGTCACCGCGGGTTGGGCTTCTGGATACGGCAATCTGGTCGAAATTGATCATGGCCAAGGCATCACCACACGTTTCGGCCATATGTCGCGCATTCTCGTTCGAGAAGGTCAGACCGTCTCTGCCGGCGACGTTATTGGCCGCGCCGGGGCGACCGGACGCGCCACCGGCCCACACGTGCATTATGAGGTTCGCCGCAATGGCGATGCCGTCAATCCCATCCATTTCCTCAATGCCGGCCTGAAGCTCACCACCTATATGAACTGAGCTTTAAAACTTGACGATTGTCAGCATGAATGGTGGCGAGCAAAGGCTTTGCGCGCACATGCGCGTGAAGAGTCACCGTTTTATTCACTAACAACGCCGCGAATTGGCCGCATTTCTTGACTTGACGGATTTTTGATTTTATGTGGCCCGCATCGTCGGGCAGGACTAAGACCCGACTCACACGTGTTCGCACCGAACCGGAACGGGAAACAACCTCCCTTTGACGACATTTGCTGATCTTGGCCTGAGCCAGAAAGTCCTTTCCGCTGTAACCGACGCGGGCTACACCACGCCCACGCCTATTCAAGCGGGTGCCATTCCGCCGGCGCTGCAGCGCCGCGATATCCTTGGCATCGCCCAGACGGGTACCGGTAAAACGGCCTCCTTCGTGTTGCCGATGCTGACACTTCTCGAAAAGGGCCGCGCCCGTGCTCGCATGCCGCGCACGCTGATCCTCGAGCCGACCCGCGAACTCGCGGCACAGGTCGCTGAGAATTTCGAGAAATACGGCAAGAACCATAAGCTCAACGTGGCCCTGCTGATCGGTGGCGTTTCCTTCGAGGAACAGGACCGCAAGCTGGAGCGCGGCGCAGACGTTCTGATCTGCACCCCCGGCCGCCTGCTTGACCATTGCGAGCGCGGCAAGCTGCTGATGACTGGCGTCGAGGTTTTCGTCATCGACGAAGCCGACCGAATGCTCGACATGGGTTTCATCCCGGATATCGAACGCATCGCCAAGATGATCCCGTTCACACGCCAGACACTGTTTTTCTCGGCAACCATGCCGCCGGAAATCCAGAAACTGGCCGACCGGTTCCTACAGAATCCGGAACGCGTCGAAGTTGCCAAGCCATCTTCTACGGCAAAAACGGTAACGCAGCGCATCGTCGCTTCGCATAACAAGGATTACGAGAAGCGCGCGGTTCTGCGCGATCTCATCAAGGCTCAGGACGACCTTAAGAACGCGATCATTTTCTGCAACCGCAAAAAGGATGTCGCCGACCTGTTCCGCTCGCTCGACCGTCACGGCTTTTCCGTTGGCGCTCTGCACGGTGACATGGATCAGCGCTCGCGCACTACGATGCTGGCCAATTTCAAGGAAAACAAGCTGACACTGCTCGTCGCTTCCGACGTTGCAGCGCGCGGTCTGGATATTCCCGATGTCAGCCATGTCTTCAATTTCGACGTGCCGATCCATGCGGAGGACTATGTCCACCGTATCGGCCGCACCGGCCGCGCCGGCCGTTCCGGCAAGGCTTTTACCGTCGTTACCAAGGCTGACGGCAAGTATCTCGACGCTATCGAAAAGCTGATCAATGAAAAGATCGAGTGGCTTTCCGGTGACCTGTCGGAACTCGGTGCTCCTATGGAGAGCTTCGAGAGTGGCGACAAGGGTCGCAAGGGTCGTGACAAAGGCCGCGACAAGGATCGCAGCAGAGATCGCGGTCGGGATCGAGATGGCAACCGCCGTGGGTCCTCCAGTCATTCGGATGACACCAAGCCGACGGATACTGTTGCTACCACTCAGCCAAAAGAACCCGTAGCGGAAACCACAAGGACCGAAGTCGTGAACGCCGAAGCCAAGCAAGATACCCGCAGGCAGCAGAACGGGTCTCGCAATGCGCGTCCTTACCCGGCAAACGACGACGGTCGCGATCAGCGTCGCCAGCGGCATCACCGCGATCACGACGACGGCCCGACACCGGTCGGCTTCGGCGACGATATCCCGGCATTCATGCTGATTGCCGCCAAGGCCTGATAAGGCCTTTATGATGGGACTTCCCGGCATTCATTTTCCCGGCGTTGGCTGCGGTCTGATCATTCAGCGCGCCGATGCCAAGGTTCTGCTTTACCGGCGTGTCAAGGCGCCGGAAGCAGGCCACTGGAGCATTGTTGGCGGCAAGGTGGATCAGATGGAGCGTTCATCTGAAGCTGCACGCCGCGAAGCTGAAGAAGAAACAGGCCTTTCCATCGGCGACGTCGATTTTCTCTGCCCGCTCGAAGTTCTTGTCGAGGCCGATAGCCAGCACTGGATCTCCATGATCTATGTGGCCCGCGCGTTTTCCGGCGAGCCGCAACTGACGGAACCGGAAAAACTGTCAGAGATGGGCTGGTTTGATCTTTCCGATCTGCCGCAGCCGCTTTCTGTGTTCGCACAGAAATCCTTTGCGGCGTTTGAAGCCAAACGCCCCGCGTAAGATCACGGGATTATGCCCAAACCGTTGCAGTGCGGGATTGATTGGCGATTGACCCTTTCCTACCCAAAAGTTAAACAGTCGCCGCAACTGGATGCTTTACAGCGCTAGCGGAGCTTGAATGCACGAGACAGGAAAGGCTGCACGGTCCTTTCGCGCGGATGGTTTTGCCATTCTGACGCGCTGGCCGACGCTTGTCGCCTTTCTGCTGATCGCCGCATTTTCCGGCACCGGTTTTCAATCCGCCAATTCCATGCTGCAGCAATGCCGCCAGTTGTTCGACAGCGAAGGCGGCGACAACACGTTGCAGATCGCCAATCGCGAACAGCCGCGCATCGCGGTCGTGACGTCGGTCTCCGAAAAATCCACATGGCAGGGTACGGTCGATGGCATTCTGCCGTTCTCTCATGCCCTCACCCATCCGCTCGATGTCTGGCGCGGCGCGATTGTCCCTGGCCAGCAGCAGCTTACACAGTTTACGGCCCTCGCCACCGCGCGCGGTCCGCCTCGCCTTTCGTGACGCCTCTATCGCTCGCGAACTGAAAACAGCGCTTCCTGACGGCATCGATGGTGCCTTGCGCGCAACAGGACCATATCCATGAGAAATTCCCGCTGGCTGGTGGCGACCTATATCGTCATCATTGTACTCGGCACGCTGGTGGCGTTGCCCAATATCCTATCGCCGTCCATGCTGGCGCGCCTGCCGTCCTGGCTACCGCATACGCAGGTTTCGCTCGGCCTCGACCTTCGCGGCGGTTCGCACCTTGTGCTTGAAGTGGACCGCAACGACCTGATCAACGAACGCCTGCAAAGCCTGTTGCAGGACAGTCGTCGTGTGCTGCGCGATCAGCGCATCGAAACCAGCGCGATCCGCCGCAACGGTGACAACATCACCGTGACGTTGCGCGATCCCGCCGCCCGCGACAACGCGGTGACGCAGTTGCGCACGCTATCCAATCCGGTCAGCCTCGCAACGGCAATCGGTCAGAGCGATCTCAATGTCGCCACCCCGCGCGACAATACGATCACGCTCAACTACACCGATGCCGGCATCAACCAGTACATCACCAACGCCGTCGAGCAGAGCCTGGAAATCATTCGCCAGCGTGTTGACCAAGTCGGCGTTGCCGAACCGACGATCCAGCGCGTCGGCGGTGACCGCGTTCTCGTCCAGCTCCCCGGAGAACAGGATCCGTCTCGTCTGCGCCAGCTGCTTGGCTCCACCGCCAAGATGAGTTTTCACCTTCTCGGAAACCCTGGCGAACCCGGCGTCACGATGATCCCGGACGAACAGGGCCAGCAATACCCGGTCCTCGACCGTGTTGAACTGTCGGGTGACCACCTGACCGACGCCCGCGCCGCATTCGAACAGCAGTCTCAGCGCCCGATCGTTTCCTTCCGGTTCGACAGCTCAGGTGCCACCCGCTTTGCGCAGATCACCCAGGCCAATGTCGGCAAGCCTTTTGCCATCGTTCTCGACAACAAGGTCTTGAGCGCCCCGGTCATCCAAACACCGATTACCGGCGGCCAGGGCCAGATTTCGGGAAGTTTCTCCGTACAGGAGGCCAACACGCTCGGCGCACTTCTGCGCGCCGGTTCTCTGCCAGCCAAGCTGACCGTCATCGAAGAACGTACTGTCGGTGCCGACCTCGGTTCTGACGCCATCGAAATGGGTATATTCACCGGTCTGATCGGCTTTGCAGCGGTCGTTGCCTTCATCTTCTTCCTTTACGGAAGCTGGGGCATCCTTGCCAACTTCGCACTGCTCATCAACGTCGTTCTGACCTTTGCTGGTCTGACTATCATCGGTTCGACACTGACGCTCCCCGGTATTGCAGGTATCGTCCTTGGTATCGGTCTGGCAGTTGACGCCAACGTTCTTATCAACGAGCGCATCAAGGAAGAAACCCGCAAGGGCAAGAGCGCTTTTGCCGCCATCGACGCCGGTTTTGCCCGCGCTTATTCCACCATTGTCGACAGTAACGTCACGGCGCTGATCGCAACCGTACTGCTCTTCTGGTTCGGTTCCGGTCCGGTTCGCGGTTTTGCCGTCACCATGGGCCTCGGCATCATGATCTCTATGTTCACCGCGGTTTCCGTCGTGCGCGTTCTGATGATCGCCATCACCGCCCGCAAGAAGCTGAAGACAATCAATATCAAGCCGCTTCTGCCGATCAACCTCGTTCCGGATGGCACCAATATCGCCTTCATGAAGGGTCGCTTCATCGGTATCGGTATCTCCGTCATCCTGTCGATTGCCTCCATCGTTCTGTTCTTCAAGCCGGGCCTCAATTACGGCGTCGACTTTCAGGGCGGTATCCAGATGGAAGTCGTCACTCAGAACGAGACCGACCTTGCGGCCTTCCGTTCCGGCCTGAATGGTCTTGGCTTCGGCGAAGTCGCACTGCAGGAATTTGGTAGCAGCAACCACATCCTCGTCCGCGTCGAGCGCCAGGAAGGCGGCGAGCAGGCCCAGACGGATGCCGTCGAAGCCCTCAAGGCCGAAGTGGTCAAGATCGATTCGACCGCCAAGGTCGAGCGTACCGAAGTCGTCGGCCCGAAGGTTTCGGGCGAACTTGCGATTGCAGGTTTCCTGTCGCTGGCGCTCGCCGCCATCGCCATGACGATCTATATCTGGGCGCGCTTTGAATGGCCGTTTGCAGTCGGCGCCATGATCACGCTGATCCTCGACGTCACCAAGACGGTCGGCTTCTTCGCGATCACCGGCCTCGACTTCAACCTCACGGCTATTGCCGCCGTGCTGACACTGGTCGGTTATTCGGTTAACGACAAGGTCGTGGTCTATGACCGCATGCGTGAAAACATGCGCCTCTACAAAAAGATGCCGCTGCGCGAACTGATCGACAAGTCGATCAACGAAACGCTGGCCCGAAGCCTCTACACTTCTGCAACGGCATTCCTGTCGCTGCTGCCGATGGCCATCTGGGGCGGCAGCGCCGTATCCAGCTTCGCCATTCCAATGGTGTTCGGCATTGCGGTTGCGGCTCTGTCCTCTGTCTTCATCGCTGCACCGATCCTGCTTTTCCTTGGCGACTGGCGCAAGGCTCACGGCAAGGGCATGATCAAGGACGAAAGCGAAGTTGCCGACGAAACGGCCATCGCTTCCAAGCCTTAAGATCGACCGGCAGATGTCATGAACCGAAGGGTCGTCCGCAAGGACGGCCCTTCTTCGTTTGAGCCATCAGTTTTTCTGCAAGCGCTGACAGTTCAACTCGCTCGCCTGCCTCGTACACCAATGCTACGCTTATCTTCCGAACGAAAAATCATGAGGAGGAGACACGCATGACAACGGAAAAGGTCGCGATCATCACAGCCGGCGGCAGCGGAATGGGCGCGGCAAGCGCAAGGCGTCTGGCAGCGGACGGGTTCAAGGTCGCCATTCTCTCCTCATCCGGCAAGGGCGAGGCACAGGCAGCCGAACTCGGCGGCATCGGCGTTACCGGCTCCAACCAGTCGAATGACGATTTGAAGCGCCTTGTGGATACGGTTACCGAAAAATGGGGCCGTATCGACGTGTTGGTCAACAGCGCCGGTCATGGCCCGCGTGCGCAGATCGTCGAAATCACCGACGAGCAATGGCACACAGGCCTTGATGTTTATCTGATGAACGTCATTCGCCCGGTCCGGCTCGTCACGCCGATCATGCAATCCCAGAAATCCGGCGCCATCGTCAACATCTCCACCGCATGGGCTTTTGAACCCGCGGCGATGTTCCCAACCTCGGCAGTCTTCCGCGCGGGGCTTGCCTCCTACACGAAGATTTATGCCGACACCTATGCGGGCGACAATATCCGCATGAACAACGTACTGCCCGGCTGGATCGACAGCCTGCCCGCCACGGAAGAACGACGCGATAGCGTACCGATGAAACGCTACGGCACCAGCGAGGAAATCGCCGCTACCGTTGCCTTCCTGGCATCGGAAGGCGCAGGCTATATCACGGGACAGAACCTCAAGGTCGATGGCGGCCTGACACGTTCGGTCTGAGCCGATTACCTTCGCTCATCGAGAGCGCAAATATATCTCTCGATGAGCGAATCTTCACAAACCGAATAAATGAGCAAAATTTTCTCACCTGCGTAATTTTTTGGCTCTTTCCTCTCCTCCAAATACGCGGGCTTTCCTAGATAACGGCATCAACAGATACCGGCCATGGTGACCGGACGCCTGAAAGGAAATGCTCAATGAACTGGCTGAAAACCATCGCCGCCGCTGCCGTGTTGCAGGCCGTCGCCATCACGCCCACACTCGCCGGTGAAAACCTCGATCAGATCAAGGCTGCCGGCGTCATCAAGATCGGCACCGAAGGCACCTATGCACCCTTCACCTTCCATGATGCAGCCAACAAGCTGGTCGGTTTCGACGTCGAAATCGGCGAAGCCGTCGCCAGCAAGCTCGGCGTCAAGGCCGAGTTCGTTGAAGGCAAGTGGGATGGCCTGATCGCCGGTCTCGACGTCAAACGTTACGACGCCGTCATCAACCAGGTCGGCATCACCGAGGCCCGCAAGCAGAAATACGCTTTCTCCGAGCCCTATATCGCCTCCAAGGCCGTGCTGATCGTCAGTGAGAAAAACAGCGACATCAAGTCGTTCGAAGACCTCAAGGGCAAGAAGTCGGCTCAGTCGCTGACCAGCAACTTTGGCAAGCTTGCCGAAGCAGCAGGTGCTGAGCTGGTCGGTACCGATGGTTTCGATCAGTCGATCCAGTTGGTTCTGACTGGCCGCGCCGAAGCAACCGTCAATGACAGCCTGTCCTTCCTCGATTTCAAGAAGAAGCAGCCGCAGGCACCGGTGAAAATCATCGCTGAAAAAGCCGACGCCGACTATTCCGGCATCATCGTGCGCAAAGGCGATGATGAACTCGTCGCCGCCATCAATAAGGCTATCGCCGACATCAAGGCAGACGGTACCTACAAGACCATCTCCGACAAATATTTTGGCGCCGACGTTTCCAAATAAGCGCCCTGTTCCGCTTCCGGAAACTAGGTCATTATGACGACAATAGAGCGCCCGGCGATCATCGCCGGGCGTCCCGTTTTTATTGAGGTTCCGCCGTGCCGCACTGGCTTCAATTGATGATGGATTCGCTGCCTACCCTGCTCTGGGCCGGCGTAAAATTCACCATTCCGCTGACACTTCTCTCTTTCACACTCGGCCTCGCGCTTGGTCTGCTGACCGCTGTTGCCCGCCTGTTCGGGCCGATGCCCGTCGCCGCTATCGCCCGATTCTACGTCTGGATCATCCGCGGCACACCGCTTCTCGTGCAACTGTTTGTGATCTTTTACGGCCTGCCCAGCATCGGCATCCTGCTCGATGCCTTTCCGGCGGCCCTGATCGGCTTCACGCTCAATGTCGGTGCCTACACGTCGGAAATCATCCGCGCCGCCATCTCGTCGGTGCCGAAAGGCCAGTGGGAAGCAGCTTATTCGACCGGCATGAACTGGTCTCAGGCCATGCGCCGCACCATTCTGCCTCAAGCCGGTCGCGTCTCGGTGCCGCCCCTGTCGAACACCTTTATCTCGCTGGTGAAAGATACATCGCTCGCCGCCGCCATCACCGTGCCTGAACTGTTCCAGTCCGCTCAGAGAATCGTCGCCACGACCTATGAGCCGCTGATTCTTTATATCGAGGCGGCCCTCATCTATCTGGCACTAAGCTCCGTTCTTTCTCATCTGCAGTCGCGGCTGGAAGTCAGATTCGCACGTTACGGCGGCATGCTGGAGGCCAACCGATGATCGAGCTTTCCCATATCGAAAAACGCTTTGGCGATGCTGTCATCCTCAAGGATATCTCGCTGACCTTCCCGGAAGGCAGCGTCACCGCCCTCGTCGGCCCGTCGGGCGGCGGCAAGAGCACCCTGCTCCGCTGCATAAATCTTCTGGAACAGCCGACTGCCGGCACGGTCCAGATCGGTGACGACGCAGCAACGTTCGCCCCCGGCAAAAAAGCCACATGGTCGTCCGTACAAAAGCTGCGCAGCCAGACCGGCATGGTCTTCCAGAACTTTCAGCTTTTTCCGCATCGCACCGCGATCGAGAACGTCATGGAAGGCTTGCTAGTCGTACAGAAATGGTCGCGCGAAAAAGCCAAGGCCCGTGCTATGGAACTGCTGACCAAGGTCGGCATGGCCCACAAGGCCGATGCCTGGCCTGCCAACCTTTCGGGCGGCCAGCAGCAGCGCGTCGCCATTGCCCGCGCGCTGGCGCCTTCGCCAAAAGTCCTGCTGTGCGACGAACCCACGTCCGCGCTCGACCCGGAACTGTCCGCCGAAGTCGTTGATGTGCTTGGAACGCTGGCAAAGGAAGGCACGACAATGGTCATGGCAACGCATGATCTGCGCCTCGCCTCACAGGTCGCCAATCTCGTTGTGTTCCTGGAAGCCGGTCAGGTGGTGGAAACAGGAAATGCCGAACAGGTGTTTCGCGCACCCCAGCACGAACGCACAAAGCGTTTCGTGTCGTCAATCAACGCGGCGCAGACGCTGTAATTCATTCGGCCCGGAAATTCCGGGCCGAAATGCTTTCACGATGCCTCAGCCTGCAGCAGCGTTTCCGAAATAGTATTCCCGAAAACGCTCTCGAACGCTTCGCGCAGACGGATATCCACATCCGTCATCATCACCGGCAGTCCAAGATCGACCAGACTGGTGACGCCGTAACCGCTGATTCCGCAAGGCACGATCCCGTTGAAATGGTTTAGGTCCGGCTCGACGTTCAGCGCCAACCCGTGAAAGCTCACCCAGCGACGCAGGCGAATGCCGAAAGCGGCAATCTTGTCTTCCGCCATGCTTCCATCGAGCAGTAACGGCTTTGCCGGACGGCGCACCCAGACGCCAACCCGATCTTCACGCCGCTCACCGCGCACATTCATGGAATCGAGCGTGCGGATGATCACTTCTTCCAAGGCCGCCACATAGGCGCGCACATCCTGCCGGCGGCGTTTCAAGTCCAGCATGACATAAGCCACTCGCTGCCCCGGCCCGTGATAGGTATATTCACCGCCGCGGCCTGTGGAAAACACAGGGAACCGGTTGGGCTCGATCAGATCGGCAGCATTGGCGCTGGTCCCGGCTGTATAAAGCGGCGGATGCTCCAGAAGCCAGACGAGTTCGTCCGCTTTCCCGTCCGCAATCGCCGCCACTTCGCGTTCCATTTCGGCTACGGCGTCCTCGTAGCCGATGGGACAGTCCGAGATTCGCCAGCGGATCGGTGGAAAACCTGCCTGTGGAAACATCGAAACATCGAGATCGGTGCGCGTCGACATATTTTTTATCCATATTTTTCGCGGCCTTGGCCGCCAGAAGCCCTGCAAAGCAGGGAGTTTTGCCCTATCATCTCTATATAGTAATTCACAGGCCGATTTTATCTTCAAAAATCTGTCACGGTCCTCTTGTGCCGGCAAAATCCTTTTGCTAAATGCTCCCTCGCCGGCGCAAGTCGGCACCTACCACGATGCGGTCGTGGCGGAATTGGTAGACGCGCAGCGTTGAGGTCGCTGTGGGGCAACCCGTGGAAGTTCGAGTCTTCTCGACCGCACCAAACAAACCCGGCTTCGGCCGGGTTTTTTCTTTTCAGGCAATGACTTGGAAAATCCTGGAGCCCCACACTACGGTGGGCCGTGGGACACCTTTGCTCATAACGCTTGGGAAAAGCCTCTACAAAATATCCTCTGCCGAAAACACCTTGCCACACGACAAAAGTCCTTTCAGGACGACCGTTTGCAGTGTGACACATCGGTTACACCTGCATTACAAGTGACAGACTATAAGTTTTGCCAGGATTGAACCCCAACCTTGAGCCCAATATGACATTCATATGACAAGGGGAGAGGGATGGCGTTTTCAGCATTGAACTTGGAAGTTTCTGAGACGGATCGCCCGGTATGCGGAGAGATGCTCGCAGCCGGGCAGTCGCGAGAAGTCTACGCGCTACCAAACCGTCCAGATCTTCTGGTGAAAGTCCCGAGGCAACAAATGCCACCGCGACGCTTTTTCACCCGATTCAAGCTGCTGAGAGAACTGCGTCGCACTTATAAACAGATCGTCCCTCTTCGACGGGAAATTCGTGAATACGAACGCGTGGTCAACGAGGGACTTCTCACTGCCAGGCACTTGCAGAACTTCAAAGGCCTAGTTCAAACAGACAGGGGCATCGGCATGAGGGTCTGTGCCGTCCGCCAGAACAACGGCAAGCTGGCACTTACACTTCGACAGCTCATTGAGGCCGGTAGGTACAATGCGCGGATACATGCCGCATTCGGCGAATTTCTGCGGTGGTTCGTCACCAGCAAGATCGTTGCCGCTGATGTGCATCTGGACAACATCGTTCTCAGCGAAAAAGACAATACTCTAGTCTTGATCGATGGCATCGGAGACAAAACTCTTCTGCCGGTCCGGGCATGGATGCCCGCTTTGAACAGGCGTTACAAGAGCCGCCTCGCACTCGCGCTTTACTCTCAGGTTGCCATTAAGTTTATGAAGGCGTCACTAAAAAAACAAATCCTGTTTCTCGTCATCATGGTGGTTGGCACGGCAACCGGGATAGATATGATGGATGGGCAACTCATCGACGGCTAATCCCAGCTATTCCGGGGAAGTCAGCCTCGACTGCCATCGTTCGTTCATCCACATGCTTAATCCGGCAATACGGACAGCAACCACTCCAGCAGTTGAGTAATGTCTCGTGCCAGGTGTTTCAGATCTTCGATCATCACGGACACCTGATAATGGACATAAATCGCTCCAAGTGTGAGAATGAGAAGCACAAACCAGGGCCAGATCGGACGCTTGCGCTTTTGCGGCTGCTTATCTTCCTCGACCTTCTTCCCGCCGTTCAAGCACCACCTCCCGCTTGCAAACTCGAACCCATGATATGGACTGAATAAACAGTCCTCAAGCAAGGAAGTGCCGAGAGCGGCGCGCTGACCGATATTTCGTGAGGGCCGCGTGCTACCGTTTCCGAGTACGGCCAGCTTGTTAAAGAAGCTTTTGAGTATCTCCCCATCCTTTCGAAGGACGTCAAATAAAAAAGAGTCGCAAACCATTTGATTTGACGAGCTTTTTTAATAAGCTATTCTGACTGGGGATCTTTTCACGATATTGCCGTGATACTGTCAGTGAATACTGCCTGTAACATCCCGAAACTGCGACTTTGCCGGCAGCATTTTCGAAATGGCAAAGGCCTAACAATTGCCCGGGATTGTCATGCCAGCCATTGGTGCCGTGCCTGCCCATAGCGGATTTTCAAGTCAGGTGCCTCGCGCCTATGAAGCCGATCAGCTCGTTAACCTGCCGCATTTTCGCGACGGGTTGAATGTGACCGCCATGGAGCTGCTGGAGGCACATCGGCTTCTTCCAAAGCGCGTTCGTTACGTCGCGGACATCCAGCGTTTCATGCTCAGTCATGCGGCCATGGCACTGCATCTGGAGAGAACGCTTGACCCGTCCAAGCCCGGCGTGACGGCAACCAATCTGCTTCGCTTTTTTGAAAACGCACCGGCGGCCAGCAAGAACACTGTTCTCGCATTTCTGGTCGAGATGCGTCATTACAATTTCGTTCAGCCCGCCGATGACGGAGATCGTCGCAGCCGCGCCTTTCGCGCGACGGAAGATACGGAACAGTTGATCCGTTTCTATTTCGATACGCATTCCCGTGGACTGGATCGTATGGACGGCGGCAACAGGGCAAGCCTGCTGGCCGCGCACCCTCGCCTTCTGCACCTTGCGCAGCCGCGTTTCGCCCGTCTGCTTCTCCACAACTGCAGCTGGCGCAGCCCTCCTGAAACGATTGCCGGCTTTACAAAATCGGACTCCGGAAGCAGCGTCATCCATGATCTGGTTGCCCGCGTTCCGGGTGGGGAAATCGGTTCGGAGCCGATATGGATAGGTAACGTTTCTGCGACGGAAGTTGCCAAGCGCTACGTCGTGTCGACCACCCATGCGGTGCGCCTGTTTGCCCGCGCCAAGGCGCAGGGCCATATCGGCTGGCAAGGCAATACCAATCGCGGCGAATGCTGGATTTCCCCTCAATTGGTCCAGGATTATTATGGCTGGCAGGCCCATAAGTTCTCGGCCGTCTCAGCCGCCATGCAGTTCGCATGCGAAAAAGCGGGCGTGGCGTCGGTCTAACCCGGCCGACGCCCGGCTTGCGTGCAGCCGACAGGTATGCTCCAAAAGTCTGCACGCCTTTGGAAACCTAGATGACCAGCCTTACAGCCGAAAATTCCCTCAAGGGCATGGCCCTGATGGCCAGTAGCATGCTCGTCCTTCCGATCATGGACGCCATCGCCAAATACATGGCTACCTTCGAGACCATGTCGCCCGGCCAGGTCACCTTTTATCGCTTTTTCTTCCAGTTCGTTGCCCTCTTGCCGTTTATCCTGATCGCGACGCGAGGGCGCATCGTTGTAAAACGCCCGTGGATGAACTTGTTGCGGGGCGCGATACACGGCGCAGCCAGCCTGATGTTCTTTACCGCGGTCAAATACATGCCGCTCGCAGATGTGTTCGCGATCTATTTCGTCGAGCCGTTCATGCTCACACTGATGTCGGCCATCTTTCTCGGAGAGCGCGTCGGCTGGCGTCGATGGACGGCTATTATCGTCGGCTTTGGTGGCGCCATGATCGTCATCCAGCCCAGCTACGCGATTTTTGGCTGGACGGCGCTCCTGCCCGTTGCCTGCGCTTTCCTCTACACGCTCTATCTGTTCATGAACCGCGCACTCGGCGATGGCGACAGTCCGCTTGTCATGCAGACCATGGCAGGTCTTGGCGGAACCTTGTTCTGCGTAGCAGCGCTCGGCATTGGCAGTAGTCTCGCGATACCGGATTTTGAGGTCAGCCTCCCCGGATCAGCGACCGGTCTGATTCTTCTTATCATTCTGGGGTCCATTTCCGGCTATATCCACCTCGTCGTCGTACAGGCGTTCCGTCTGGCACCGCTGTCGCTTCTCGCACCGTTCCAGTATTTTGAAATCATATCGGCAACGATCCTCGGTTACGCTTTGTTCGGCGATTTCCCCACGGCATCGAAATGGCTCGGGATAGCCATCATTGTCGGCTCAGGCCTTTTTATTATCTGGCGCGAGCGGGTCAGAGTGGCACAGTCGGCTGCGGCTTAGATCTTTTCGATTGCCGTTCGTTAACTGCGCTCGTTGTCCAGACCTCAACGTATCAGCTTTAAGTTCCATTTCAGTTTCATGATGAAACGGAGATAAAGATGAGCGATAATCGCTTTTCTTTCCCGGCATGTGTGATCGCCGGGAAACGTCGACTCGACGTCGACGACCTATTGATGTTGCGTAAACACGCGTTTTCCGACGGCATCAGAACCGAGGATGACGCGTGCCTTCTGCTGGCCATTCACCGCGCCTGCGCCTCCTCATGCCCGCAATGGGACTGTTACGTGGTGGAAAATATCGCCGCCTATGCCGTCCAGATGCAGCAACCGCGTGGCTGGCTGGATGAGGCAAACGTGGAGTGGCTGATCGGCGCCCTGTCGGTTGACGGCGTCATTCATAGCCCGCTGGAGCTGGAAATCCTTCTGCACGCGCTGGATATGACGACATCCGCACCCGATCGTCTGTATGCATTTGCGCTTGAACAGATGCGTCTCGGCATCATGCCCGACAGTCGCAACGCATATGCGCTCAGCCGTCCCAGCCGCAATCCCGGCATGGACCTGGCCGACCTGCATTACCTTTGGCGTGTTTTGCGCAGTGCCTGCGATGGCGGCCGGATCATTCTGTCTGCGATGGAACGCGAAGTCCTGCAGGCCGTGGATGGCATGGCTGAGCCGCGCCATCACCATGACGGCTGGAATTCGCTGATGGGTGTGCTGCAATTGCGTGCGCCATCGGCAAGTATGAAACGTCGGGAACGCTGGCTTAAAGCGTCCGATTCAACTCTTCTCGAAAAATCATCCTGCGCCGCTTGAGGCCTCATCCATTTTTCTGCAATCTGTCCGATATGGTCTTGTGCTTGAACAGAAGCGGAAGGCTGCCAACGCATTTATCGCCGTCGACTGGATCACATGAAAACAGATAACCTTACACTTGCTCGCGGCTATTCGGACATACCTGCGGGAACCATCGCCACTGTCGTTACATGCCTCGAAATGCGTAAACGCCCCGATCTGCCTCGTGTATCGGCCGATGAAGCGCTGACACTGCATCATTGGCATCAACCAGCGCTTGAAGAGTATCGTGAACTCTTCCGCCAGATCGGCGCACCGTGGCTCTGGTCGTCCCGTCTGGAAATGAGTGATGAAGAGCTTTCCTCCATCATCAACGACCCGCAGGTAGCTGTTTACGTTCTCAAGGATGCCGGCCGCCAGATCGGGCTTCTCGAACTGGATTTCCGTCAGGAAAACGAATGCGAACTCGCTTATTTCGGTCTGGTCGTCGACGCGACAGGCAAGGGGGCCGGTCGTTATTTGATGAGCCAAGCGATCGAAAAGGCCTGGTCTCGCCCGATTGAACGTTTCTGGGTCCACACATGCCACCTCGATTCGCCGGCAGCTTTGCCGTTTTATCAACGATCAGGTTTTACGCCCTTCAAGATCATGGTCGAGGTTCTGGACGATCCACGCAGCAAAGGCCTGCTGCCGGAATCGGTAGCGCCACACGTACCACTGATCAAACTTCACCCCGATCACTGAATTGCGACTTGTCATGTCTCGATCCGGCTTGATCCACGGCCCCTTAGCATGCGAAAAGGCAAACAGATTCTGACAGATAGCTAGGAGAACCAGGATGGACGTTCGCGCCGCTGTTGCCATTCAGGCCGGAAAGCCTTTGGAAGTGATGACCGTGCAGCTCGAAGGCCCGAAGGCCGGCGAAGTGCTGATCGAGGTCAAGGCTACCGGTATTTGCCACACCGATGACTTCACCCTCTCCGGCGCCGATCCAGAAGGCCTGTTCCCTGCGATCCTCGGCCACGAAGGCGCTGGCATCGTTGTCGATGTCGGCCCCGGCGTCACCTCACTGAAGAAGGGCGATCACGTCATTCCGCTCTACACACCGGAATGCCGCGAATGCTATTCCTGCACCAGCCGCAAGACCAACCTCTGCACCTCGATCCGCTCGACGCAGGGTCAGGGCGTGATGCCGGACGGCACGAGCCGATTCTCCATCGGCAAGGACAAGATCCACCACTATATGGGCTGCTCGACATTCGCGAACTACACGGTTCTGCCGGAAATCGCGCTTGCCAAGATCAACCCGGACGCCCCCTTCGATAAGGTCTGCTACATCGGTTGCGGCGTAACGACCGGTATCGGCGCGGTCATCAATACGGCCAAGGTCGAGATCGGCTCCACCGCAATCGTTTTCGGTCTCGGCGGCATCGGCCTCAACGTTCTGCAGGGCCTGCGCCTTGCCGGAGCGGATATGATCATCGGTGTAGATATCAACAACGACCGCAAGGCCTGGGGCGAAAAGTTCGGCATGACGCATTTCGTCAACCCGAAGGAAGTCGGTGACGACATCGTGCCTTACCTCGTCAACATGACCAAGCGGAACGGCGACCTGATCGGCGGCGCCGACTATACGTTCGATTGCACCGGCAATACAAAGGTCATGCGTCAGGCGCTGGAATCGTCGCATCGCGGCTGGGGCAAGTCGGTCATCATCGGTGTTGCTGGTGCCGGCCAGGAAATCTCCACGCGTCCGTTCCAGCTGGTCACCGGCCGCAACTGGATGGGCACGGCCTTTGGCGGCGCGCGTGGCCGCACCGATGTGCCAAAAATTGTCGACTGGTATATGGAAGGTAAGATCCAGATCGATCCGATGATCACCCACACCATGCCGCTCGAAGACATCAACAAGGGCTTTGAGCTGATGCATTCGGGCGAATCGATCCGCGGCGTGGTGGTCTATTGACCACCGCACCGACCTACACAACTGACGTGCGGAGACTGGACGAGTTCTCCGCCGTCGACCTCTACGCCATGCTGAAGATGCGTGTTGACGTGTTCGTGGTCGAGCAGGAATGTGCGTATCCCGAACTCGACGGCAACGACCTCGACTGCGTGCATCTTCGCCTTTTCGAGGGTACCGATCTTCTGGCCTGTGCCCGCCTCTGGCGTCCGACGCCGGATGTGCTGCCGCGAATTGGCCGTGTCGCGGTTTCACCGAACCATCGTGGCAAACGCCTCGGCGACGCGCTGATGCGCGAAGCGGTCATCGAATGCGAAAAACTCTATCCGGGCGAAGCGATCGAGATCGGCGCGCAGGCGCATCTCCAGAAATTCTACCGCTCGTTCGGCTTTGAACGAACCTCGGACGAATATCTCGAAGATGGCATCCCGCATGTAGACATGGTGCGGCCAGCAAGCGTTTCCGTTTAAAACACGGCTCTATGAGTTTCGCGACATCCAGCTATGATTGCGAAACTCGAACTTTCAGCTGTAGCCGTCATTCGAACCAAACACAGCTATTTCAACGAATGATCCCATGCCGCAAATCTACGTCGATGCCGATGCCTGCCCGGTGAAGCCGGAAATTCTGAAAGTGGCCGAGCGCCACAATCTCGAAGTGACTTTCGTCGCCAATTCGGGCCTGCGTCCCTCGCGCGATCCGATGGTGAAAAACGTCATCGTGTCGGTCAGTTTCGATGCCGCCGATGACTGGATCGCCGAACATGCGGGCACAAACGATATCGTCGTCACCGCCGATGTGCCGCTTGCCGTACGCTGCGTCGCCAACGGCTCTCTCGTCACCGGCCCCACGGGGCGCGTGTTCGATGAAGGTAATATCGGCATGGCAAGCGCCATGCGCGATCTCGGCCAACACCTTCGCGAAACCGGTGAGAGCAAGGGCTACAACGCCGCCTTTTCGCCGCGCGACCGTTCGAAATTTCTGGAAACATTGGACAGATTCTGTCGCCGCGCCAAATCGGCTGGCTGAGAGCGGATCACCGGGAGGGGTTTCATGTCGAAAACGTCAGGCGAAACCCCTTGGTGGAAATGGCGACATCAGCGCCACGGGCCTTTCTTCGTTGCTGCCATCATAGCTGTCATTATCCTGCCCGTGCTGATCTGGCGTCTGCCCGATCTCGCCGCCACGCTATCAGCGATCACCTTTTTCGTCATCTATCTCGCGTTGATGGCGCAGCGCATTCCGCATCTCGATGCCGACCGTTTTGAGGCGAGCGGCCAGAACACAGATGAACCAGCCCCGATCATTCTCGCCGTCACCCTGATTGCAGCGGTCGTGGCGCTTGTGACCCTGTTCGAAGCGCTGAACGACAAGCAGCCATCCGGCGTTCTGGATGTCGCGATAGGCTTTGCCGCCGTCATTCTCGGCTGGTTCTCGATCCACACGATGTTCGCCATGCATTACGCCCATCTCTACTGGCGGCCGGGCGATATCCACGATGGAAAATCTGTAGGCGGACTCGACTTCCCCGGTACGGAACGCCCCTCCGCTTACGATTTTCTCTATTTTTCCTACATCATCGGCATGACAGCGCAGACCTCGGATGTCGAAATCACCGCCACAGACATGCGTAAAATCAACCTCTTGCACTCGGTAGTGTCTTTCTTTTTCAATACCGTGCTGGTAGCCGCTGCAGTCAACGCCGTCGTTTCGCTGGCAAGCTGATAGATATCGAAAGGATACGAACCGATGAAGGTCCTCTCCCAGAATACCGCCTTTGGTGGCATGCAGGGCGTATTCGCCCACGATTCCGAGGCGCTGAAATGCGAAATGACCTTCGCCGTCTTCGTGCCGCCACAAGCGATCACTGAGCCACGCCCAGTCCTGTGGTATCTCTCCGGCCTCACCTGCACCCATGCCAATGTCATGGAAAAGGGCGAATACCGCCGTCTCGCGGCCGAACTCGGCCTGATCATCGTCTGCCCGGACACTAGCCCTCGCGGCAATGACGTTGCTGACGAACTGACCAACTGGCAGATGGGCAAGGGCGCAGGCTTCTACCTCGATGCCACCGAAAAGCCCTGGGCCGAACACTATCAGATGTACACCTACATCACCGAGGAACTGCCCAATTTTGCGAGCCAGCATTTTCGCATGGATATGTCGCGCCAGGGCATTTTTGGTCATTCGATGGGCGGCCACGGAGCCATGACGATTGCGCTGAAAAACCCGGAACGCTTCAAGAGCTGCTCGGCATTTGCACCGATCGTTGAGCCATCGACCGCTGACTGGTCGGCTCCTGCATTGGAAAAATATCTTGGGGCCGATCAGGCAGCCTGGCGCGGATACGACGCCTGCGCACTGGTAAAGGACGGCGCGCGTTTTCCTGAATTCCTGATCGACCAAGGCAAGGCCGACAGCTTTTTGGAAAGCGGTCTGCGCCCGTGGCTGTTCGAGGAAGCCATCAAGGGCACCGATATCGGCCTTACGCTACGCATGCACGAGCGTTACGACCATTCTTATTACTTCATCTCGACTTTCATGGACGACCACCTGCGCTGGCATGCCGAACGCCTCGGTTGATCGCAGCTAAAATCACCCAATAGAAAACGCCCGCGCCGATAGATCAGGCGCGGGCGTTTTGTTTAGCGCTTGTCCACGGCCCAGGCGCCCGGACCGGAAAACACAAAATACAGGAAGATGAAGCAGAACAGGATTGCCGCCTCGCCGCCGTTGAGTGCAGGCCAGAAACCCGTGGACGCATGCGCCATAAAATAGGCGACCGCCATCTGTCCGGAAAGGATGAAGGCAACCGGGCGGGTAAACAGACCGATTACCAGCAATGCACCGCCGATTACTTCCAGCAGAGCCGCAATCAGCATCAGAGGCGGCAGAGCGCCCTCACCCATGGCCGCCGGAAAACCAAAAAGCTTCATCGTGCCGTGCTCGATGAAAAGCAGCGCCGCGATGATGCGCAGCACAGCCAGAGCCTGCGGCCGATACTGGCCCAATTTGTCAAAAAACTGCATCTGATCCCTCTCCTTAAGGGCGATCTTAACACGCCGCGTCGTGCAAGCGGTCTCACGCTCTAAACTCAACCGGATAAGTCAGGAAATCAAATGCAATTGATCGATGACAGTTTTAACAGCAATCAAACGCTCAGCGCCCGGCCAATGCCGACGCAATCGTCGGCGGCCGTCCGCCATCAAGCTTGAACTCGGCGGCGATGCGGTCGGCAATCTTTGCAGCGAGGGCATCCTCGCCGCCATTGTCCTTGCCGAACACGGTGGTGGCGACGGTGAATGTCGCCGTTGCAATCCGTTCGCCCGATGTTACGGAGGTGGCATCAACCGTCACCTTTGCCTCATGACGCCGCCCGAAAAGGATCGGAAGACCATTGGTGCGGGTGATACGGACGGTCAGAATGGCCCGCGGCAGAGACATGCTGCGGACAGTCGCCCGAATAGCCGCATCGACGCGGCGGTCGGTACCGGCAACGAGCGCTGCTGGAATATCCGGCTTGGCGGCCACGAAGGCACCACGCACGTCATAAACAGGGCCGCTGGCACGCGCAGAGTCCGCCGTCTTCATGCTGAAAGACATCAGCGGAAGGGCGGCAGCGACAACGAACAGAAGACGGCAGGCGGAGCGGAACATGGATACAAAGCCCGGATGACGACACATCCGGGATGATCCGCTTTCACGGTTAGAATTCGGTTAAACCGGCGAAAATTCGGCTTAAGACTTCAGCGCTGCAAAACTTTGAGCAGCAGCAGTCATGTCCACGTAACGATTGGCGCGGCGAGCTTCCGCTTCCTCATCCGTGCCCCAATGCTCGATCGTCCAGTCCTCGTCGAGATGGGCAAGCGCCCAGGCCTCGTCCATGGAAAGGCTTCCTTCGGCAAAGGCCAGCGCCAGAATGGCCGAACCGGTAAGCGATGTGATCGTGTGCAGTGCCGCCAGTGCCACCGGGTTTTCGTGATTGCGCAACCGCGCACCAAAAGCGGCAATTGCCTCGCGCGGTTGTTCCTGCGGCATGATGCCTTCGATCAGGATGAAACGCGCGCCCAAATCATCGGCGGCCCAATCAAGAATCGGATCCCACTGAGCACGCTGGCGCTCGACCAGACCTTCCGGCTCGTCGGCGCGGTAACACAGCGCATCGCTTGCCGAAAAGCGCAGCATGTCTTCGACCACCGCCTGGGGATCGCTGGCGATACCGTCAATTGCGGTATTGACGAGGCGAGTAATCGGCATGGTCGCCGGATTGACGACTTCCGTCTGCGCATCCCACTCGTCTCGCAACAGTGCCGCCAGTGCCGCCGTAGGCGCAACGAGCTGGTTTTTCGCCGGCGTTTTTACCGCACGTCCATCGAGGTGGATGGCATGACCATCTTCGGAAGCGGCAACAGCTACATCCTTATAAAAACGCTTTGGCAGCGGCTTCTGCATCTGGATCTGCGCGCGGCGCGTCGGATCCTCATGGGTCAGGCTGATATTCGTGTCGGAAAGGATGTCGCGCATAAAAACCTCAGCCGATCAACGGCAGCAATTCGCTTGGATGGTGAACGATATGGTCGGCGCCCGCCTCGTTCAGTTCGGCAACGGAGGCATAGCCCCATGACACACCGATCGCGGTAGCTCCCGCCGCCTTTGCCATCTGCATATCGTAAATGGCATCGCCGATGACAAGAGTATCGGCAGGTTTCACGCCCATCACGTCACAGCATTCCGTCACCATGGCCGGGTGCGGTTTCGACGGGCAATCGTCGGCGGTGCGACCAATAACGAAGTACTTGTTGAACCCATGCGTCGACATCACCATGTCCAGTCCACGACGCGATTTGCCGGTGACAGCACCGATCAGAAGATCATCGCGTGGGCCAATGGTGTCGATCAGTTCGCGGATACCATCGAACAGCGGTTCCCTGAAATCCAGATCGGCGCGCACGACCGTAAACAGCGACTTGTAATGCGCCATCATCGCCACGGCTTCGTCGTCTACATGCAGCTTGCCGTCAATGCGGGCAATGGCGATGTCGAGCGTCAGGCCGATGATCGACTTGGTTGCTTCAAAAGTCGGCTCGGGCTTGTTGAAGGCAACGAAGGTGCGGCGCATGGTTTCGTGGATCAGCCCTGCGCTGTCGACCAGCGTGCCGTCGCAATCGAAAAGTACGAGTTTCATTCGTCGTCGTCCCGCGCGCCGTTTTCCATGTCGAAGCCCAGCAGGTTCCAGCTCTGCACCATATGCGGCGGCAGAGGTGCCGTCACCCGCAGGCGACCACCATTCGGATGAGGAATATCGATATGACGCGCATGCAGATGCAGCTTCTTCTGGATACCGCCCGGGAAAGGCCAGTTGATATCGTCGTCCTGATATTTCGGATCGCCGATGATCGGATGACCGATATAAAGCGCATGCACACGCAGCTGGTGGGTACGCCCCGTATAGGGCTCCATTTCCAGCCATGACAGCGATTGCGCAGCCGTTTCCAGCACACGGTAATAAGAAACCGCGTGATCGGCATCCGCCTCGCCATGTTTGGCGATGCGCATGCGGTCGCCATCCGGCGTCTGCTCCTTGACCAGCCAAGTGGAAAGCTTGTCGGAGCGCTTGCGCGGCACGCCCTTTACCAGCGACCAATAGGTCTTCTTGGTATCGCGTTCGCGAAAAGCGGCCGTCAGCTTCTGCGCCGCGCCACGTGTGCGGGCAATCACCAACACGCCGGACGTATCGCGGTCAAGACGATGCACCAGACGCGGCTTTTCGCCCTTCTGGTTCGTCCATGCCTCCAGCATCTGGTCGATATGGCGCGTCACACCGGAACCGCCCTGCACGGCGAGACCTGCGGGCTTGTTCAGCACGATCACCTTGTCGTCCTCATGCAGCACCATGCGCTGCAGAAGCTCGTAATCGCTGCCGTGTTTCAGATCCTTGCCGGCGATCGGGCCCTTTTTGGCATCCGTCTCCATCGGCGGCACACGTACCACCTGCCCCGGCTGCACACGCGTATCGGTCTTCACACGACCGCCATCGACACGCACCTGGCCGGAACGCAGCAGCTTTTGCAGCGGCCCGAAACCGAGACCCGGATAATGAATCTTGAACCAGCGGTCGAGGCGCATGCCCGCTTCGTCCGCCTCGACGGAGATATGCTCGATGCCTGCCATCGGAACTCTTTCTATTATTATTGTGGCCCA
>Ga0075364_10000232_pt1 | contig 26442 bp, 26 predicted proteins | sample EndMetdeltDD1764_FD_71517 | JGI IMG/M metagenome (GOLD analysis project Ga0075364, IMG submission 71517) | Populus endosphere microbial communities from Tennessee, USA - Endosphere MetaG P. deltoides DD176-4 | ecosystem: Host-associated > Plants > Roots > Endosphere | place: USA: Tennessee... | reverse complement strand
GGGATCTGCGCCGGTCTTGTCGGCGTGCGGCTCGTCCATCAGCACCAGGACGAAGTAGCGCGGCGCGTCCAGCGGCCCGTCGGTGGGAAAGACCGCGGCGAAGGAGGAGACCTGCTTGGTGCTGGAATAGCCCCTGGCGATCGGATCGTACTTGTCGCCGGTGCCGGTCTTGCCCCCGACGTTGAGGCCCGGGACGTTGGCCGACTTGCCCGAGCCGCCGGTGACATTGGCGCGCATGATCTGCAGCAGGGTCTCGCTGGTCCGCGGGGAGACGATCTGCGGACCGTCCACCTTGGCGCCAGGAGCCAGCTTGCGGATGGTCAGGGGAACCAGCTTGCCGCCGTTGGTGAGGCCCACATAGGCCCGCGCCAGGGCCAGCGGCGAGACGTTCATCCCGTGGCCGAAGGAGGTGGAGGCCACCGCGTCGTCGTCCCACACCCTGGGCGTCAGCGGCCGGGCGCTCTCCATCAGCTCCACCTTGGCCGGCTGGGTCAGGCCGAAGGCCTTGAAATAGGCCGCCAGCCGCTGGGCGCCGATCTGCTCGCCAAGGCGGGCGGTGCCGATGTTCGAGGAGTGCTGGAAGACCTCCACCAGGGTCAGGATCTTGTGGGTGGCGTGGTAGTCGTGGATCGTCCGATAGCCGAGCTTGAAGTCGGACCTGGCGTCGAAGGTCGAGCTGGGCGTCGCCACCCCGCTGTCCAGGCCCGCGGCCACAGTGAAGCCCTTGAAGGTCGAGCCCATCTCATAGATCGCGGCCGCCGCGCGGTTGAGGCGCGCGTCGTTGCTGGCGCCGCCCGGGCGGTTGGGGTCGAAGGTCGGCCAGTTGGCCAGGGCCAGGATCTCGCCGGTATGCACGTTCACCACCAGGGCCACGGCCCCCTTGGGCTGGAACGCGGCGACCTGCTTGGCCAGTTCCCCCTCGGCGGCGGCCTGAATGCGCAGGTCGATGGAGAGCGGCAAGGCGTGGTTGTCCGGCGCGCCCTCGTGGAGGCCCTGGTTGAAGGCCGCCTCGGCCCCCGCCAGCCCTTCGCCCCCGGAATCCACGAAGCCGATCAGGTGGGCGGCGGTGGAGCCCAGCGGATAGACCCGCCGCGATTCAGGCTCGAAGCTGACGCCCGGCAGACCCAGGTCGTAGACCTTGCCCTTCACGTCCGGCGTCAGCCCGCCCAGCAGGAAGCTGCGCCGCCCGGACTTGAGGGCCCGCTCCAGGCGGTCGGCGGTGAGGTCCGGCAGGGCGGCCAGCAGGGAGCGCTTGGTCTCGCCCTCGTCCCAGATCTCGCGGGGGTCGACGTAGAGGCCGTAGTGCAGCAGGTCGGCGGCCAGCAGCTCGCCGTTGCGGTCCACCAGGTCGGCCCTGGCCGCGCCCACGGCGGCAACCGCGGGATCGTCCTTGCCCGCGTCGGAGAACAGCGCCGCATGGGTCGCGCCGATCGCCAGGGTCAGGAATCCGGCGGCGAACAGGGCGGCCACGAAGAAGATGCGGATGCGGGTGTCGTCCTGCGGCTTGTCCGAGGCGCGCGCCCGCTCGAAGGCGTGCTCCAGCCGCCACATCGCCCGGCTCAGCCAGCGGGAGATGGCGTCCGCGCCGAAGGACTGCAGGCCCAGGCTCATCGCGGCTGCGGGGCTCCCACGGACATCGCCCGGGGCGCCTGCGGGGGCGCGGGCGGCGCGCTCGCGAGCTGGCTGGCGCGCGCGGCGTCGTAGAGGCCCTCCGGCGTCAGGTCGTGCTTGATCGGCACGGGGCCCAGGCCAAGGTAGGATTGCGAGAGGCGCTCAAGCCGGGCCGGCTCCTCCAGGTGGGCGACCTCGGCCTGCAGCAGGCGGATGCGCGCCTTCTCCTCGCCGATGCTGCGTTCCGCCGTGGCGATCTCCGCCCGCTCGCGTCCCGCCATGGTCTTGGCCAGATAGACCCCCAGCACCAGCATCACCAGCAGGGCGAAGGCCACGAGATCGACCAGGCGGAAGCCCCGCACCCTCCGATCCAGCAGACTCATGCCGCGTCCTTCCACACCGGGGCCTGCGTGCGCACCGCCGCCCGAAGCTTCGCCGACCGCGCCCGGGGATTGCCCGCCACCTCCGCCTCCGACGGCGCACGGGCGCCGTTGAACAGCAGCTGGAAGCTGGGCGCGGGACCGGCGGCCAGGGGCGGCGCATGCCGCGATCCATCCGGCGTCCGGCCCGCCCGCACGCTCAGGAAAGACTTCACGATTCTGTCTTCCAGCGAATGGAACGTGACGACGCACAGCCGCCCGCCGGCCTTCAAAGCCTGTTCGGCGGCCACAAGTCCGGCCTCCAACTCCGAAAGCTCCTCGTTGACGGCGATCCGCAGGCCCTGGAAGGCGCGGGTGGCCGGGTGGACCTTGGCGCCGCGCCGCCCGCCCAGGGCCCGCTCGATGACCTCCGCCAGGTCCAGGGTGCGGCTGAAGGGCTGCTCCGCCCGCCGCCGGGCGATGAAGGAGGCGATCCGGCGGCTCTGCCGCTCCTCGCCATAGACGTAGAAGATGCGGGCGAGTTCGGCTTGCTCGGCGGTGTTGACGATATCGGCGGCGGTCGGGCCCTCGGCCCCCATGCGCATGTCCAGCGGCCCGTCGCGCATGAAGGAAAAGCCGCGCTCGGCCTCGTCGATCTGCATGGACGAGACGCCAAGGTCCAGCGCCACTCCGTCCAGGGCGCCCTCGCCGGCCACCTCGGCCATCTCGGAGAAGCGGCCCTCGATCAGCCGGAAGCGATCGGCGGGCAGGCCCTCGGCGAAGCGCCGCGCGGTGGGGTCGCGATCGAAGGCGATGACGCTCGCCCCGGCGGCGAGGAAGGCGCGGCTGTAGCCGCCGGCGCCGAAGGTGCCGTCGACCACGGTCTTGCCCGGACCAGGCTCCAGCGCCTCGACCACCTCGTCGATCAGCACCGGCTTGTGCGGCGCCTCAGTCACGACGCAGCTCCTCCCCCCATTCGCCGGGGAGAGGGATGGATGAGGGTCGGCCCGGCGCGTCCGTATCGCCGTTTCCGATCCGGGGATCCTCGCAGGGCCACATGTAGCGCCGCACGCGCGGGCTCCAGGCCTCGCCCGGGCCTCTCGCCGGCGGCGGAGAGAGAGGATGCTCGCGCTCGCTCATGCCGCGCCCCCCAGGCGGTGGGCGCGCTGGTCGGCGCGCAACTTGGCCAGGCCCGCCCGGGCGAGGTCGCGCTGGCTGGCGCGATGCGCCTGAAAGGCCTCGCGGCTCCAGATCTGGAAACGGTCGCCCAGGCCCACCACCGCCACCCAGTCGGTGAGACCGAACATCTCACAGAGCGCCTCGGGCAGGGTGACGCGGCCGGCGGTGTCGAAGGAGAGCTTGGCCATCCCGCCCAGCACCGAGGTCTCCATGGCGCTGCGCAGCGGGTCGCCGAAGTCCAGTTCCTCGATCACGCCCAGGTAGCGGTCGAACAGCGCCTGGCCGCCGCCTTCGATGCAGTCGGCCTCGATGGAGGGGAAGCAGAAGATCCCGTCGAACGGGCCCGCGGCCAGGGCGCGGTACTCCTGCGGCACGACGATGCGCCGCTTGGCGTCCAGCTGTTTCTCGAAGGTCGAGAGGAACATTCCGGCCCGGCCCCTGCCCCAGCCGGAAGGTCCGGCCCGCCCCATCCGCCGTGCGCAGACCGCCCCTGGCCCACGCTTGCGACGATGACCATTGGGTTAACATGGGACGAAATGGGAGACAATGACTCTTAGGTTGATTTTCACCTTTCCAGACGTGCCCAGACGCCTTCCAGGGGCGTGCCGCCAGGAGCGCCCACGGTGAGGCGGGCGCGCGGTGTCAGCGCGTCCCATTCGTCGGATGGAATGCGGACCAGACGGCCTGTAAGCCGGGTTCTGTGCCGCCCGGTTTGACCCGGACGCGGCGGCCATTCATCTGGACCGCCCCTTGCGGGACGGTTCTCGCGACCAACCCGGGTTCCTCAGGCCAACGACAGCCCTGTCCGAAGACGCGGAACCCCTATTCGGTCTTGCTCCTGGCGGGGCTTGCCGTGCCGTTCCTGTCGCCAGGAACGCGGTGCGCTCTTACCGCACCCTTTCACCCTTACCCTGCCCCGCCTGCGGCTACGCAGGGCGAGCCCTGCGAAGCTTAGGCGGAGAAGGGCGGTTTGCTTTCTGTGGCGCTATCCCTGGGGTCGCCCCCGGCGGGCGTTACCCGCCGCCATGTCACTGTGGAGCCCGGACTTTCCTCGAGCGCAGAAGCGCCCGCGACCGCCCAGCCATCTGGTCCGCCCTAAGGGTGGCGATCAGGCGCGCGCGGGTCAACCGGCTAGGCTAGGCTTGTCCACGGATCGACGAAGCGGAGGCGGGCGATGAAGACGTGGAAGGCCGCATGCCACTGCCAGGCCGTTCGCTTCGAGGTCGACCTTCCAGATCAATTGACGGCGGCAAGGCGCTGTAATTGCTCGATCTGCCGGATGCGCGGAGCGGTGGCGATCAGCGCGCCTCTGGAGGCCGTGCGCATCCTGCACGGCGCCGGGCAGCTCACCGAATACCGCTTCAACACCGGCGTCGCCCGGCACTTCTTCTGCAGCCGCTGCGGGATCTACACTCACCACCAGCGCCGCTCGAACCCGGCCGAGTGCGGCGTCAACGTCGCCTGCCTGGAGGGCGTCAGCCCCTTCGATTTCCCCAAGGTCCCTGTGGTCGACGGGATCAACCACCCCAGCGACCGGCCTCCCGGAACCCCCGGGCGCCTCGCCGGGGTGCTGCGCTTTGAAACCGACGGCTAGCTCGACAGCAGGTCGCGCCCATGTTTCCCTCGCAACCTAGGGCAGCGGGGGAACGCGAAATGACCGACATCGATCGGCCGCAGGGGAAGCTCGAACTTCGACGGGTCATAAGCGACACCTTCGCCGTGGTGGGGCGCCGCCCCGTCCTGATGTTTGTTCCATCCCTGCTGCTGGCCCTGCCCGGTGCGATCCTCAACTACCTGAACCTCACAGCGGTCGCGGATGGACGCCCCGCGCTTGCCGCGAACATCGGCATCTTCGCGGGGTTCGGGTTCCTTGTGATTGGGCTTCTTGGCATCTTTTGGGGCACTTGCCTGACCTACACGGCCGCCAAGGAGGTCGATGGGCGGTCGCCGGACGTGCCGGAGATCCTGCGTGAGAGCCTCCGAAAGACCCTACCAGCCTGGGGACTCTTGATCCTGTGGTCCTTGGGGGTCGGTTTGGCGTCCGTGCTGCTGATCGTGCCCGGCGTCATCCTCGCCCTGATGTGGTCGGCGAGCCTGCCGGCGCTGGTGGTCGAGCGCATCGGCGTATTGGGCGCCTTCAGCCGCAGCCGCGACCTGACACGCGGCCATCGCTGGCGCCTGTTCGGCCTGTATTTCGTATTCTTCCTCGCCGTCATGATCGTCGAGGGCTTGTTCCTCGGGCTCGGGGCGATCAGCCTGCAATCGTTCGGGGCGGTGCGGGTGGTCGTCCTATCCCTCTTCAGCGGCGCCCTCACACCGCTGGTCTACAGCCTGCTCGCCGCCAGCTACGTTCAGCTGCGCAATCTGAAGGACGGCGGGGGCAGCGAGGCCGCTGCGGTCTTCGAGTAAGCCTCACCCCAGGTCGTGCTTGTCGCGGCGGCGGCGGCCGAACAGCAGGCCGGTTTCCAGCCGGCTGCGCAGGGCGGCGTAGTAGGCGGTCAGGAAGGTGCGATCGAGGGTGTCGGCCGGGCCGTCCCATTCGATCTTGCGGCGGATGCGTTCGGCGACCTCGCGAAGGGTCCTGCGGTCGCCGGCCCGCAGCACCCGCTCCAGCACCTGCAACTCCTTGACGCCATAGACGTCGAGCTGGGCGGGGCTGAAGGTCAGCTCGCTCGCGGTCGCCTCGGCGAGGTCTCGGGCCAGGCGCACCTGCGGCGTGCGCACCACCATCGTGCCCGCGGCCAGGTCGCCCAGCCGCAGCCGGTCCCGGTTGAGCAGCGGGAAGATCAGGAAGATGAAGCTCCAGAGCGCGCCCAGGCCGATCAGGCCCGCGTCGACGCCAAAGCCCCGGGCGAGCAGGAAGGTCATGGGCAGGAAGACCTCGAGCTCGCGCAGCGCGTTGCGCGCGAAGACGGCGTCGGCGGTCAGCCGCCCGCCATCCCGGGCGATCACCCGCAGGCCCATGCGGCGCTTCCCCGGCGTCGCCGCCCCGGCGCGCATCTCGAACCCCACGAAGTAGCCGACGCGAAGCGCGAACGAGCCCAGCAGCCAGATGATGGCGATGGCGCGCACGGGCGCCTGGCTCTTCAGCCCCCAGGCCGCGCCAAGGCACAGCAGCGTCAGGCCGATCAGGGCGCCCAGGATGATCGCCCCATCCAGCAGGAAGGCCAGAACCCGCTCCACGTAGGAGCCCACCTGCAGCCGCAGGTCGACGCCCTCGGGCGTGACGAAGGCGCGCCGCATGTCCAGGTCACCGACCACCGGGGGCTTTGGCGCGGACCTGGCCCGGCTCATGCCCGGCGCCCGCGCGGCAGGTAGAAATAGAGGCCCCAGGCGAGCGCGCTCGCCCCGGCGATGGCGAAGCGCGCCAGGTCGGGCTGGACCAGTTGGCGCGCATAGCCCTCCAGCAAGGCCGCGACGAACAGCATCACCACCACGCCGGCCATCACCACCGCCCCACGGCGCCCGGCCTGCACCGCCGCGTCCATCCGGGTGCGCTCGCCCGGGAAGACCATCACCCAGCCCATGGAGACTCCGGCGGCCCCCGCCAGGGTGACGGCGAAGAGTTCGGTGACGCCGTGGATCATCAGCCAGCCGATCGCCGGCGCGGTCAGGCCGCGGCTGGCGAACAGCGCCAGGAAGGCGCCCAGCATGCAGCCGTTGAAGGCCAGCAGCCCGACGCTGAGCAGACAGAACGCAAAGCCGAAGGCGAAGGCGAACAGGGCGATCTGCGCATTGTGGGTGAAGAGGAAGGCGGCCAGCAGATCCAGGCTGTTTTCCTTCGAGATCGGCGCATGCAGCGTGGCGGCCAGCGACGCTGTCGTGGCGGTGGGGTCGCGCCCCGCGGCCAGCGCCTGGGGGATGAAGCCGTAGAACCAGTCCGGGTCGCGCCAGACGAGCAGGAAGGCCGCCACCGCCCCGACGACGCCGATGAGGGCGGCGATCAAGGTCTCACGCCACAGCCCCTGCACCGCGCCTGGCCAGTCCGTCAGGAAGAAGCGGGCGATCCGCTCCCAGGGGCGCGACCTCACGCCATAGACGAAGAAATAGGCCCGGGCGGAGAGTCCCTCGAGATAGTCGATCAGGCTCTGGTCCAGCGAGATCGCCCGCGCGACCGAGAGCGAGGAGAGCGCCTGGCGGTAGAGCACCGGCATCTCGATCAGCTCGGCGGTCTTCAGCTTGGCTGGCCCCCGGGCGGCCTTCTGCAGCAACTGCTCGAGCCTGCGCCAGTCGGCTTCGCGCTCGGCGCGGAAGCGGTGGCTCTTCAGCTGCAGCTCGGCCATGGTTCAGACCAGCTCCCGCCGCTTGATGTCGACATAGCGGTCGATCAGGCCCGGCCCAAGCTCGCCGGTCCGGGCCTCCACGATCTGCACGCCCATCCGCCGCAGCCGCCCCAGCACGCTTTCCCTCTGCCGTAGCAGGGCGTGAGCCACCACCGCGCGTGACACATCCTCGGGCGTCCGCGGCTCGGCCCGGGCGAGCCCTTCGAGCTCCTCGTCGCGGAAGGTGACCAGCAGCACCAGATGGGTGCGCGTCAGCCGTCCCACGTGCTCGATCATGAGCTGGGCGCTCGTGGGATCGACGAAGTCGGTGAAGACCACCACCAGGGCGCGGTGGTCCAGCCGCGCGGCCAGGCTGCTCACGCCAAGGGTGAAATTGGTCTCCTCGGCGGAATAGTCGATCTCTGCGGCCAGGCGCTGCAGCGCGGGAAAGGCCGCCGCGCCGGCGACGGCGCCGCTGTTCACCCGAAGCTTGGCGTCGAAGGCGAAGAGCGCCACCCGGTCGCCGAGCTTGAGGCCCACGAAGGCCAGCAGCAGGGCGGACTCGATCGCCCGGTCGATGCGCGCGCCAGATCCCGAAGGCGCGCTCATCAGCCGCCCGGAGTCGAGGGCGAGCACGATGGTGTGGTTGCGCTCCAGCCGGTACTCCCGCGCCAGGAGCTTGCCGTGGCGGCCGCTCTGCTTCCAGTCGATGGCGCGAAGGTCCATGCCGGTCTGGAACTCCTTCAGCGCATGGAATTCCGTCCCCTCCCCCAGCTCCAGCTGGACCTTCGAGCCCATGGCGGCGTCGCGGGTGAACAGGTGCAGGCCCTGCTCGCGGACGGTCTGCAGGTCGGGCGTGATCAGCACCGGCGCCTGCGGGTCGAGCCGCCGCTGCCGCCAGACCAGGCCCAGCGGCCCCGCCCACCGCGCCAAGACGCCGGCGAAGCGCCCGCGCCCGCGGCGCGTCCCGCGCAACGACAGCGCCGCAATGGCCGCCCCGCCCGCCACCACCGCCCCGCAGCGGCCGGGCGTGACCTGCAGCCGCTCGTCGCCGTCGGCGGCGAACTCCACGCGCCGGGGCGCCGCGCGCGCGAAACGCGCCTGGATCATCAGCGGGGCGCTGCGGCCCACGCCCAGCACCTCCGGCGCTTGCGCCGCCAGCGAGACGGCCGCAAGCGGCGCTGCGAACCAGGCGTCCGCCAGCACCAGGCCGGCCACGAACAGCACCCACACCGCGCCCAGGGTCCACAGGCCCGGCGCAAGGGCCGCGATCAGCAGGGCGACCGGCGCGCCTGCGGCGGCGAGCGCGATGGCCCGACGGGTGGGATAGATGCTCACCGGCCTCAGCGCGGTGCGACGGAGCGGTCGAGCAGGGCCTCGATCACCGCCTCGGCCCGACGGCCTTCGATCTCGGCGGCCGGCGACAGGATCACCCGGTGGCGCAGCATCGGCAGGGCGAGCGCCTTGACGTCGTCGGGGATGGCGTAGTCGCGTCCATCCAGGGCGGCGCGGGCGCGGGCTGCGAGCGCCAGCTGGGCGGCGCAGCGCGGCGAAGCCCCGCTCTGCAGCTCGGCCGTCTCGCGGGTGGCGCGCACAAGGTCCAGCACATAGTCGACCAGTTCGTCGGTCAGCCGCACGGTGGCGACAGCCGCGCTGGCGGCGGCGAGCTCCTTCGCCGAGACCACGGCCTGGACACCGAGCGCCGCCGGGTCGACCGCCCCGGCCTGCACGCCGTAGGTCGCCACGATCGCCCGTTCCTCCTCGCGGCTCGGATAGGCCAGCACCTGCTTGAAGAGAAAGCGGTCGAGCTGGGCCTCCGGCAGCGGATAGGTCCCTTGCTGCTCCAGGGGGTTCTGGGTGGCCACCACCATGAAGTGGCGGCTGAGCGGGTGCGACTTGCCGTCCAGCGTGACCTTGCGCTCCTGCATGGCCTCCAGCAGCGCCGCCTGGGTCTTGGGCGGCGTGCGGTTGATTTCGTCGGCGAGCAGCAGCTCGCAGAAGATGGGCCCCTGCGTCAGCGTGAAGGCGCTGGTCTGGAAGTTGAAGACGTTCGCCCCGACGATGTCCGCCGGCATCAGGTCCGGGGTGAACTGGATGCGCCCGAATTCCAGCTTCAGCGTGCGGGCGAAGCATTGGGCGAGCAGGGTCTTGGCCGTGCCGGGCGGCCCCTCCAGCAGGACGTGCCCGCGGGCGAACAGCGCCGTCAGCAGCAGGTCGATCGTCTCGGTCTGGCCGACGATGGCCTTGCCGATCTCGCCGCGCACCCGCCCGGCCAGCGCCTTCACCTCGTCAAACGTCACCCGTCATCTCCCGTCGCCATTCATGCGCCCTGGCCGCGAAGGCCATCAGTTGGTCGCGCGTGCGCGTGCGCGCGGCCTCGTCCGCCAGTTCCGCCGGCTCCGACAATCCCCGCCGCCGCGCCAGGCGCTCCAGCCACGCCGGGTCGATCGCCGGGTTGGCCCCGACGTCCCGCCCGATCTCGGCGATCAGGCCCAGCAGGTAGTCGGGCGCCATCTCCGGCTCTTTCCGGGCGAGCCGGATGAGGCCCGCCGAATTGTCCACCAGGGCCGCGCCGCCCAGCGCGATCTGGCGGCCTTGACGCATCGGCGCCCCGAACCGCGCCAGCGCCCGCGCGCCCATCAGCACCGCCGCCGCCAGCAGGCAGAGGGTGGCCGCGAGCCAAGGCGGCTCCAGCATCAGGCGCGCCAGGCTGGGCTGCACCTTCAGGCCGTTGAGCGTCACGTCGAAGAGCACTCCGCCCTCGCCCTGGAGCGCTCCAAGGATGGTCATGCCGACCCGGGCGTTGTCGAGATTGGCCAGCCCCTGGTTGTTGAGCAGGTCGGGCTCGGCCAGCAGGTAGATGTAGGGCTTGTCCTGGCAGTGCAGCAGGACCCCGCGGCCGGCCGCGTCGGTCAGCACCGGGGTCCAGCCCGGACCGCTGGCGGTCTGCAACTGATCTATCGGCCCGGTGGGCAGGGCCGTGCCCTTCTTGAACATTCCCCCCGCGCCCAGCAGCGTCGTGCGCCCGCGCCCGCCGTCCTGGACGACCTGCGTCTTGGCCGAGAAGTCGCGCAGCGTGGCCGACGGCCAGTCGCCCGCTCCCAGGACACCCGCCTTGCTCACGGTTCCCGGCTGGAGCGGATTGATCCGCGCCTGCCACTTGGGCAGGACGATCAGGGTCCGCAGCGCCTCGGGATGGTCGCTTAGCGCCGAGGCCCCCGTGGCGGGGCCGGGCGTCTGCACCAGGACCACGGTCTTGAGATGCTCCGGATTGAACCGCCCGCGGTTGATCGCGACCTCCCGACCCAGGCCTCGCAGCAGGATCGTCGCGCCGCGGAAGCCCACCGCCGAGCCCGACAGGGCGTGGGTCCCGGGGTTCATCCGCCCGCGAAGCGAGGGCGCGTAGGCCCCCAGGACGGCGAAGGCGCAGAAGGCCAGGAGGGAGACCAGCACGAGCGCCAGGATCGCCCGTCCGCGGAAGCCGCCCGGCTGCTCCGCCCCCTCCGGCGCCGTCACGCGGCGCCCTCCGCCAGGGCGAAGGCTTCGTATTCGCGCCGGCAACCGGCGAAGATGGCGGCGTCGGTGGCGCGGCCGCCGAAGAAGCTGCGCTCGACCGCCTCGGCTATGGTGCGGAACGCCTGCCGCCCCGCATCCGAAAGGGGGGCGGTCTCCACCAGGTCGCGGCTGGTGAGGTTGGCCCGCACGGCGGAGGCCTGGCGCTTGCCGATGTCCTCGATGCTGCGGAACAGGATCAGGTGCACCGCCTCGTCGAACCGGCCCTCCGAGGCCAGCCGGTCGGCGTCCGCCAGGAGAGCCCGGGCCGCCTCCGCCTCGGGGCGCCAGGTCGCCGGCGCCGCGGCGGGCGGCCTGCGCCGCCACGATCGCGCGATCGGCAGGTCGCGGACCACCAGCCAGATCGCCAGGGCCACGGCGACCGCCACCCCGACCCAGAACAGGATCTTCAGGACCGGCGCCGCCGCGACGATCGCCCGCAAGAGCGGCTCGAGCCAGGAAGGCGGCGGCGGGGGCGGGGGCAGGCGTTCGAAGCGCAATTGCAAGCCCGCGGTCCGCAGGAGTGCTGCGTGCGCCGCTGCGAGTTGCGCCTCATCCGGCGCCGTCGAAAGCGCGCCCGCGATCGCCATGCGGCGAGACTACAGACCCTGCCGCAGAAGCGCCATCAGGCGCGCGCGGGTTTCGCCGTCGGCCAGGCCATCGACGCGCTCGGGCCGCCAGTGGCGCTGGAAGGCGCGCACGATCGTGGTGGTGCGGGGCTCGTATTCCCCCGACGGGGCGCAGTCGTAGCCGAGCCGGGTGAGCCCCGCCTGAAGGGCGAAGACGCCGGGCCCCTGCTCGCCCTCCCCCAGGGCCGCGCCGGGCGCCGCGGCCGCGTCGGACCACAGGCCATGGCCGGCCTGGGCGAGCCTGGCCCAGGGAAACAGCTCGCCCGGGTCCTCCTTGCGGTCGGGGGCGATGTCGGCGTGGCCGACGATCATCCCGTCCTCCACCGTCCAGCGACCGCGGATGTCGGCCAGGAGCTCGATCAGCGCCTCGACCTGGGCGTCCGGGAAGGGCCGGTAGCCCCACTCATGGCCGGGATTGACCAGCTCGACGCCGATCGAAGCGGCGTTGATATCCGTGCGGCCCTTCCAGAACGAGACGCCCGCATGCCAGGCGCGCCGCTCCTCGGCGACCAGGCTGAACACCCGGCCATCCTCCTCGACGAGGTAGTGGGCCGAGACCTTGGCCGCCGGATCGCGCAGCCGCTGCAGCGCCGCCTCGCCCGTGGGCATGCCGGTGTAGTGCAGGACGATCATGTCCGGCGGCGCCGTGCGGGCGTCGAAATTGGGGGAAGGCGCGGCGATCAGCTCCATGTCCCGGTCATAGGCGTTCCACGCTGCGAGGCAACGCCTTGCCTTTTGCCGCCCGCCCCTTCAGACCTCGCGCCCCATGCCCCGGATCGTCACCTACAACGTGCGTCGCTGCGTCGGGAACGACCGCCGGCTCGACGTCGGACGGATCGCCGACGTGCTGGCCGCCCTGGAGCCGGACATCGTCGCCCTGCAGGAGCTGGACGTCGGCCGCGCCCGCACCGGCCACGTCGACCAGGCCAACGAGATCGCCCAGGCCCTGGACATGGCCTGCCACTTCAACGCCGCCATGCGGGTGGAGAAGGAGCTCTACGGCGACGCCATCCTCAGCGCCCATCCGGAGAAGCTGATCCAGGCCGGCCCCCTGCCCGGCTACGGACCCATCCCCCAGCTCGAGCCGCGCGGCGCCCTGTGGATCGAGGTCGAGCTGGATGGCCGGCCGGTGCAGGTCATCAACACCCATCTTGGACTGGTGCCCAGGGAGCAGCAGCATCAGGCCAGGTCCCTGGCCGGACCCGCCTGGCTGGAGCATCCGCGTTGCGCGGGACCGAAGATCCTGCTGGGCGACTTCAACGCCACCGGCACCTCGGTGGTCTATCGCACCTTGAAGGCCAGGCTGGCGGCCGCGCGAAGCCTCTCGCCCGCCAAGGCGCCCACCGCCACCTTCCCCTCGCAGCTGCCGGTGCTGAAGATCGACCACGTCTTCGTCAGCCCCGAGATCGAGGTGCGGGCCGTCTTCGCCCCTTACGATCCCCTCACCCGGGTGGCGTCGGACCACCTGCCCCTGGTGATGGACTTCGAGATCGCCGCAGGCGCCTAGCAGCGCGCCGCGCCGCCTCCAGCGACTGGCCGATGGCGGCGTGCGCCGCCTTGTACAGCCGCTCGCGCCGGCGGCCCGGGCGCCAGGCGTCACGGGTGTCCTGCGGGTCGCCCAGGTGGTGCCGGGTGATGAAATCACCCACGGCCGTGGCTTCGGGCGGCTCGATGGTCCGCAGGCGCCCGTCGCGGTTCAAGGCGTCGATGGCGCCGATCAGCCCGCCGTGCTCGAGCCTGGCCTTGCCCACGGCGTCGCCGGTCTGGGCCATGAAATGGCCAACCAGCCGGTCGCGGAAGGCGGCCATGGTGCGCGCCGCGTCCTCGTCCCCTTCGCACTGGACCGCCAGTTCGCACTCGGTGTCGAAGCCGCCCGAGCGGTTGTTGAGATTGGCCGAACCGACCCGCACGATCCTGTCGTCGATGACCGTCACCTTCGAATGGACGACGATCACCTCGCCCCCCGCGGTCGCCGGCCAATAGGCGCGGAAGCGCCCGAAGATGTCGGCGGCGCGGAGCCGCCAGAGCATGGCGCCGCGGGCGCGGTCCATCGTAAGCTGGTCGAACCAGCTCGGCGCCTTGCCGGTGGAGATCAGCACCACCTCCGGCCCATCGGGGTCGGCCAGCCGCGCGGCCAGCGCCTCGGTCACCACCGGAGAGGTGAAATACTGGTTCTCCAGGTAGATGGTGCGCCTGGCCTCGGCGATCGAGGCGAGCGTGAGCTGGCGGATCTCGTCCACCATCGGGCGGCCCTTCCACTCCGGCTCGGTGCGGGCGATGGCGATGTCGACGCCCCGCAGGTGGACCGGGACGTGATCGGGCCAGGGATCGCCCCCGGCGTCGGGCGGCGGGTCCAGAATCTCCCCGGTCGAGCGCCGCCAACGCTCGCGGGCCAGGTCGCCCAGCGCGCGCGCCGCCTCGCCGTCGACCATCATCATGACCTCGTGACGGGGGGCGTGGCACTCCTGGGTGGGCATGATCCGGCGCGGCTCATGGTCGTGGTGCGCCGGCGTGTCCCAGCGGTCCACCGAGATGTCGCCGCCGCCGCAGAAGGCCAGCCGGTCGTCGACGACCACCACCTTCTGATGGTGGCAGGCGCCGAAGGGCACCGAATCGTCCAGCCGGAACTGCACGGGCGTGTGCCGGAAGTACTTGCGCGCCTTGTGGGGGAAGAATTCCTGGCTGGCGCTGATCGGCAGGGCCGACTTCCAGATCAAGAGGCGCACATCCAGTTCGGGGCGGGAGCAGGCCAGGTCCACCAGGATGCGGCCGACCTCGTCGGGATCGTCGGGACCATCGTAGCCGTCGGGGAAGAGGCGCGTGCGGGGATCGAAGCCCCAGCCCACCAGCAGGATCGAGCGGCGGGCCTGCTGGAAGGCCTCGAACACCGCGTTGAAATAGGCCTCGTTGTCGATGAGGAAGGCGGCGCGCTCCGCGCGCGCCTGGCGCCAGCAGGTCTCACCTGGTCTCAAGAGCGCCATCGGCAAATCGTCTCCGCCCGAGCCTTGAGCCCAAACCCGGAGCGGAAAAAGCCCCACGGCCAAGGTCGGTTCCTAAACCTGTGCGGAAACGAAAAAAAGGCGCGCCCGTCGGCGGACGGGCGCGCGTCAGGTCTGGCGATGGGAGCGGCGTTGGATCAACCCTTGCGGTCGGCCGCCGGGTGGGTGGCGACGGCGCTGGCCGGCGCGCCGTAGACCGCGCAGGCGGAGGCCAACTCGGCCTCGAGCTGGGGCTTGGCGTAACCGCCCTTGGCCTGGCGCTTGGCGTGGTCGCGTTCGTCCTGGCCGCGATCGATGATGTAGGAGGCGCGACCCAGGCTCTGTTGCTTGAGGTAGGCCGAGATCGCCGCGCCGTCGGCGCCCACGCCCTCGGCGATGCCGCGGCAGCGGCTGGCGCGCAGATAGTCGACGTCGGTGGCGAAGCCCTGTTGCGGGGCGGCCTGGGCGGCGGCGGCGAGGGCCGCAGTGAGCGTCAGGGCGGCGAGGGCGACGGCGGGGGTGTTCATTGGGGCTCTCCTGTCCGAGATGATCTCGATGACAAGGTTTTGCCGCCATTCCCGAGCGAACACCAATTAAAGAGCAGTAATAATGGCCGCAATTGGCCTTTATTACATCGATTTCATTTAATTACATTGCGTCCATCTTCACCTCAGGTCGGCGCGGCGATGCGGTAGAGATCGGCGGCGTTGCGCCAGGCGACCTTCTCCCGCGCCTGCGGCTCCAGGGCCGACGCCTGCTGGGTGAAATAGGCCTGGCTATCGGGAAAGATGCCGTCCGGATGCGGAAAATCCGAGGCGAACATGATCCGGTCCTCGCCCAGCGCCTCGATCTGGTCGATCCCGGTCTGGTCCTTGGAGAAGGTCGCATACATCTGGCGCGCCCAGTATTCGCTGGGCCGAAGGTCGAGGCGGATGTCGCGGTAGTCGTTGTCGATGACGTACTCGAGCCGCTCCAGCATGTGCGGGATCCAGCCGATGCCGCTTTCGGCCAGGACGATCTGCAGCGCGGGATAGCGGTCCAGGGCCCCGCCCAGGATGATCCCGAAATAATCCGCCGCACCCATGTACTGCAGCATCGACATGGCGATGCAGCCCTCGCGCCGCACGGCGCCGCCGTTGGTCACGTGAGCGCCCGGCGCGACCAGGGGGCTTGGCCCCCGCTTACCCGCCAGGTGGAAGGAGATCGGCAGGCCGCACTCGCTGGCCGCCGCCCACAGCGGATCCCAGGACTCATCATGGATCGGGGCCGGCGCGCTCTTGATGTCGATGACCGCGCCGCGCATGCCCAGGCGCGCGCAGCGGACCAGTTCTGCGGCTGCGGCCTTTCCGTTCTCGATGGGCAGGCAGGCGAGGCCGATCAGCCGCTCGGGGGCCGCGGCGCAGAACTCCACCATGTAGTCGTTGAACGCCCGCGCCACCGCCGAGGCCAGGGCCGCATCGCCCAGGCGCGGGGCCATGGCGTGGAGGCCGTAGAGAACCTCCGCGAACACCCCGTCCCGGTCCTGTTCGCCCAAGCGCTCGAGCGGATCGCCGGGGCGCCGATGGCCGCCGGCATAGAGCCCGGTGTCGGCCATGCGGTCGGCGCGCTTCGAGCGACCCGCCTCGTAGACCCGTCCCGCCGCCCCGACGCCGGCGATCCCGGTCAGCACAGCGGAGCCCGACACCCACTTGAGCCCGTCCGGCGTCTGCGCGACGTGCGGCGTCCGCTCGCCCCAGGAGGCGTCCATTCGGCTGGTGAACAGGTCGTGGGGCAGCCACCCCAGGTCCATGTGCGAATCCGCGGAGATCAGTTGCTGCACAGGCGCCCCTCCCGTTTATCGTATGGCATACGATAGCGCGGGCCGCGCGGGGCGGGAAGCCTCAGCTTGCTGACGGGGCCGGCGGCGAGATCTGGCGGCGCATGCCCTCGAGGATGAGGCCCAGGCCGAACTCGAACTGCGCCTGCCCGTCGCCAGCCAGCAACGGCGCCAGGACCTCGATCCGGGCGGGTGCGGGGCCCTCCTGGCCAGCGCCCGGTCCTCGCTCGCCGCTTGAGCCGGGCTTCTGGCGGGTGGCCTCGCGCAGGGCGAAGCCGAGCGTGTAGGCCGACACCGACTGGACGCCGCGCATGGCGACCTCCGGGGTGAAGCCCGCCTGGACCATGGTCTCGATGAGTTGCTCGAGCGACCGCAGGAGGGGCTCGGGATTGCCCCGCGCGAAGGCCAGGCGGCCATGCGACAGCAGCAGGGCTCCAAGCCAGGGGCGCTCGAGAATCTGCGCGCGCACATTTCCAAAATGGCGCGCCAGGAAGTCGTCCCAGGCGACTCCCTCCAGCCCCTCCGCCTCCCGGGCGAAGAAGCCTTGCAGGCGCGCGGTGATGGCGCTCAGCAACTCGTCCTTGCTCGCGAAATACCAGTAGAGGGTCATCACCCCCACGCCCAGGCGCTTGGCCAGCGCGGCCATGGTCAGGGAGGCGATGTCCCCGGTCGCCAAGAGCGCCAGCGCCCCGTCAATGATCGCTTCGCGCGAGAGACCCGTCCGGGCGGACGGTTTTCGCTTCGTCGACCGCTCGGTCATCCGCGTCCCCTCGGTCCTTGCCCACGGCACAGCGCTGTATCGCCAGAAGCCGGCCCCCCCGCAACGCGGAACAGTTGCCAGGGCCGACGCGGGGCGGCATGAGGCGCCCCATGCCCCCGCCCCGCCCGATCCGCACGCCCTGCGTCAAGGTCTGCGTCATGGACGACGAAAGCGGCCTTTGCCTGGGCTGCCGCCGCACCATCACCGAGATCGGCGGCTGGGCGCGGCTGACCGAAGCCGAGCGGGAAGCGGTGATGGCCGAGCTCCCCGCCCGCGAGGCGCGCATTCGCCCGGAGAAGCTGGGGCGCGCCTGAAAACCCGCGTCGCGTTCACGGCTTGCAAACCCAAGCGGCCTTAACCTCTTCGCCGACATCGGGCGCCAAGCCCGCGAGGGAGCGTCCGCGAGTGGCCAAGATGCTACGGTTCACGGCGATGGCGATGGTGGCGGCGGTCTCGGCCTTCGTCTCCGCGGAGGCCGTGGTGCGCCTGAGCGATCCGCCCGCTCCGCAACCCGCCCTGCGCGCCGCCAGCGCCGAGGCGCGCACGGCCGGCGCCTTGGCCGACGCCCCGCTGCGCGCCAACGCGGTGCTCAAGGGGGGTGACGGCCACTATTGGGCCCAGGGCGATGTCAACGGAGCCAATGTGCGCTTCCTGGTGGACACCGGGGCGACCGAGGTGGCGCTGACCGCGAAGGACGCCGAGCGCCTGGGCTTCGACCTCTCCAGGCTGCAGTACGATTCCAGCGTCGTCACCGCCGCCGGGCGCACCCGCGCGGCCACCGTGCGGCTGGCCTCTGTGACCGTGGCCGGCGCCAGGCTGGACGACGTCGACGCCCTGGTCATCGAGAAGGGGCTCGACGCCTCCCTGCTCGGGATGAGCTACCTAGGCCGCCTCTCCGGCTTCCAGGCCACGCGCCAGGCGCTGTTCCTGCGCCCCTGACACGGCCGCCAGGGCGCGGTCGATCACCTCAAGCCCCGCCCCCGGCTTCACGCCTTCGACCGTGAGAATGCGCCGCCAGGCCCTGGCGCCCGGCTGGCCGTGGAACAGCCCCAGCATGTGCCGCGTCATGGCCGCCAGGTGGGTCCCGGCGGCGAGCTGGCGGGCGACATAGGGGCGATAGCGGCGCACGGCCTCGGCGGCGTCCACCTGGCCCGCCAGACCGAACAGGCGCGCATCCACCGCGCCCAGCACCTCGGGCGTATGGTAGGCGGCCCGGCCCAGCATGACCCCGTCCACGTGGGCCAGGTGGTCCTGCGCCGAGGCCAGGTCGGCGATCCCGCCGTTGATGACGATGGTCAGCTCCGGCCGCTCGCGCTTCAGCCGCCAGACCAGCGGGTAGTCCAGCGGCGGGACCTCGCGGTTCTCCTTGGGGGAGAGACCCTTGAGCCAGGCCTTGCGGGCATGCACCACGAAGCGTCGGACCCCGGCGGCGGCGCAGGCGTCCACCAGGGTGAACAGGCTCTCCTCCGGTTCCTGGTCGTCGACGCCGATCCGGCACTTGAGCGTCGCCTCGACCTTCACCGCCTGGGCGATGGCGCCCATGCAGTCGGCGACGAGCTGCGGCTCGCGCATCAGGCAGGCGCCGAACCGCCCCGACTGCACCCGGTCCGAGGGGCAGCCGACGTTGAGGTTGATCTCGCCGTAGCCGAAGTCCTCGCCGATCCGCGCGGCCTGCGCCAGCTCGGCCGGATCGCTGCCGCCAAGCTGCAGCGCCACCGGATGTTCGGCCGCATCGAACCCCAGCAGGTGCTCGCGGTCGCCATGCACGACGGCCCCGCTGGTCAGCATCTCGGTGTAGAGGAGCGCGCGCGACGAAAGCTGCCGGTGCAGCATCCGGCAATGCCGGTCCGTCCAGTCCATCATGGGCGCGACGGAGAGGCGGTGGGCGGGAAGAAGGCGCTCGACCATTTCGCGCTATTTAGGCGAGAGCGGGCTGCGAGGCGAGGACCGCCGGATTCCTAACCCCCGACCACCGCGACCGCCTGGATCTCGATCAGGAAGGACGGGTGCAGCAGTTGGGCGATCACCGTGGTGGTGGCTGGCGCGCGCTCGGGGAAGGTCTGGGCGCGCAGCTTGAGGAAGGCGCCGGCGCTCTCGGCCTTGGTCAGGTAGGTGGTGAGGCTGACCACGTCGCCCAGGCTCGCGCCGGCCTCGCCCAGGTGGCGGGCGATGTTGGCGAAGCACTGCCGCGCCTGGGCCTCGATATTCCCCTCGCCGACGATGGCGCCGTCCTCGCCGATGGCCACCTGTCCGGAGACATGGATGGTGTCGCCGCAGCGCACCGCCTGGGACATGCTGGCGCCCGGCTTCCAGCCGTAATGAGTCCTCGTCATCGCTCGCTCTCCGTCGTCTCGGCCGCCCGGCGCAGCGCGCGGCCGAGCCTTGCGATCCCCTCTTCGATCCGGTCCTCCGGGATCTGGCCGAAGGAAAGCCGCAGGCGCCTGGCCGCATCCGGCGCGCCGACGCTGAAATAGGTCCCCGGCAGGAAGGCCACCTTCTCCTTCGCCCCGGCGGCGGCCACGGCGGCCGCGTCCGCGCCGTTCAGCTCAAGCCACAGGAAGAAGCCGCCCATGGGCGTGGCGCAGGTCACCTGGTTGCCGGCGTGGCGGGCGAGCGCGTCCAGCATCAGGTCGCGCTTGCGCTGGTAGAGGGCGTTGACGGCGGCCAGGTGCGGCGCGAAGCGGCCGTCCTCGATGTAGCGGGCGATGAAGCCCTGGCTGAGCGGACTGGCGCCCAGGTCGATGCGGGCGCGGGCGAAGGCGTCGGCGATGGTCGGGCTCGCCGCGGCCCAGCCGACCCGCAGGCCCGGCGCGATGGTCTTGCTGAAGGAGCCCAGGTGGATGGTGCGCTCGGGCGCCAGGGCCATGAAGGCGGGCGGGAAATCGTCCGTGAAGCGGATGTCGCCATAGGTGTCGTCCTGCACCACCAGGGCGTCGTGTTCGTCGGCCAGCGCCACCACCGCCTGGCGGCGGGCGAGCGAGAGCACCGTGGCGGTGGGGTTGTGACAGGTGGCGATGGTGTAGATCAGCTTGATCCGCCGGCCCTGCGTCCGCAGCCTCGCCAGCAGGTCGGCCAGACCCTCGGGGTCCAGCCCCTCGCGGTCCATGGGCGCGACCTCGATCTGCGCGCCCATCTGCCGGAAGGCCTTGATCGCGCCGGCGTAGCTGTAGCTCTCCACCACCACCACGTCGCCCGGCTCCACCAGGGCCACGGCGGTGAGGCCAAGCGCGCCGGAGCTGCCGTTGGTCAGCACCACGTTCTGCGCGGTGAGCCTGGCGCCGTCGCGGGCCATCCGATCGGCGACCAGGGCGCGCAGGGCTGGATCGCCGGCCGAGGGTCCATAGCCCATCACCAGGGGCGCGTTGGCCGCGGCGATCTGGGCGATGGCCTCGCCGATCTCGGCGGTGGGATGGGTGGCCGGGTCAGGCAGGCCGCCGCCAAAGACGATCAGGTCGGGCGGCGGCGCCTCGCGGCGCATCACCGCGTCGGGCGCCTGGCTTTCGGCGATGCGGCCGCTCAGCCAATTCTCAGGATGCATCGGCGGCCTCTCCCACATCGCCCATCCGGAGAAGGACGTCGACGTCCAGCCGATCCATTTCGGCGGCGGCCAGATAGACCTCGAAGTAGCGCTGGAAGGCGGCCCGCCGCTCCGCGGTCGGCGCGCCGGTCCCCATGCCAGCCAGCGCCCAGGAGGCGCCGCTGCAGCCCGACAGCGCCTGCGCGGCGGTGGCGCGCGCCACGCCCTTGGCCTCCAGCGCCGAAAGCGCCGCCTCTGCCGCCTCGCGATGCACGCGGTAGAGGAACTGGTTGATCAGCTTGATCTCCTGGCCCGAGCCCAGCGGCCCCACATGGGTCGGTCGGCCATAGGATTCCAGCACCGGCCGGGCGGTCTCCAGGGCGGCAGGGTCGCCGCCGACCAGCAGGTTCAGCTTCCCGCTCTCCACGTGGCCGTCCTGGCCGCTGAAGGGCGCGTCGATCACGGCCACCCCGGGCGGGGCGGCGGCGGCAAGGTCCTGGGCCAGGGCCGCCGAGCCGCTGGTGTGGATCGCCACCACCGCGTGCGGCGCGACCGCCGCCAGAGCGGGGCTTGGGCCGCCGCCCGGCGTCAGCATCACCGCCCGCGCCTGATCGTCGTCGAACAGGCACAGGCAGACCAGTTCGGCGCCCTGCACCGCCGCCTGCGCCGTGGCCGCGAAGGTCGCGCCCGCGTCGGCCAATTCGGAGCGGCGGGCCACCTCCTGGGCGAAGATCACCAGCTCATGGCCGGCCTGGGCCGCCCGCAACGCCATCTGCGAGCCCATCTGGCCCGCGCCGATCCAGGCGACCTTCATGCTCGCCCCCGTTTCGCCGCCCAGTTCAGGGCTCGACCTGCACCGTCTGGCAATCGACCCAGCGGCGCAGCACCATGAAGCGGCCATGCAGCGCGCCGCGATCCTGCACGCCAAAGCCCAGCACGGTCCCCTCGTGGCCCTCCGCCGCCGGCAGCCATTTGATCTGCTCAAGCCCCTCGCGGACGCCCTCCCGGGTCAGCTCCGGCGCCCTCGCCAGGCCCTCGCCGGTCAGGCGGGCGATGTCGTAGGCCACCGAGGCCCAGAAAGGCGGGGGAGCCTCCGCCCCCAGCCGGCTGCGGAGCGCGTTCAGGGTCGTGTTCCCGTCGGCGAACATGTCGAGATAGGTCCAGCCGTCGATGGCCTTGGCATAGGCCGGGTCGTAGCCGCGCAGGCCCGCGGTGTTCAGGACGCCCGGCCCCGTCCAGCCCCGCGCGGCCAGCGCCTTGGCGAAGGGCGGGGTGGAGAAGCCAAGGCCCAGGTAGACGATGCCATCCGGGCGGCCGTCCAGCACCTCGTCGGCCTGGGCTTCGGCGTTGTCGGCGATCGGCGAGATCGGCACGGCGGCCGCGATCCGCTGGCCAAGGATCCCGGCCTCGGTGCGCAGATACTCCATGTAGCGCACGCCGATGGGGGAGCGGTCGTAGAGCACGCCCAGGCGCTTGACGCCCTGGCTGGCCAGGTGGCGCGCCAGGATCACCGGCTCGTCCTCGTGGCTGCCCACCTGCAGGTGGAACATGTAGTCGCTGCGTGCCCGCTCGGCGCCCGCCCAGTTGAGGGTGGGGATGCGGTAACGGTCGGCCAGCGGGGTGGCGACCAGGGCGTCGTCGCCGATCGCCGGGCCCAGGATCATCAGCACGTCCTGCTCGGCGAGCTGGGCGTAGCAGCGCTCGACCACCGCGGCGCTGCCTTCGGGAAGGCCCAGGCCATAGACGTTGATGAGTTCGATATCCCGGTCGAGCCGGCCTGCGGCGCGGAGCTCGCCGACCACCTGGGCGAGCAGCCCCTCGATGTGCGCATTGGGCGGCGGCCCGACCCGCGAGTCGTTCAGAACGCCCAGCCTGATCGGCGCGGCCATGGCTTCCCCTCCCCTCGATAAATCGCATCCCGGATCGCCCGGAAGCGGCGCCGGCGCAAGGGCCGCGCCGCTGCGCCGACTAGTAGTTGAAGCGCCTCAGCACCGCATCGGTGCGCGCGGCGATCTGGGCTTTGCGCTGCTGCGGCGTGAACGCCGGGGTCTCGGTCGGCAGGTGGCGGCGCAGCTCGGCGAAGGGCACGACCTTGGCCTGGGGCTGGGGAACGTCGCTGGCCTTGTAGTTGCGGATGTCGACCGTGCCGCGGCTGTTGTCGAGCGGGTCGAGCCAGTTCTGGATCCCAGGGTCCTGGAACGAGACCACGGCGCGGAACACCCCGTCGGCCCCGAACCAGGCGTTCTTCCGGTTCAGGCTCGACTGGTGCCAGACGTAGTCGGTGGTGCGCCACCACATGTCCGCCGTCTGGACGCCCCAGTAGACCGCGGTCTTGGGTAGGACGATCTCGACGATGAGGGCCTCGTCGGGCTTCAGGTTGTAGATGCAGTGGGCGACGATGTTGTCCGGATGGCCGTTGTTGCGCCGCCGGGCCTCGCTGGGCTGGTTGATGTGGAAGACGTTGTCCCGTCCCCCCGTGCCGCCCAGCGTCTCCTTGTAGGAACCCATGGTCCGCTGGGTGGCGTTGCGCACCAGGATCGCGGCGCGCTCCAGCCGCGCCACCAGGTCGGCCTCGGGATAGAGGAAGGGGCCGCGCACCTCCGGCGGGTCGACGCACTCGATCCGAAGCGGCGTCGGCGTCTCCGTCGACCAGTCCTCCAGCGCCTCGCGGAAGGTCAGCACATTGTGCGGCTCGTTCGGGTCGAGGACGATCTGGTTCTCGCCCGAGCCGGGCGGGCCGGCGAAGAGCTCGATCCCTCCATCCGGGCCGGTATGGTCGTTCAACGCCCCCTGGAAGTAGGTCTTGGTGTTGTCGATGAAGTAGCCGTTGAAGGCGATCAGGTCGAAGAAGGCCGCCGGGCTCTTCTTGGGCCCATAGATCCGGTACCGGCGCTTCCCGTCCAGATAGGTCCAGCGGTAGTCGAAGTCGGGGTTGGGCATCCCCCAGTTCAGGCCGATCGGCTCGCCCACGTGGGTCCGGTTGAGCAGCGGATAGCCGGTGTGCGGCGAGAGCTGCATGTAGAAGGCGCCCGCCTGGAGCTGGGTGGGCAGGTAGAGGGCGGCGTCGCGCACCTTGGGATCGGCGCAGGCCGGGTCGGCCATGATCGTCGCCCGCACATCCTCCAGGGCGTCGAGATATTCGCGCCAGGCCTGGGCGTAGGTCTTCCCGCCGCTGCTCGTCATGCCGCTTCCTCCCGCCTTTCCGCGCCTAGTAGCCGAACCGCCGCAGCGCGCCGTCCGTGCGGGCGGCGATCTGCGCGCGGCGCTGCTCCGGCATGAAGGCCGGGACGTCTGCGGGCAGATGCTGGCGCACCTGGCCGCTGGGGACCAGCGTCGTCTTGGCCACCCGCACGCCCTTGGCGCGGTAGTTGCGGATGAGGATGGCGCCCTTGTCGTTGTCCACCGGATCCAGCCAGTTCTGGATTCCCGGATCCTCGTGGGAGACCACCGCGCGGAAGAGGCCGTCCGGCCCGAAGTAGGCGTTCTTCCGGTTCAGGCTGGACTGATGCCAGACGTAGTCGGTGGTGCGCCACCAGAGGTCCGCCATCTGGATGCCCCAGTAGACGACCGAGGCCGGCATCTCGAGCTCGATCACCAGCGACTGCCCCTTGGGCACGTCATAGATGCACTGGCTCATCGTGTGCTCGGGATGGCCGTTGTTCTTCATGCGCTGGGCCGAGGGCTCCTGCAGGCCAAAGGCGTTCCACTTGCCGCCTGCGACGTCCAGGTTCTCCTTGTAGGCGGCCATGCTCCGCTTGATCGTCGCGCCCACCAGGTCTGTGGCGCGCTCCAGCCGCGCGACCAGGTCGGCCTCCGGATAGAGGAAGGGGCCAAGCGTCTCGGGCGCATCCACGCATTCGATGCGCAGGGGCGTCGGCTGCTGGGCCTGCCAGTCCTCCAGCGCCTCGCGGATGGTCAGCACATTGTGCGGCTCGCTGGGATCGAGGGTGACGTGGTTCTGGCCAGAGCCCGGCGGGCCCAGGAACAGCTCGATGCCCCCGCCCGGCCCGTTGAAGTCGTTCAGCGCGCCGTGGAAGTAGGTCTTGGTGTTGTCGACGAAATAGCCATTGAAGGCGATCAGGTCGAAGAAGGCCGCCGTGCTCTTCTGGGGCCCATAGATGCGGTAGCGCCGCCTCCCGTCGAGATAGGTGAAGCGGTAGTCGAAGTCGGGGTTGGGCATCCCCCAGTTGAGGCCGACCGGCTCGCCCACCGCGATGCGGTTGAGCAGCGGATGGCCCATGTGCGGCGCCAAGTGCATGTAGAAGCTGGCGGTCCCCATCTGGGTGGGCAGGTAGAGCGCCGCGTCCCGCGCCTTGGGATCGGCGCAGGCCGGATCGGTCATGATCGTCGCCCGCGCCTGCTCAAGCGCATCCAGGTATTTGCGCCAGGCCTGGGCGTAGGTCCTGGGCTTGGAGACCGCCCCGGCCTTGTGCGGCGCGGCGGTCCTGCCCTCCGCGGGAAGGCCCACCGCGGCCATGGCCGCCAGGCTGGCCGAGCCGAGCACCGCTCGCCGGCTGAAAGCCGTGACGGCGGGATCATCGGTCGGCGGGTTCTCGCGCCTGTCGCCCATGGTGGCCTCCTCGCTCCGCCGCCTAACGCAGGTCGCCGAAGCGGTAGCTGACGGAGACGCCATAGGTCCGCGGATCGCCCGGCCAGCCCGCCGCGGCGCCGTGGGGCGTGAGCAGCGCGAGGATGTCGGTGAAGTACTTCGTGGCGCCCAGGTTGCGGCCCCAGATCCCCAGCTCCAGACCCGGCATCGAGGCGAGCTGGAAGCTGAGTTGGGCGTTGAGCAGGCCGAAAGCCGGCTGCACCGCGACCGGCGTCTGGGAGAAATAGATCTGGCTGCGCCAGCCGTAGTCCACGTGCGCGTTGACCTGGCCCCAGTCGGTCGGGGCGCGGTAGTCGGCCGCCAGCGAATAGTTGGTCCGGGGGCTGAACACGAAGTGGTCGGTGAGCTGGGTCGTCGAGCCCGGCTGCAGCTTGGTGTAGCGCGGGTGGGTGATCCCGCCGGAGACGCTGAGCGTGAGGTGATCGGTGACCAGGGCCTGGGCTTCCAGTTCGGCGCCGCGGATCCTGGCGTCGCCCGCGTTCTCGGCGAACTGGAGCGGGGTGTTGTTCGCGCCAACGCCCTGCCGGACGATGATCTGGATCTGCGAATATTCCGCGTCATAGACGTCGGCGTTGATGCGCAGGCGACGGTTGAAGAGCTCGACCTTCTCGCCGATCTCGTAGGAGGTCACCTTCTCCGGGCCGAAGCCCTTGGTGTTCTGCACCGCGCCGCGCATGTTGTAGCCGCCCGAGCGGAAGCCGCGGCTGACCTTGGCGTAGACCATGGCGTTATCGGTGGGCTCGTACTGCAGGCCCGCCGTCCAGGGCACGTAGTGGTTGGTGAGCTTGGGCATGTCCACCTGGCAGACGGTGGGCGCGACCCTAAGCGCCACGGCGATCAGGCAGGTCCCGGTTCCGCCCGCGTAGTTGTACAGCGTCAGCCTGCGCTGGTCCTTCGAGTAGCGGATCCCCAGCGTCGCCTTCAGCTTCGAGGTGATCTGCACATCCGCCTGGGTGTAGGCGGCGTAGGCCTTGTTCTCGGCGGTTCCCCGGGTGAAGTTCGGGTGGGCCGTGGTGGGCGGCACCAGATTGTCGCCCGCCGAATTGTCGCTGCCGTGCTCGGAGAAATAATAGAGGCCGGCGATCCATTTGACCCTGTCGCCGAAGCGCCCAAGGGCCTGCAGTTCCTCGCTCCCCTGCTCCTGGTGGATGACATTCCAGGGCACGCTGT
>Ga0075364_10000231_pt1 | contig 26472 bp, 27 predicted proteins | sample EndMetdeltDD1764_FD_71517 | JGI IMG/M metagenome (GOLD analysis project Ga0075364, IMG submission 71517) | Populus endosphere microbial communities from Tennessee, USA - Endosphere MetaG P. deltoides DD176-4 | ecosystem: Host-associated > Plants > Roots > Endosphere | place: USA: Tennessee... | reverse complement strand
GTATCGCTGAAGAGATGTCATAGGGCAGATACTCCTTTGTTCTTTGCGGCCATGTCCAGGGCCGCGAGGTGGCTGAACAGCATCGACGCTCCGATCGGGCTGCCGCCGCCGGGGTAGGCGGTCCCGGTGACCGCGGCCATCGTGTTGCCCGCTGCGTACAGCCCGTCAATCGGTTTCCCGTTGGTGTCGAGCACGCGCGCGTGGGAATCGGTGACGAGTCCGCCCTTGGTGCCCAGATCGGACAGGCCGAACGCGGCGGCATGAAACGGGGCCGTCTCGATCGGCACCATCGGTGAGTGTCCGCCCGAGAACGCGCGATCGTAGGCTTCGTCACCTCGGCCGAAGTCCTCATCGGTTCCCGCGGCGACGAACTTGTTGAACCGCTCCACCGTCGACACCAGGTTGTCGGCGTTGACGCCGATCTTCGCCGCCAGTCCGGGCAGCGTGTCCGCGGTATGCCACAGGCCGGCCTCGACGTACCGTTCGGACTCGACCATCGACACGTTGGTGGCCTTGACGGGCGGCACCAGGCCGTCCCGGTTGTCATAGATCATCCAGTACGGCAACGTCATAGCACCGCGGGCAATCTGCTCGATGATCGATTTGCCGATGCGGTCGTAGGGTGCGGACTCATTGACGAAACGCTTCCCGTTTTGATCGACGAAGATCCCGCCGGTGAACCACAGCGAGAACGCTGAGCGCCCATCGGGATGGGTGAACCCCGGCGACCACCACGCCTGATCCATCAGGTCGATCGCGGCACCGACGGCCATTCCTGCCTGAAGGGCCAGACCTGTGTTGCCCGGCGCGCCCATGGTGTCTCTGGCGTCACCTGGCACGCCGAACCGCCGGCGCAGGGCCGGATTGTTCTCGAAACCGCCCGCGGCGACCAGTACACCGGCGCGGGCGCGGATCGCGCGGCGACGGCCATTTTCCTCGACGACGGCACCGACGACGCCCTCGCCGGAGGTGACCAGCTCCACCAGAGGGCTGTCGGTGTGTAGTGAAGTGTGGGGATATGCGGTGATCGCCGACAGCAGCCTGCCGATCAGCGCCCGCCCGCCGATGAGGTACCTAGGCGTTTCGGCGCCGAGCCGTTCTCTGTCCAACGGCCCGCGCACCCGGTCCGCCAGCTCGCCGAGGCGTTGCGCGGGAAGCGGTTTCATCACCGTGTGGCGAAGACCGTCGAGGCGCGCGTGCGGCAACCCGCCGAAATAGTCAGGCCACGGCAGCACGTCGAATTCGAAGTGATCGTCCTCTTCGAGGTATGCGATCAGGTCGCTGCCCCCGTACACATAGGCGCGCTGCAACTCCACGGGCGTGCGATCGCCGACCACGGCATGGAAGTAGGCGAATGCGGCGTCGAGGGTGTCGTCACTGCCTGCGCGACGCAACACCGGGTTGCAGGGGAACCACATGCCCCCACCGCCGGAGTACGCAGTCGTCCCGCCGAACTGGTCGCTGGCCTCGACCACCTTGACCGACAGCCCTTCACGGGCCGCGGTGTACGCGCCGACCAGCCCGCCGCCCGATCCGGCCACGATGACGTCGGTTTCTTCGTCCCAGGGCGTCAAGGCCGGGATTTCCTTGGGTGGATGAACACGCCCTCAGCCTGAACGGTTACGCCTTCGGCGTCAGCGATATGCCCGACTGCGAATGTCTTTGCGCCGTTGACCTCAGCGATGTGCGCCTGTGCGCGCAGAGGTCGTCCGAGGGGTGTGCCGCGCAAGTAGCGCAGCGTCAGGGTGCCGGTATAGGCGGGCTTGTCCGGAAGATGCGCGGTGGCGCCCAGGACGTGATCGAGGATCAATGCACACACACCGCCGTGAACGTGACCCGGCGGTCCTTCATAGGCCGCACCGAGTACAAAGTCCGTGTGGACGGCGCTGTCCACGTCATCGTGGATCGTCAGGGGCGGCGCCACCGCGTTGCGGCGGCCGATAACCACATTTCCCAATGCGACGGATTGTCCGTCCGGCCCGGATCTGACGCCGAACGATCCAGGTATCAGCGATTCGCTCAATTGTGCTGTGGCCGCATCGATCTTGGCCGTCGCCGCTTCAATCGTTGCCGCGTCGACCTCTGTGCGAATGGTGGCATCGATCAGACGGCGCACCGATTCGGTGAGAGCTTCGTGCGCGGTCATGCGAATCCGCCATAGCCACCGCGATAGAAGAGCAGGGGCCGCCGGTCATCCGAAGCGTGCAGTGCGGTTACGTGCGCCACCACCATGGTGTGATCACCGGCGCCGTGTTCGAATTCGAGGTCCGCTTCGATGGTGGCGACGGCACCCTCGAGCATCGGAGCCCCGTTGGCGGCCGGCCGCCAACGCACACCGCCGAACCTATCGGAGGCACTGACCGCGAACTGCGTGCAGAGCTGGCGCTGGTCGTGCGCCAGGACGTTGACACACAACGCGCCGATGTCGCGCATCGTCGGCCAGGACTTCGACGTACGTGCTGGACAGAACGAGATGTATGGGGGATCGAGCGACACCGACGTCACGGACTGGCACGTGAAGCCGTACGGCCGAACGCCGTCGCTGGCGGTAATCACCGCGACTCCTGTGCAGAACCGGCCGAGGACGTCGCGCATCGACGCCGGGGTGGGAGGAGCGCTAGTCGTCACGGCACAAGCCTCCGCCGCCGCGTTGGCACGCCGCAATACGGTGTCCCGGCCAGTGGTGAGTGACCCTCACGCCTGTGACCTGTGTTGTTAGTCTGAAAATGTGGACGACAGTGACCCGCCGGGCAAGCCGAATCTTGCGGCGACCAGCTGGGCCCTGCTCGGCATGCTCTCGTATGAGTACGAGCTTTCGGGCTACGACATCCGGAAGTGGATCGAGTGGAGCATGCGGTTCTTCTACGGAAGCCCCGCGTACAGCCAGATCTATTCCGAGCTGAAGAAGATGGAGCAACTCGGCTTGGTGACGTCGCGGGTCGAGAACAGCGGCGGCACCCGCAACAGAAGGCTGTACAAGATCACCGAAACGGGCTTGGATGCGGTGACGCGGTGGGCCAACGATGCGCCGCTCGACCCCCCTGTGTTGAAGCACAGCGCCCTGCTGCGAGTGACTCTCGGGCACCTGACCAATCCGGCTCGGCTGAAAGAGATCCTGCAAGAGCATCTGGCCTATGCCGACGAAATGCACCGCAATGCGGCCAAGGACGCGAAATGGGCAGGAGCGGATCCGGCTTGGGCGTACGCGCGCGTCGCGCTGCAGTGGGCCGAACGGTACTACGCCAACGAGCGCGAGTTGACCCTGAAGATGATCAAGGAACTCGACGAGGCCGAGGCCACGTTTCCCCGGGCCGGCGACGGCGGAGCGAAGATCCCTTGGCCGGCACCGGAATACTGGTACGAGATTGAAAAGAAGGCCGACGCTGACGACGCCTGACTACTTGGCGGCGGCGTCGCACGCAGCGATGTAGCCGTAGACCAACCCCTGCGCGATCGTCGCGCCCGCACCAGGATAGGTGGTTCCGAATGCGTTGGCGGCGGTGTTTCCGATCGCATAGAGCCCGTCGATGACCGTGCGATCCTCTCGCAGCACCCTTGCGCGTTCGTCGGCCCGCAGGCCACCGCACGTGCCGAGGTCGCTGAGCGTCATTCGCACTGCGTAGAACGGCCCCTTGTGGAGCGCGCGCAGATTCGGATTGGGGTTGACGGTCGGATCGCCGTAGTAGCGGTCGTAGGCGCCGCGTCCGCGATGGAAATCGGAATCGTCTCCGGCGCGGGACATCTCGTTGAATCGTGACATGGTGGCCAGGAACTGCGAATCGGGTACCCCGATCATTCGCGCGAGTTCAGTCAGATTGTCAGACTTGTGAGCTATGCCAGCGTCGTACCACGCCTGTGGGAGACGCATGCGCGGAAACAGGTTCGCGGCAAAGACATAGCTGTTGCGGTACTGCTGATCGAAGATGAGCCACATGGCGTCGACGGGGTTACCAGAGCGCTCCCGATCGAGCACACACTGGCCGAACGACATGTAGTCGGCGGCTTCATTGGTGAACCGGTTGCCGGTCTGATCGACGATCAGCGAGCCTGGCAGCGACCGCTCGGCCAGCATGACCAACGGAGCCGCTCCCGGCAGAGGTGCCACGGCCGGGAACCACCACGCCTGATCCATGAGATCGATTCCGGCTCCGGCATCTTGGGCGATTCGGATCGCGTCGCCGGTGTTTGTCTCGGCGCCCAGGCTGGCATGTTCACCGAGGGATTCGGACTGAAACTTCCACCGCATGTCCATGCTGTGGTCGAAACCGCCCGCCGCCAAGACAATTCCGCGGCGTGCGGTGACGGCGATCTCTCGCCCATTGTGTTGGACAACGGCCCCGGTGACCTTGGCGTCATCTGTCGTCAGCCGCACCAAAGCGGTCTCTGTCCAGATTCCGATGCCTGCCCGCAGCACTCCGGCGAACAAGCCCGCGGCCAATGCTTGCCCGCCAGCGGTGTAGCGGCGGCCCAGCAGCAGCCCACCCAGTCCTTGGGCCAGTCGCTTGGCGATCAGTGGCAATCCCTTGCGAGGCACCCGGGCCATCAGGTTCATCCAGCGGTAGTCCGCACCGGTGGTCGGCATCGGGATAGACGCCTTCATCACGCCTGGGCGAAGCCGCGACCGGTAGCCGCCCAGCACCGATGCGTTGAACGGCTTGCACTCGCACGTCCGCCCGGCTGCGGATCCCCCCGGCTGCTCGGGGTGGTAGTCGGAGTAATCGCGTGCCCATATGAACTTCAGGGGGGTCGTGCGCCGCAGCATCTCCACCGTCGCCGGTAGGTGGGCGAGGAATTCCGCAGATCGGTGTGCCGATGCGGTGCCGGCCACCACCGATTCCAGGTAGGTGCTAGCGCGCGACATGGAGTCTCCGGCGCCGTTCTCGGCGAGGATCGGGCTACCAGGTAGCCAGAGTGCGCCGCCGGACCGGGCTGTCGATCCTCCGACGTGCGCCGACTTCTCAACAATCAGCACCTTCAGACCGCGCTCGGCGGCCGCCAACGCCGCGGCCATGCCCGTGCCGGAACCGACGACGAGCAAGTCCACGGCGGTGTCGCGGACGGGTAGGCCGGCAGGGATGGTCGCAGGTTGAGCAGACGTCACGTTTCACGACACTAAGTCGCAGAGTCGGGCACGCGGTGGGTTTTCCCTGCCAGCGGGACGATCGGTCCCGTAACCGCTCCTACGGTTGTAAAACAAGGTCATGACGTTGCAGTCAGATACCGATGAGATTCGGCAGATCGAGGCCGAAGCGGCACCGACAAGATTCGCCCGTGGCTGGCATTGCCTGGGCCTTACCAGGGATTTCGGCGACGGCAAACCCCATGCCGTGAATGCGTTCGGCCAGAAGCTGGTGGTATTTCGTGGCGGCGACGGCCGGATCAACGTCCTCGACGGCTATTGCCGTCACATGGGCGGCGACCTGTCCCAGGGCGAGGTGAAGGGCGATGAAATCGCGTGCCCCTTCCACGACTGGCGTTGGGGTGGCGACGGGCGGTGCAAGAAGGTGCCCTACAGCAAGCGGGTGCCCCGGCTGGCCCGCACCGCGACGTGGACCACTCTGGAGCAGGACGGGATGTTGTTCGTGTGGAACGACCCCGAGCGCAATCCGCCGCCTGCGGAGGCGGCCATCCCTCGGATCGAGGGTGCGACCAGTGACGAGTGGACCGACTGGCACTGGTACACCACCGTCGTCAACACCAACTGCCGCGAGATCATCGACAACGTCGTCGACATGGCGCACTTCTTCTACATCCACGGATCACTCCCGACGCATTTCAAGAACATCTTCGAAGGTCATGTCGCGACGCAATACATGAACGGCGAGGGGCGCCCGGACATCGGCGATCCCGGCGAATCGACGTTGCTCGGAACCACCTCGGTGGCATCGTATTTCGGCCCATCGTTCATGATCGACGATCTGACCTACCACTACGAAGATGCCGACCACAAAACGATTCTGATCAACTGTCACTATCCGATCGACGCGAATTCCTTTGTGCTGCAGTACGGCATCATCGTCAGGAAGTCGGACGCATTGCCGGGTGACGCGGCACTTCAGACCGCGATCGGCCTCGGGGACTTCGTCAAGATGGGCTTCGAGCAGGACGTCGAGATCTGGAAGAACAAGGCGCGAATCGACAATCCGCTGCTGTGCGAGGAGGACGGCCCGGTCTACCAACTTCGGCGTTGGTATCAGCAGTTCTATGTCGACGTCGCTGATGTAGCGCCGGACATGGTGGACCGCTTCGAATACGAGCTCGACACCACCAGTCCGAACGAAGAGTGGATGAAGGTGGTCGAGGCGAACCTGGCCGCGAAGTCTGCTGCGGGAACAACCTGATGGACGTTCGGCCCGACAATCGCCTCGCGGACTCTCCGATGGTGCCGGTTGCCTGCCGTCGCTGCGAGGCTTGCGTCTTGGCGCGCAAGAGCAGCTGGAATCAGACCAGCGTGCAGTGGAATGCCGAGGCTTCGGCGCTCTGCCTGGAGCGACGCGACGCGCAGAATTTGGCGGCACACTCCGGACGGGGCCTGTTCCTCGCCTGCTCAGCGCTCGGCGCGTCGATTTCCGACGCGGTACGCCACGGGGATCTGCCGGTGGTTGATGAAACGGTGCCGGCGAGGACGTAGCTTCGAACCGTGACTTACAGTGCGCCGCCCGTAGCGGTCGTGACAGGAGCGAGCCGCGGCGCAGGGCGCGGAATCGCTGCTGCGCTTGTCGCCGACGGTTGGCGGGTCTATCTGACCGGGAGAACGGTGACCGACCCGGGTGACGGCGGAATCGCGGTGCAGGTGGACCACACCGACGACGCGGCGGTCGGCGCGCTCTTCGCGCGGGTCGAAGAGGAAATTGGCCGGCTGGATCTGTTGGTAAACAACGCCGCGGCCATTCATGACGACCTGACGAATCCAAAGCCGTTCTGGGAGAAGCCCCTCGATCTGGTTGACGTGCTCGATGTCGGGTTGCGGTCGGCCTATGTAGCGTCGTGGCACGCTGCGCCGCTCATGGTGCGTCAGAAGAGTGGTCTGATCGCATTCACGTCGTCTCCAGGGTCGGTGTGCTACATGCACGGACCCGCCTATGGCGCGCAAAAGGCAGGTGTGGACAAGATGGCCGCCGACATGGCGGTTGACTTCCAAGGCACCGGAGTCGCCACGGTGTCGATCTGGATGGGAATCCTGCTCACCGAGCGATTTCGCAGGGCCTTCGACGGTCACCCCGAAGCTCTCGCCGAAACCGCCAAACACGCCGAAACTCCGGAATTCACCGGCCATTTGATCGATGCGCTCCACCGCGACCCCAGCCTCGCCGAACTCTCGGGCCACACCGTGATCGCTGCTGAGTTGGCACTGCGTTACGGCATCACCGACGAGGACGGCCGACAGCCGCCCTCGCACCGCGACATGTTGGGCGCTCCGCGGGAGCCGAGCTCTGTTGTCGTGCGTTGAGCGTCAGGCGTGCGCTCCGCCGTCAACGCGGATCTCGGTGCCGGTGATGAACCGGCCATCGTCGCTTTCTTCAGGCAGGTCGGAGGATGTTCAGATCGCCGATTGCGATCTGGACGTCGAAGTGACGGTGAATGATTCGCCATCCGTCGGCAGTGTGTACGTGCCGATCGTGGTACGTGCCGATTGCCTCATACGGGGTCAGTTCGGCACGGTCGCCGGCCCCGATGTGCAGGACGCGGGCCTTCGTTGAGGACTCGGCGTGATCGCCGTCAATGGAAATTTGATAGTTGCCGAGCAGATGCTGCGACGGACCGCATGGGTCCAAGTAGCTGCGGATGGACTTGACGATCGCCGTCCGCCCGGTGAGCGCGAGTCCGTAGACGGCCGTGGCGTCCGGGTGAAATACATCCTTCAGGCCCAGCCAATTTCGCCCGTCAAGGCACATGGCATAAGTGTTGAGAACATCGATGATCGCCTGGCGCTGAGCGCAGTCACAAGCCATGGGACTTCTTCATGCCACCTGAAATGCGCTGAGCGGCGCCTCGTCCGGGTAGATCGCTGGTCCGCCGAGGTCGTAGGCGGCGTTAAGGGTGCGGATGAACTCAGGATCGTGCAGCGGATCGTCGGGCATCGCCAACGTGACGCCTTGCGCGTTGACGTCTTTCACGAGGGTGTCGATGGCCCGCTCGATGGTCAGGTCATCCGAGCCGTCCATGTTCTTCTTGAGCTCCTCGAAGTCGGAGAACACCTCGGCCGACCAATGCACGAGAAACCGCAGCTCGCTGGTGCGATGGGTGGCGATGACGTCTTCGCCGTTCTTGATCAGCCACTGATCGCGGTCCGCGGGGTCGCCGGTGAAGACGGTGTCGAACGCGAGCCCGGCGGGCGTCTGCTGGTCGAGCGGGCCGTTGGCCTCGCCGCGGTGCACCATCATCTCGTTCTGCACCACGACGCCGCGGTTGTACACCGGTGGAAGGAGGCGCTGCGGCGCCTTGAGCGGACCGTCGGGCCAATAGGTGAAACCGCTGCCCTCGTCCAAGGAGAACCAGGTGATCACCTGGGCCATCTTGATCAAGTAATCGGTGAACAGGCCGGACTTGCCCATCACGCTGCACAGCCAGGTGGGGGCATTCTCATGGCGCACCCCGCGGAAGCTCGGCGAATCCAGATGTCCCGGGTCGCGGTTGGCACAAGGTCCGTTGATGTTGAACAGCATCATCTCCGGCTTGGCGTATTCGGCTTTCCAGTAGCGCTTCGCCATCCCCACAAACTTCTCGTTGTAGAAGCAGTCGTGTACTTCCGGGTACAGCACTGTCCCGTAGTTGGCGAGATAGCCGCGAAAGGTTGGAGTCAAGAACAGTTCCAACGACGGCGTGAACCCTTCAGGGAACGCGCCACTCATTGTCGCCATCAGCTCGTCGGCCGACGCGAAATGCTGAGCGATGATCAACTTCCACGGACCTTGAGTGCGGACCACGTCAAGCAGGCGATCCCGTTGGTCGTCGGTGTAGACGCCATCGATCTCGACCGGTGCTGACGCAGGGCGCAACACTTCGGATAACTCCATGCGCCGCTCATCAGTGAGCATCAGGGTCTCCTTTTCTCGGCTACGTCGATTCTGTGATCGAAATGTTCGGAGCAGTGCGTACCTGTCCGGTGATCGGGAGGCTAAAACGGCAGGGGATGAGCGAACTTCGCTCGCAGCAGTGCGCCGATCTCTGCGATCGCCAGCTTGCCCCGCATCGTGGCATCCGAGCGCATCAGGAACCCGTGGTACATCCCGGGGTATCGCGTCAGGGTTGTTTGCACGCGTGCGTCGCGCAACCTCGCGGCGTAGCGCTCGCCCCAGTCCCGGATCGGATCGCATTCGGCGGTGACGACGATTGCGGCCGGTAGCCCGGCGAGATCCAGGGCGTATGCCGGTACGTGGTACGGGTCGTGGGGTGCGCCTGCGCCGGCGTCGGCGAGGTCGTGCATGTAGACGATGTCGTCATGGCTGAGCATCGGGGCGTCGGCGAGCGCGGTGATCGACGGTGCCGCCATGTCCCTGTCCAGGCCGGGGTACATCAACACCTGGCAGCAGACCGGTGGCCCGTCGTGATCCCGCGCCGCCAGCGCCACGGCCGCTGCCAACGAGCCCCCGGCGCTGTCACCCGCCACCACCAATCGAGCCGCATCAACCCCGATCTGATCGGAGTGCTCCGACACCCACACCGTCGCGGCGTAAGCATCGTCGAACTGGGCGGGCGGTGGAGACTCAGGGGCGAGTCGGTAGTCCACCGACACCACCGTGGCCTCAGATGCCGCCGCCAACGCGCGAGCCAACGGCTCAAACGAGTGGTTGGAGCCCAAAACCATTCCGCCGCCGTGGAAGTAGACCAACACGGGCCCGCCCAGTTCGGATGTCGGCTGGTAGATCCGAACCGGGATCGAGCCAGCCGGCCCCGGGATCGAGCAGTCCTCGATACGTGCCATCGACGGCACGTCGGGGGGATGCGGCGCGGACTCGATGGCGTTGCGCACCGCGGCCAGGCCGCGCTGCCGCATCGGTGGGATGTACCCGAAGGATTCAACGCGTGCTGCTGCGTCGGGATCGAGTTTCATTCGTGGCCGGAATCGAACCGGCGCCGTGCACGTAGGGCTGGTGGATGTTGGGAGACAAGGATTTCAGCGCGCTCGGCCATGGCCGAGCCGACATAGTCGGGTTGGGTCAACAGGTAGAACCGACCGGCGGCGGCCTGGTCGAAGACGGCCTCGGCGGCTGCGAGTGGATCCATTGCGTCGGCCTTGATGTCGAGCATGGCGGCGCGTTGCGCTTCGGCGGCGTCGACGTCCCCATCGGCGACTCCGCCGGCTGCTTCGAAGATGTTGGAAACCACCGCACCTGGCAGCACTGCCTGCACGTGAACGTGCTCGTGGCCGGCCAGTTCCACCTCGAGACGTAGGCACTCGGTCAGCGCCAAGACCGCGTGCTTGCTCATGATGTAGGGCGTCTGCAGAGGAACGGCGGCGACGCCTCCGATCGAGGATAGGTTCCACACCCAGGCAGGCGTCGCGGTGGCGATCATCTTCGGCAAGAACGCGCGCACACCGTGGAAGACACCGCTGATGTTGATGTCGACGACGCGATTCCAGTTGTCCACCGGCGTATCCCACAGGTAGCCGAACTGCTCGACGCCGGCGTTGTTGACCAGCAATCGGACCGGACCGACATCGCGGTAGGTCCGATCGGCCAGTTCCTGTACCGCGTCCGCATCCCGCACATCGCAGACGGCGTCGACGGCGAAAGCGCCTGCGGTGCAGAGTTCCTCGCGCAATGTGGCGGCGGCATCGGCGTCGATATCGGCCAATACCACGGTCATGCCGAGTTTCGCGGCGTGCCGCGCCAGGCCCGCGCCGATTCCCGCGCCAGCGCCCGTGATAACGGCGACGCCGCCGCCGAACGTGTCGCGAGCGGTCATGACGACTACGAACCAGCCGCTGCGGAAGCGATGCGGTACTGGGCGAAGGGCACCGAATCGTCGGCGTCGAGGATGACGTTCATCGAAGTGAACACCAGACGGTCGTCCGCGCGTCGCACCCCGACGTCGACCACGCCGCTGGAGACCGCGAACGGCACCGCGTTGGTGATCTGGTTGACGAACAGGTAGAAGCGAACATTGGTTACCGGCCCGTTGATTCCGGTGCGGAAGATGTTTGTGGCGTGATGCCGCAGCGGGTACGGATTCTCGTCGCGATGCTGCGTCAGCCAGGTCAGGGTTGCGGCACCACCGTGCAGCTCCGCCGCCAGCAGATCCTCGAACGGGCATTCGCCTGATTCGGAGCGGCTCAGGTACTCCATCTCGTCAGCGATGCGCACGGCCAGTTCGTCGAAGTGACCTTGGTCGTAGTGGTACCAGAAGCCGGCGATGAACTCCTGAATCTCGGGCAGCGTGATGTCGGCGCTCATAAAGCGAGTCAACCGCCACGGCGTGCGCCACGGCACAATGCCGCCCGGTCAGTGGAACACGTTCTGATCGGAAAAGCGTGTCCTGAGTTCACGCTTGAGCAGCTTGCCGCTGGGGTTTTTCGGAAGGCTCTCGACGAAAAAGATCTGTTTGGGCGTCTTGTATCCCGCCAGGTGCGCTCGGCAGTGGGTGATCAGGTGATCCACAGTCGTGGTGGCGCCGTCGCGCGCGACCACGGCGGCGACGACGGCCTCGACCCATACTGGGTGCGGGACGCCGAACACCGCCACCTCCTGCACGGCCGGGTGCCGGTACAGGACCTCTTCGACCTCGCGGCTTGCCACGTTCTCACCGCCGGTCTTGATCATGTCCTTCTTGCGATCGACGACGTGCAGAATGCCGAATTCGTCGTAGTAGCCGAGGTCGCCCGAATGGAACCAACCGCCGCGGAACGCCTCTGCCGTGCGCACGGGGTCGTCGAGGTAACCGAGCATCAGGTGCGGGCCACGGTGCGCGATCTCACCGACAGTGCGCGGCGATACCGGCGTGTCGGTGTCGTCAACGATGATGGTTTCGACGTTGACCGCGGGTCGGCCTGCCGCGCCGGCATGATCGCGCTGCTCGTCGGGGCCCAGCGCGCTCGCCAGCGGGGCCATCTCGGTCTGGCCGTAGAAGTTCCACAGCTGCAGATTGGGCATCCGCTCGCGGATCTCGTGCAGAATCTCGGTCGGCATCGCCGATGCGCCGTAGTATCCCTTGCGCAGACTGCTCAGGTCCACCCGATCGAACGAGGGCGAACGCAGCAGTGCAATCCAGATCGTCGGCGGTGCAAAGAAGTTCGTCGCGCGGTGCCGTCCGATGGCTTCCAGGATGATTTCCGGGTCGGGTCGACGCAGGATGACACTCGTGGCGCCGAGGTAGATATCGGTGGCCAGGAAGTTGTCCAGCTGCGCGCAGTGATACAGCGGCATCGAGTGGATCTCGATGTCGTCGGCCGACATCGAACCGGCGACGATCGTGCTGACATAGTTGGCCACCAGGCTGCGGCTGGAATGCATCACGCCTTTCGGGCGGGATTCGGTGCCGCTGGTGTACATCAACCGCAGCAACTGATCGTCGGCGACATCGACGTCCGGCGGGGGAGTCGTGGTGGTCAGCCAGTGCGCAAAGTCGTGCCAGCCGTAGGGCGCCTGTTGCCCATCGGCGTTCAATGCCACCTTGGTGATCACCGACCCGCTCGAGGTCATCGCCTGCTCGGCCGTGGTGATCAGGTCGTGCTCGACGATAAGGCCGCGCGCCCGGCTGTGGCCGAGGATGAAGGCGATCTCCTCGGCGGTCAGCATGAAGTTGACTGGCACCAATACCACCCCGGCGCGAGCCGTCGCGAACACCAGAACGGCGTACTGCCAGCAGTTGTGGGAAAGGAGCGCGATTCGATCGCCGGGCGCAAAGCTGTTGTCCCGCAGGGCCGCCGCGGCCCGGTCGACGAGCCCATCGAATTCCGCGAAGGTCAGCTCGACATCACCGTCGGCGATGGCCGTCTTGTCGGGGTACCTACGTGCGGAACGTCGTGGGATGTCGCCCAGTGAGTGGCTACGCACGCGCATGTCGATTTCCTTCACGGCGCGAGATTCAGGTCGCGGCCGATGATTTCGCGCATGATCTCTGAAGTGCCACCGTAGACGCGGGTGACGCGGGCGTCGACGGCGGATCGGGCGATCGGATACTCGCGCATGTAGCCGTAGCCGCCGAAGAGCTGCTGACACGAGTCGAGACATCGGAACTCCATCTCGGTCGCCCACAGCTTGGCCTTCGCGGCATCGGCGGGTGACAGCCGACCGGCGTTGAGTTCAATCACACAGCGGTCGATGAACGCCTCGGCGACCGAAACTTCGGTGGCGACATCGGCGAGCGCGAACCGCGTGTTCTGCAGGGCGCCGATGGGCTTGCCGAACGCGGTGCGTTCACGCACGTAGTCGACCGTCCAGCGCAGCGCCGCGCGGGCGCGTCCCAGGCTGCCGACCGCGATCTGCATGCGTTCCTGCGGAAGGTTTCTCATCATGTAGTCGAATCCCCGGCCAACCTCACCCAGCACGTTGTCCTTGGGCACCTTCACGTCGGTGAACACCAATTCGGAGGTGTCCTGGCAGTGCAGACCGAGCTTGTCGAGGTTGCGGCCACGCTCGAATCCTGGCAGTCCGCGTTCGAGCACCATCAACGTCAGGCCCCTGTGGCGATCGGGTGATGTCCGTACCGCCGTGATGACCACGTCCGCGTTCTGCCCGTTGGTGATAAAGGTTTTGGCGCCGTTGACGACGAAGTGGTCCCCTGCGTCGACGGCGGATGTGCGAATACCTGCGACGTCGGATCCGGCACCCGGCTCGGTCATGCCGATGGCAGCGATCAGCTCTCCGCTTACGAAGCCCGGCAGCCACCGGTCCTGTTGTTGGCGTGTGCTCAGATCAGCCAAGTAGGGCAGGCAGATGTCATTGTGGACCGCGAAACTCAGGCCCACCGCACCGCAGTCGGCGTCCATGAATGATTCGATCAGGATCTGGTTGTAGCGGAAGTCGCGCGCGCCGACGCCACCGAAGCATTCGTCGGCCGCGAAGCCGAGCAGCCCTACCGCACCCGCTTTCGCGAACACCTCGCGCGGAATGATCCCGTCGGCTTCCCAGTCGGCGATGTCGGGTGCGACATCCTTGGCGGCGAAATCGCTCGCCAACTCGGCGAATGCGCGATGGTCGGCGTCGTAGTGCACCCGTTGCATGGCCGGAGCGTAGGCGTGTGTGCGATGTCGGTGACGACGGGTGTCCCGCTCAGTAGGCATCACCCCCGACGGCCGAGGCATCTGCTTCGATACTCAGTAGTCGTGACGACTGACGCCGAATTGCTGACTCATTTGCGCCAGGCCGACCCTGGCGTCCTCGTGGCGGTGCTGGCTCAGCTCACTGGCGATGCGTCGGTGATTGATCGGTTCGGACCGGCGATCACGCACGTTCCTGACCCGCCCGAACGTGCGGGTGCGACCGATCCCGACACGATGGAAGCCCTCATGGCGGCCGTCATCGCAGCACTGGACTCACCGCCAGCCGCCGGCGTTGCCGATGACCCCGAACTGTTTACTCGACTTCTGCCGATCGCGCTCGGCTCCGAGGTCGATGACGAGTTCGTACCACTGCTGCTCGAGCAGGGTGGCTTTCAGCTCTCGCAACCGACTCTGCCGCGTTCCGTGCCGATCCCGGACACGACGACCGTGGCGATCATCGGCGCGGGCCTTGCAGGCATCATCGCCGCCCTGGCCGCAGCGGATGCCGGCGTCGCGTTCGAAGTCTTCGACCGCAACGACGAGGTTGGCGGCACCTGGCTCACCACGATCTATCCGGGCATCGGCGTGGATACGCCATCGGCCTATTACTCGCTGTCGCGCGAGGTGAACCCGGACTGGTCGAGCTACTACCCTCAGGGCGCGGAGTATCAGGCGTACCTGGTGGCATTGGCCGATAAGTACGGGCTGCGTGAGCACACCCGGTTCCGCACCGAGGTCGAGGCTTTGTGGTGGGATGAGGATCGCGATCACTGGCAGATCCACTCGGTTGATCACGACGGTAATCGCGACGTCAGCTTCGCCCGTGTGGTGATTACCGCTGCCGGCTACCTCAACCGACCACGCTGGCCGGAGGTCCGCGGTCGGGAGACCTTCGCGGGCACAAGCATTCACTCCGCACAATGGGATCCGTCGCTAGACCTGGCGGGCAAGCGGGTGGCGATTATCGGCGCGGGCTGTACCGCGGTGCAGATCGTCGACGTCTGTGTGAACGAGGTACAGCACCTGACGGTGTTCCAGCGCCAGCCCCACTGGGTGGCGCCCCGTAAGCGGCCTACCGACGATGTGCCCGAACACCGTAGGTACCTGGGGCGCCACCTGCCGCATTACGCGAACTGGAACCGGCTGAAGTCGTTCTGGGGCACAGCGGACAACAACTACCCGGTGATTCTGCAGGACGCGGAATGGGCGAAGACGCACTTGTCGATATCCCCAGCCAACGACGTTCTGTTGCAGATGTGCCTCGAGTACATCGACCGAACCTTCGGCGAGGGAACGGAATTGGCGAAGAAGGTGACGCCCGATTTCGCGCCATACGGCAAGCGAATCATCCGCGATCCTGGCGGCTACTACGCGGCGCTGGCACGTGAACATGTTGAGGTGGAGGCCAGCGAGCCCGCCGAGGTGAACGCGAAGGGAATCGTGACGGCTGACGGCAGGCAGATCGAACTCGACGTGATCATCTACGCAACCGGGTATCACCTGGACTTTTTGTCCACCATCGACATTCGCGGTCGTAGTGGACGCAAGTTGGCCGACGAATGGGGTGACAGTCCACGGGCCTACCGCGGAGGCACCGTACCCGGATTCCCGAACCTGTTCATCAACTCGGCGCCGAACTACAGCCCAGGCCATGGCGCGGGCGCCAATTTCTCGATGGAGGTCATGGCGCACTACATCATCGAATGCCTGCAGCTAATGGCGCTTCGCGGTGCCAGCACCATGGAAGTGACGCGGCATGCCTACGAGGAGTATGTAGCCGAGATCGACGAGGCGATGGCGCGGACGGTGTGGTGCCACACGCCCAATGCCCATACGTACTACCGCTCGGGTTCCGGCCGTGTGGTGGTGGCCACCCCGTACCGGCTGGTCGATGTCTGGCATCAGCACCGGGCGCCCGTCGAAGAGCACTTCGAGCTCAAATGACGCGACTACTCAGCGGGAGAACAGCCCTGGTAACCGGCAGTAGCCGGGGGATCGGCCGAGCGATCGCACAACGGCTCGCTGCCGAGGGTGCCGAGGTCGTGGTGACAGCGCGTTCTTATGAGCCGTCTCCGTCGGTGCGAGCCGGCTCGGCTTTGGCGATTCCCGGCACCATCGGTGAGACGGTCGAACTCATCGAGCACGCCGGCGGTATCGCTTTCGGCGCGGCCGCGGATCTCGAGGACCCCGAACAGCGTGGGGGCCTCATCGACGAGGTGCTCGATCGAACGGGCCGCATCGACATCCTCGTCAACAATGCGGGATTCGCCGACTATGGGCTCGTCGAACACATGGGCCTGGATACCTTCGACCGCACAGTCGACCATTACCTGCGCACACCGTTCTTGCTCACCAAAGCCGCTGTACCGCATATGCGCAAGCAAGGGGCGGGTTGGATCGTCAACATCGGATCCGTTACCGGAGTCGCACCAATGCGGCCGTACCGTGAGTACAACAAGACCTCGGGCGACGTGGTCTACGCGTCAATGAAAGCCGCGCTGCACCGGTTCACACAGGGAGTCGCCGCCGAGTTGCTTGACGACAACATCGCCGTGAACTGCGTCGGCCCATCCACTGCGGTTCGGACACCCGGTGCGGCACAGCTGATCCCGGAGAGTTTCCCGACCGAGCCGGTGGAGTACCTGGCCGAGACCGTGCTGGCGATGTGCCACCTGCCCGCCGCCGAGCGCACCGGCCTGGTGGCGTTCAGCCTGCACTATCCGTGGTCGCAGGAGCTACCGGTGCGCAGCCTGGACGGCAATACGGTGCTGCCGCCGCTAGAACCACCGGCTACGGCCAATCCCAACGTCCTGTCCGCTGGCATCTAGCCCAGAACGACGGTGTCGCAACGACAGAAGCTGTGGCACACCCGGTCCCGAACGATCACGTCAGGGCACTCCGGGTCGAACCACCTATCGACGTACGCCCAGTGAATCGGGTGCATGAGGTAGGGGCCCGTCAGTGCTTCGAGGTCGCGGAACTCCTGCTCGAACACGTGCGTCCACGACGATGTCCCGACGGCAGATTCGACCCGGCTGAGCTGCCACGAGGTGATCGACGGGACGTAACGCGGGAGCAGTCGCAGGTCGTCTTCGAACCGCTTGACGGCTGCCGCGTCGCTGCCCGGACCCACCCGCAGTAGCAGCGTGCGATACACCGCGTCCGGCGCGAGCTGATCCGACACGTCGGGCATGCCGCGATACTGGGCGCCGTCGACGTGACTAACAGCGGGGCCGGACAGCAATGCGGCGAATTCGTCAGCAACAGAGGCCCACTGGGCGTCAACAGCGAAGCGGAGGTGCATAAGGATGTCGCCGCCGTTGCGCACCCCTGGCAACGTTGGCTGCACGACTGCCCGGTCGGCGGCGGCGGCCAGAGCGCGTAGTTCGGGCAACAAGCGATCGGGGTCGGATGTGTGAATCAGCCGGGTGACGTTAAACATCGCACAGCCCGTCGACATCGTCGGCGGTCGCTGCCACGCCGCGGGTTCGCTCCACGAGGAGTTCGGAGATGTCGGACCACCACTTGCCGAGGGCGGAATCCGGTCTGCCCTTCCATGTCATCTCCCACCATGCCCGCGCACTCGGTAGCGACCAGCTGATCGTCACGGTGTTCGATTGGTCGGCGAACCAGATCGGCGGGCTGACGAGGACTTCGCGCAATGTCATTCCGCGATCACGCGCGCCAGGCGCGTACTCGGCGAGATAGCGCTCGACGAATTCCCTTGCGCGGCCAGGGCACGTCACCACCCGGTCGATGACGTATACCTCACCGTCAGACATGAGCGCCGGTGACCAGAATCGTCGATAAGTCACCGCAGACCTGTGCGCGGGCTTGTTGGGCAAGCTCCAGCATCGGCATCGTCGCGAAGCCGTGGATGCCGCCGTCATAGTGACGGCGCGTCACCGGAACCCCGGCCGCCTCGAGTGCGTCACCGAACGCGATGCCCTCGTCGCGTAACGGATCGTGACCCGCCGTGAGCAGCACGGTGGGAGGGGCTCCGCTCAGGTCTGCTTGTATCGGAGACGCGTATGGATGTTCACGATCGTCGGGGGACGGCACGTACTGATCCCAGTACCACTGCAATGCGGGGCGCGGGTTGTAGAAGCCCTCACCGAACAAGCGGTATGACTCGGTGCCGAAGTCTGCGGCGATCATTGGATAGATCAGCAGTTGTGCCGCGAGCGGTGGTGCTCCGAGATCGCGCGCCATCAATGCCGCAGCGGCCGCCAGGTTGCCGCCGGCACTGTCGCCTGCGATGACGATACGGCCGGCGTCGCCGCCGAGCGCATCCGCGTTGCGCGCCGCCCACTGGAGCACCGCGAAGACGTCTTCGGCGGCCGCCGGCCACCGGTGTTCGGGGGCCAGTCGATAGGCAACCGAAACGACAACGGCGGGAATCAGATTCGCGAAACTGCGACACAGTCCGTCGTGGCTGTCGAGGTCGCAGAACACGAATCCGCCGCCGTGGGCATACACCACAGTGGGCACCGGACCCGACATCAGCGCCGGGCGGTAGATGCGGACCGTGACATCGCCCGCAGGCCCGTGGACGGACGCGTCACGGACCTCGCCGACCTCTTCGGGCGTCGACGGAGCAACAAAGCGTGACCGAATCACCGCACGGGCCTCTGCGCCGGTCATCGTGTGCACGGACGGAAATCCGGCGTCGAGCCCCTCGATGATTCCCGCGATCTGGGGGTCTAACGTCATGCCTCGACTCTCGCTCGCTCCGGTCCTCGCTCGTTCCTCGCTGCGATCCTCACTCGCGTTCGTCATCGGGCCTCATGCCGGGACGCGTCGCAGCGGGCGCGCGTGCTGGAGTGCCGGTGCCACACCGTCTTCGACGCTGCGCCAGATCCCCATCGCCGTCATCCGCACCGGCGCGGCCAGACGCTGATCGAACATCATCCGGTTCATCGGACCGCACACCGACACGGCGGCGACTGCATCGCCCGGACCACCGATCGGCGCTGCGACACAACCGAATCCGGCCAGTGACTCCTCACGGTCGAACGCCACGCCGTGGGCGCGCACCTTGGCCAGCTCGGCTGTCAGCTGGGCCGGCGTGCCGATGGAGTATCTGGTCTTGCGGCTGGTGAGGTCGATGTCGGCCCCATCGTTATACGCCAGCATCGCTTTTCCGACGGCGGCGCAATGGGCGGGCTGGCGACCGCCGACGCGAGTGGGGATCGCCGCGGTCATCCGGTCGCCGATCTTCTCCAGGTAGACGACGTCCGAACCGTCGAGAATCGCCAGGTGCACGACGAGCCCCGTGGCGCGATGCAGATCGTGCAGAAGGGGAGTCGCGGCACGGTGCAACCGGTCCTGGTGCACGGCGAGTGATCCGAGTTCAACGAGCCGCATGCCGAGCTCGTAGTCGCGGCCGCTGCGACGAAGCCAGCGCAGCTGAACCAACCGCTCGAGCATTCGGTGCGCCGAGGACCGGGGTAGGCCCGTCCGCCGGACGACCTGGGCAAGCGTCAGCCGTCCCGGCCCATCGAAGGCGTCCAGCACCAGCGACACCCGGTCGATGACGGCACTCGGAGTGGTGGATTCGACCGCCGCGGTCATGACGCCTCCTCGCGTATATGACTAATAGTAATATGACTGTTTGTATCATATAGATGTGGCGGCTGTCACTACTCTCATCGCCGATTTCTGCGTCAGGGTCGCGAAAACACCACGACAACAGCCGTGGTGCAGAAAACGACGAAGAGAGTCAGCCCTTGGCTGCGGCGCGGCCTGCGCGACGGCCATAGAAGCTGCCGTCGCCGAGAGAGATGCCGCTGGCATAACCCCACGCCGCGACACCCGCGGTGCAGCGACCCGCCGCATACAGGCCGGGAATCGCTTCGCCACTGACGTGCAGCACCTCTGAGTCCAGCGAGGTCGTCAAGCCGCCCAGCGTGAAACCGGCGCAACTGCCGCGCAGATCGATCGCGCCGACCGGTGTGCCGATCGGCTTCAACCATTCGGGTTTCTTGTGAAGCAACGGGTCCTCGCCGCGCGCGGCGGAGTCGTTGTAGGCGCTGACGGTGGCCTGCAGAGTGCCGGCCGGAAGGCCGATCTCGGATTCGAGCTCGGCAACCGAATCGCAGACCCACGTCGCCGGGCGCTTGAGAAACGGCGTCGCGGACGTCGCGGCGTTGGCCTCTTCGTGCGCTCCGCCGTCGATGATCAGGTACGCCGTGTCGTCCTGGTGGTAGAGCGTGAGCTGCCCGATGCGCCCCGAGTACATGTCCTCGGGGACATACCGCTGACCGCGCCCGTTGACCAGGATTCCGCGGACCGTCTGCTGGGGGTCGACCAGGAACGCCACCTCGGTGGCGTCCATGTGGGCCAGGTCCGCGCCCAGCGCCTGGGCCATCCGGATCGCCTGCCCGTCATGCTGTTCGATCGACGCGGCAGGCCGTCCCACCAACCGCGGCGCGTACTGCGCCAGCATCGCGTCGTTGTACGCGAAGCTGCCCGCGGCAAGGACAACGCCCCGTCGCGCGCGAATCGCCAGCGGCTTGCCGTACTGACGGGCGATTAGCCCGGCGACGCGGCCGTCGGACTGCACCACCAACGACGACGCGTGGACGTCGTAGAGCGCCCGCACACCCAACGACGTGGCCGTGTCGACCAACGGCTTCATCAGCATGAAGCCGGCACTCGCCTCGCCAGCCTTCTTGTTGGCCATCTGCGGAATATGGCCACGCGGAGCGGGTTTCGCGATGGTGTTGAACGGGAACGCGTTCTCCCCGCCGGTGAACATCAGGCCTTCGTCGCCTGGTGGCTCCCAGCCGGGCTCGCCCCAGAACACCGGTTTGAACGGCACGCCGCACCGCACCAGCCAGTCGAAATGGTCGACGCTTCCCGCGCAGTAGTCGCCGACTCGGTTGGTATCGGCGCCCGGCCCCATCGCCACGTTGAGGAACGCGGCCATGTTGTCGACGGAATCGTCGAACCCGCAGGCCTTCTGCAGCGGGGTGCCGCCGCCCATGTAGATGAATCCGCCGGCCATCGCGGCCGCCCCACCCCAGCCGCCGGTGCGCTCGACGACGAGCACGTCGGCACCCACCGACGCCGCCTCGACCGCCGCGGCCGCACCGGCGATGCCGTATCCCGCGATCACGACATCGGCTTCGAAATCCCAACTCTCGATCTGGTCCGCTGATTTGGGGTAGACGTCGGTATCCATCGACTAGATCCGCATCGCCGCAGGCGGTTCGCCGAGCCACTGGTGACCCCAGTAACTGTCAGCGGTGATTTCCTCTGCGGTGTAATACCTTTCGTCGACGCGCATGCCCTCGGTGCCGAACTCGATGTCCCAGTCGCCGGGTGTGCGGACGTAGAAGGACACCATCTTGTCGTTGGTGTGGCGGCCCAGCGTAGAGGACAGCTGGAAGCCCTCCGCGTTGACCCGGTCCAGCGCCTGCCCGACCGCGTCGAGGCTGTCGACTTCGACCATGACGTGCACGAGGCCGGGCTTGTCCTGGTTCATCGACGGACAGATGGCCAGGCTGTGGTGGCGCTCGTTGATGCCAAGAAAGCGAACCCGTATCGGACCGAACTCGGGTGGCGCGGGCACCCGGAATGCGCCGCGCGAGCGGAAGCCCAGGACGCCGGTGTAGAAGTCGAACAGGCCGTTGGCGTCGAGCGCGGGCACCACCACATGGCCGAGACCCTGAGCGCCGGTGACGAACCGGGCCCCGAACGGCGTGACGACCGGGCTGTGATCGAGCACGGCGCCGTGGAAGACCTCCAGCGTCGTCCCCGCGGGGTCATCGAACGTGATCACTTCCTCGACCCGGCGCTCATCGGCCTCGGCTGCGGACAGTTCCTTGACCGCGACGCCTGCGGCGTCCAACGTCGATTTGAGTTCCTCCAGCGCGGCGTGGTCGCGCACCTCCCAGCCGACGGTCAATACCCGGTCCACGTCGCCGGGCACGACGATGATGCGGGCCGCGCGTTCGTCCATCCGCAGGTACAGCGCCGACGGGTCGGGCCCCTTTCCTTCGGCGAAACCCAGCACGCCGAAGGCGAATTGGCGCCAGCGGTCGATGTCGCTGGCCGCAACGGTGATGTAGCCGAGGCTCTTGAGAATGCTCATCGGTCAGATCAGCGCCCGCAGCGGACCTTCGGGGTCGACCCCGAACGAGCTCAGCGCCGACGCGTGGTATGGCGTGCCGGGTATGTGGATCGCGTGCGCGAGACCCGCGTGCGCGTCGCGCCAGAAGCGTTGCAGCGGTTTGTCCATTCGCAAAGCGTTGCCGCCCGAGCGCGCGAAGATCTGGTCGACCGCTGTGACGGCGCGCCATGCGGCACGCACCTGCGTCCGGCGGCCTGCGGCGCGGTCCTCGAATGACACTTCCTTGCCGGAGTCGACGATGTCGTAGATGCGGTCGACGTTGGCCAGCAGTTCCTGGCGGGCGGCGTTGATGTCCGCGGCGGCCTCGCCGATCGCGTACATGACGTAGGGGTCGTCCTTGACCGCGCCATAGGCGCCGACCCGGTCTCGCTGATAGTCCAGGTGGGCGCCGAGGGCCCCTTCAGCGATGCCGATTACCGCAGACGTGATGCCCAGGGGGAACATCGTCGACCACGGCATCAGGTACAGCGTCGAGGTCATCCCGGCCTTGCGCTGCGCGGTGCCGTCCATCACCTCGGTGGCGTCCATCGTCCGGTAGGTGGGCACGAACGCGTCCTTAACGATGACGTCCTTGGATCCGGTTCCGCGCAAGCCGACAACGTTCCACGAGTCCTCGACGATCTCGTAGTCCTTGCGCGGCAGGATCATGTGCAGCATCTGTGGCGGCATCAGCGGTTTTCCGTCGGCGTCGCCGAGCATCGCGCCCAGGATGATCCACTCGCATTGGTCGGTTCCCGAGCTGAACTGCCATCGCCCGTTGAAGATGTAGCCGCCGTCGACCGGCTTGGCCACGCCCTGCGGTGCGTACGGCGAGGCGACCCAGGTGTCGACGTCGTTTCCCCAGATCTCCTCGGCCACGCGGGGATCCGCGTACGCCAACTGGTACGGGTGCACCCCGACGACACCGTTGATCCATCCCGCAGCGGGGTCGAGCGACGCCGTGGCCATCACGGTTTCGGCGAACTCGCGAGGGTGGACTTCGTAGCCGTTGTACTTGGCGGGCTGCAGGAGCCTGATGTTGCCCGCCGCCTTCATCGCCTTGGTCGTCTGGTCGGTCAACCGGCCGATGGTCTCCGCCTCGGCGGCCTGCTCGCGCAGTTGGCCGGCCATCTCCATCACCCGGTCGATTACCCGCTCGGTCATGCTGTGGTCCTTAGGTTGTGTGGGCTGATTCATGGTCTACCGCAGTGGGCGGTGGCGCCGCAGCCAATCCCGGTCAGCGGAACCGGGAAGGTGGTCAAAACTCGATGTGCACCGCGTCGGAGAGGGGTCTGGCCTGACAGGCCAGGATGAGGCCGGCCTGAAGATCCTCGGGTTCGAGCACGTCGTTCGGCGCCATGTCGACCTCACCGGATACGACAGTGCACACGCACGACCCGCAGCGCCCCTCGCGGCACGAGTGGGGCACGTCGATGCCCGCGTCGATAAGAACATCGACAAGCGTCGAACACGGTGGCCAGTGAATGCGATGACGATGTCCGTCGAGATCAACTTCAGCTATGGACATGGCCAGTGAGTGTGGGGGCGCGGCGGCCGGTGCAGGCGGCGAGTGTCCAGTGACCGGGAAATGAGGATCGACCACGGGACGCAGGCGCCTACCGTCCCGTTCGTGACCATTGATGCCGTTGTCGTCGGTGCCGGTTTCGCGGGCTTGTACGCCTTACACAAGCTGCGCTCGCAAGGGCTCGAGGTGCGGGTGTTCGAGGCGGCGCCCGACGTCGGTGGCACGTGGTACTTCAACCGCTATCCCGGCGCCCGCTGCGACGTCGAGAGCGTCGACTACTGCTACTCGTTTTCCGACGAACTCCAGCAGGAGTGGAACTGGACCGAGAAGTACGCGACGCAGCCCGAAATCCTGGCCTACCTCAACTGGGTGGCCGACAAACTCGATCTGCGCAGGGATGTCACCGTCAACGCCCGAGTGACGTCGGCCGTCCTCGACGAAGAGACGTTGCACTGGACGGTGACCACCAATACCGGTGAGACGGTGACGGCGCGGTTCTGTCTGATGGCCACCGGGCCGTTGTCCGCCGCGATCACCCCGAAGTTCAACGGACTGGAGACGTTCGCGGGCGAGGTCTTCCATACCGCCGAGTGGCCGCATACAGACGTCGATTTCACCGGTAAACGCGTCGCGGTCATCGGCACCGGATCCTCGGGCATTCAGTCGATCCCGATCATTGCCGAGCAGGCCCGCCATCTCTACGTGTTCCAACGCACCCCCAACTACAGCGTGCCCGCGGGGAATGAGCCGCTGACCGCCGACGACATGGCACATATCAAAGCCACCTACGACGAGCGACGCAGGTTGTCATGGCGCAGCGGCGGAGGCTCACCTCACATCGCGCACCCGAAGAAGACGATGGACGTCGCGCCGGAGGAGCGCCGCCAAGCCTTCGAAAAGCGTTGGCAGCTGGGCGGTGTGTTGTTCTCGAAGACCTTCCCTGACCAGATGGTCGACCCGGCGGCCAACGACGAGGCCAGGAAGTTCTACGAACAGAAGGTCCGCGCGCTGATCTACGACCCGGACGTCGCCGATCTGCTGATCCCCGACGACCACCCGATCGGCACCAAGCGGATCTGCACCGACACCCACTACTTCGAGACCTTTAACCGACCCAACGTCGAACTGATCAGCGTCCGCAAGACACCGATCGAGTCGATCGACGCGACCGGGATCAGCACCACCGACGCGCATTACGACCTCGACATGATCGTGCTGGCAACCGGATTCGACGCGATGACAGGCGCCCTTTCTAAGATCGGCATCGTCGGCCGCGGCGGGCAGACGCTGCGCGACGACTGGAGGCACGGTCCGCGCACCTATCTGGGTCTCGGGGTCGACGGCTTTCCCAACTTGTTCGTGGTGTCGGGTCCCGGTGCACCCGCGGTGCTTGCCAACATGGTGCTGCACGCCGAAGCGCACGTGAACTGGATCGCGGACTGCATCAGCCATCTCGACGAGCACGGCTACGTCGGCATTGAAGCCGGCGTGGACGCGGTGGACCTCTGGATCGCGGAATGCGCGGCACGGGCCGAAGCGACGCTGTTTCCGAAGGCCGACTCGTGGTATATGGGCGCGAATGTTCCTGGTAAACCTCGGGTTTTCATGCTGTTCGTCAGTGGGTTCGCCGTCTACAACGACATCTGCGCCGAGGTTGCCGAGGCCGGATACACGGGGTTCGATCTGATCAAGGCACCCTGATGTCCGGACTGAGTGACAAGGTGGTGGTCATCACCGGCGCGGCTCAGGGTACGGGCCGCGCCCATTGTGAGCGATTCGCCGACGAAGGCGCCGACGTGATCGCACTGGACATTCACGCGGCGGCCGATGAGTTGCGCGATACCGCAGCACAAGTGGAGAAGCGCGGCGGGCGATGCGTGACCGGACTTGCCGATGTCAGAAGTCTCGAGGCAATGACCGCCGCAGTCGCCGCGGGCGTCGCCGAGCTCGGACGGCTCGACGTCGTTGTGGCCAACGCCGGAATACACTCTGCCGGCGCGCCCACGTGGGAGCTGACTGAAGCAGCGTGGCGTCACACACTCGATGTCAACTTGACGGGCGTGTGGCACACCGTCAAGGCAGCCTTGGGCCACTTGGGTGACGATGGCGGTTCGATCGTGATCATCAGTTCCACCAACGGACTTCGTGGCACGGCGAACACCGCGCACTACACCGCGAGCAAGCACGCTGTGGTGGGCTTGGCGCGGACACTGGCCAACGAGCTCGGTGCGCGGCGGATCCGGGTCAACACCGTGCACCCCGGCGCTGTCGGCACCGCAATGACCCTCAATGAGGCGACGTTCAAGCGATTGCGGCCCGACCTTGACAAGCCAACCGTCGACGACGCCGCGGCGGCGCTGACCGCGCGCCACCTGCTGCCGGTGCCCTGGGTCGACCCAGTCGATGTCGCCAACGCCGTCGTATTTCTGGCGTCCGACGAAGCCCGCTACATCACCGGCACCCAACTTGTGGTCGACGCCGGCCTGGTGGCGAAGTCATGACGGGCGACCGGCTGAAGGGAAAGGTCGCCCTGATCACTGGGGCGGCCAGGGGTATCGGGCGTGCGCAGTCGGTGCGTTTTGCGCAGGAGGGTGCGGACATCATCGCGCTAGACATCTGCGGTCC
>Ga0075364_10000230_pt1 | contig 26475 bp, 21 predicted proteins | sample EndMetdeltDD1764_FD_71517 | JGI IMG/M metagenome (GOLD analysis project Ga0075364, IMG submission 71517) | Populus endosphere microbial communities from Tennessee, USA - Endosphere MetaG P. deltoides DD176-4 | ecosystem: Host-associated > Plants > Roots > Endosphere | place: USA: Tennessee... | reverse complement strand
CCTTCATGCTCTTGACCGGCAGGTCGCTGCTGACCAGAAACGCCAGCGGTGAGCGTGCCACCATGGTGATGCCGACGAAATCCTTATTGGTGTCGTACGGCATGTCCTTCTGCACCAGCGGATTGATCAGGTGACTGTTGACCACCAGGGCCAGGGTGTAGCCGTCGGGCGGCGCGGTAGCCACCACGCGGGTGCCGATGATGCCGTTGGCGCCGGGCCGGTTTTCCACGATGACGGTTTGCCCCAACCGCTGCCCCAAGCGCTCGCCCAGTTGCCGGGCAACCGTGTCGGTGCCACCGCCCGCGGAATACGGCACGATCAATCTGATCGACTGGTTCGGATAGTCCTGCGCGGCCACGGCGTGCACGGACGACAGGGCGAGCGTTGCCGCACCTGCTGCAAGACAGGCGATTCGATGCAAGTTCATGCGTAGTCTCCTCGGGGTGCTTGATTGAATAAATAGTGGAGGCACCCCTGCTCCGTAAACCTAGTCGCTACCCCCTGATGGCGTGCTGCGCTCAAGCACCATTTCGTAGGAAAAGAGATTGCCCGGATGCACGCTGAGCGAAAGTTCGATCATCCGGTCATGCGCGTCGTAATACTCGCGCCGCACCCACAAGCAGGCGGTAGCGGTGTCCACTTCGAGCTGCGCCGCGATATCGGGTGGCAACGTGGCCGAGCGGATGGTCTGGCGCACGCGTGCCACCACGACATTGAACTGCCGCTCGACCAGATGGAAAATTGGATGGGTAATATGGCCCTGTACCCCCTGCACCGCGCGGTAATCAGGATGCACCCACACCTCGTGCCAGGAGATCGGGGCCGGCTGATCGCCGTCATAACGCAGGCCCGTCACGAACAGCCACTGCTGACCTTCGTAGGGCTTGAGCGCCGGCTCGGCATCGGCGTCGACGGTTTCCAGGCTGCGGCTCAACACCTTCATGCGCGTGTCGGCGCTGTGCTGCATGAGATCGGAGATCTGGCTGACCGTCAGTTGGTAGGCACGCTGCGCCTGGGTCGCCAGGACGACCGTGCCCAGACGCGGGGTGCGTTTGATCAGTCCGGCCCGCGTCAACCTGTCCAGCGCAAGGCGCACCGTGTGGCGACTGGCACCGAATTGCTTGCACAGATCGAGCTCGCGCGGCAGCTTGCTGCCCACGGGATACACGCCGCTGCGAATTTCGGCGGCCAGCGTGCGCGTCAGGCTCTGGTGACGGGGGCCCTGTGCCGGCGGGAAATTGTCATCGTCGGCAAAGGAAGAAAGGGTTGCATCCATGTTTTGTCCGTTTGTTCGAACAAATACTAGGTTGCAGTGACGTGCGCTGTCAAGCGATCGGACACGCGGTGCGCGGATCAACGCGCGCTAGCGAGTCGTCTCTTCGGCTTGCACAGCCCGCTCCTCGCGCGCCTTGCCGGCAGCAGCCGTCATTTCCGCGACCATCAGCACACCATTTTTCACCGCAAGCACTTCAGCCATGACGCTTACGGCGATCTCGGCAGGCGTCTTGCTGCCGATGTACAGGCCGATGGGGCCGCGCAGTTTCTGCAGGGAAGCTTCGCTCTGCCCGAGATGCTCGATGAAGCGTTCGCGGCGGCTGGCATTGTTGCGCCGCGACCCGATCGCGCCCACATAGAACGCCGGGCTTTGCAATGCCTCGAGCAGCGCCAGATCGTCGAGCTTGGGGTCGTGCGTGAGCGCAATCACACAGGAGCGGGCATCGGGCCTGAAAGCGATGACCGCATCGTCGGGCATATCGGTGACCAGTGCAACATCGTGCATATCCCAGGTTTCGCCGCGTTCCACCCGCGGATCGCAGACGGTGACCTTGAAGCCGTTGAACAGGGCCATCGACGCAAGATATTGCGCCAGCGCGCCCGCACCGATCAGCAGCATTCTGTACCCGGGTCCCAACGTGTTGCTAAGCCTTTTGCCGTCGAAAGTGAGCGCGTCGGGTTCATCCGAATGACTCAGCACCACACGACCATCGTCCACGAAAACCTGGCGCCGCACCATCTCGCCGGCGTCCAGACGCTGAACGAGTGCCTGCAGGGCGTCGTGTGCCGGATCGACTTCAAGCAGCAGTTCAAGGGTGCCGCCACAGGGCAGGCCGAACCGGTGGGCCTCGTCGGCACTCACGCCATAGGTCACGATCGAGCAGGCTTGCGCGGGCATCGCCCCCTTGCCTACCGAGGTGTAGCACTCGGTGAGATCGTCTTCAATGCACCCACCGGAGACCGATCCCACCACACTGCCATCGTGACGCAGGGCCATCATGGCGCCCACTGGGCGCGGCGACGAGCCCCAGGTTCGCGTCACCGTGGCGAGCATGGCGCGGTGACCCGCTGCGCGCCATTCGCACAGCGTGCGCAACACCATTACGTCTATGGCATCCATCGATGTTCCAGCCTGAGAAAGAGAATGTCGAGTCTAGCAAACACCGGACCTGTGCTGGCGATTGCCTCAGTGATATTCTGCTTCAAGAGTCCGGGAACGCCGGTTCAGGCACACCCGACCCACACACTTGGAGAACCTGGCAATGGAATTGAAAAAGGTTGCACTCATTACCGCCGGCGGCAGCGGCATGGGCGCGGCGGCAGCGCGCCGGCTTGCTGCCGATGGCTACGCTGTGGGCATTCTGTCCTCTTCGGGCAAGGGCGAGGCGCTGGCCGACGAGCTCGGTGGCATCGGCGTGACCGGCTCGAATCAGTCCAATGAAGATCTCGCTGCGCTGGTGGATCAGGCCGTGGCGAAATGGGGCCGTGTCGACGTGCTGGTCAACAGCGCCGGACACGGGCCGCGCGCGCCTGTGCTGGAACTGTCGGACGACGATTGGCACAAAGGCATGGATACTTATCTGCTGAATGTGATTCGCCCTACTCGGCTGGTCACACCTATCATGAAGCAGCAGCATGGCGGTGCCATCATCAATATCTCCACGGCCTGGGCGTTCGAGCCCAGCGACATGTTCCCGACATCGGCGGTTTTCCGGGCGGGGCTGGCGGCCTTCACCAAACTCTTTGCAGACGGCCATGCGGGCGACAACATACGCATGAACAACGTGCTGCCCGGCTGGATAGACAGCCTGCCTGCGCGCGAGGAGCGACGTGCAAGCGTGCCCCTCGCGCGCTACGGTACCAGCGAGGAAATCGCGGCAACCATTGCGTTCCTCGCTTCCGATGGAGCGGCCTACATTACCGGGCAGAATTTGCGGGTAGACGGCGGGTTGACGCGATCGGTGTGAGCCGTGGCCAGCGCCCTCAGGGTGACGCCGGCGCAATACGCAGCAGCCTGGCGTCATGGCCATCGGTCAGCACATACAGCGACCCATCATGAGCCACCTTGACATCGCGAATGCGCTCATTCAGATCCTTGAGCATCAGCGCCTGCCCGACGATTTTGCCCTGTTCACGCACCACGCGGCGCAGCGAGCGCTCTTTAAGCGCCGGCACGAACAGGTCGCCCTGCCATTGAGGGAACAGGTCGCCGTCATACACGGCCAGCCCCGCAGGGGCGATCGATGGCGTCCAGGTCAGTTCGGGGTCCCGGTATGGCGCAAGACGGTTAAACGGCGTCACACGCGCAAATGAATAGTCGATGCCGCCCGTGACCACGGGCCAGCCGTAGTTTTCGCCCGCCACGATAAGGTTGATCTCGTCGCCACCGCGCGCACCATGCTCAGAGATCAGCAACTCGCCTGAAGCCGGGTCCAGCGCAATGCCCTGCGGGTTGCGGTGCCCCAGGCTCAGCATTTCCGGAACAACACCCGCCTGACCGTGAAAGGGATTGTCTTGCGGCGCTCTGCCCTGCGGGTCCAGGCGCAGCACCTTGCCCAGATAGCTGGCGCGATCCTGCGCGCGCTCGCGCCAATCCAGTCCATCGCCCACCGTCAGCGCCAGCGTGCCATCGCGCAGAAAAGCCATGCGGCCACCGAAGTTGCCACTGCTGGCGCTCAAAGGCGTGCGGAAGAACATCCGCACATCCTGCAACCGCTCGCCCACCAGCCTCGCGCGCAGGATCCCTACACCCGTGTTGCCGTGTTCGCCATACACCATGGACAGATAAACCAGGCCGTTCTGTGCAAACGCCGGGTCGAGCACGACGTCCAACAGGCCGCTGGTCGTGCCTTGTTCGAAGGCCAGCCCTTTGAGATCGATCGCGACAGGCAGCGCGTTGCCAGAAAAGGGTGTAGCACTGTCGCCCTGTGCGGGTACAACGACCACATGTCCGCCCATCAGTGTGATGAGCCTGCGCCCGTCGGGAAGACTCGCCACCGACCACGGCCTGTCGAGTCCGGTGATCAACGTCTGGACGGTATAGCGCGACGCGTCCGCATCGGGAACCTGTGGTGCGGCACGGGGCGATAGCGCCAAAAAGCACGCAGCAGGCAGAAGCAGCAAAAGCAGTGCAGCCGCCAGATAGCGCTTCGCCGTGTTGGGCACCGCCTGGGCCTCGGGGCGAGTCATGCGGGCATACACCAAACCGCCTGGCAGGCCTGCGAGGCTTATCAGCAGCAGGCCCAGCCCCGAGCGCGTCGCCTCGACCAGCGCCGGCATAGGTGTGAACAGCCCCATGACTTTGATCGCCACCCACAGGGCGATCACGGCTGACACGCACAGCAAACGCGTACGCCATGCGCGTGGCAGCCTGCGCGCAAGCATGGTCGCCAGCAGCATTGCGGGCAAGAGCGCCGCCGCGGAAATGGCTGCCATGATGGGGCCAAAGCGTCCTGCGTCTTCGGCCGTGACCATCAGACGCGTAGACAAAGGCACCGAAGCGCCAAGCCCGACGAGCGCCTGGACATTGATCTGCGTTTGCAGGATGCTCGCCGCCACGGCGGTCGTCGTCACGGCAGCCAGCAGGGCCAACGTGACACGCGTCACATTATTCCTCATGCCCGTCTGACTCCCAGCATTGATTGACCTGCCGGCCCGCCCCCGCGCACGAAAGCGCTAGTCCTTGATTTGCTGGGCGACCGCATCCTGATGCAGCGCTTCATTGAGCTGATCGACGACAAGTGCCCAGGCCGCATCTGCACCCAACTGCTCAGACAGGAACTGACGCTGTGAATCCGTCCATATATCGGCTTTGGTGATGGTGACGTCAGCAGGCAGCTGATTATCACGAATGAATTGCGCGATAGCCTCGTTGCTCTCGTTCAGCCCCAATTGCTGAAACAGAGTGGTCATGCTGGGGGTCGTTTCGTCCATGGACGGCTCCTGAGATGAGTGAATAGGTCCCTGTAAGCACGTAGCGTTCCAGCAGTCAGCAGTCGGCAGTCAGCAGTCACCCATCAGGCCGGCGATGCCTGCGTGCGCTGCAACTCCGGCAGCAGGCGGGCCAGTTCCGATCCCGTCATGAACTGAATATCGTGCTCGCGGGCAAAGGCGCGCGCGGGATCGCTGATCTCACCCACGGTCACATAGATGCTCTCCTGCGCATCACGCGTCTGGCGCAATGCCAGCAATTCCTTCAGAGGCTCCACCCCTGTGCGTGCCACCTTCCAGCGCCGCGCACTGACCACCGCAGTGCGACCCGAGCGGCTGAGCACCAGGTCACCCCTTTTGTCAGTAATGGGCTCGACCGTGCTGCCATCGCGCACGAAACCCGAGGTGAGCACCTTGGCAAACGTCACCCACGACATGCGACTGACGGCTGCCACCGTGTTGTCAATCGCGGCTTCCGAAGGCAACTTGCGACGTTTCCATGCCGAAATGCCCGCGATCACGACAAATGGGACTGCGGCACACACACCTGCCGGGGCGATGACGGGCGGCAGCGCCAGCAAGGCGAAGGCGGCAATGCCGACCGCAATCAGCGCACTGATCCACCAGGGTTTGCGCGCGAGCGTGGCAAAAATGGAATTGGGGCGAGGCTTGAGGTTCATGGAAAAAAGACATCGAGTAAGAGACGAGCCAGCCAGTATAGAGGCAGGCTCGACACCCGCTCATCGCGCCGCTTCGACGATGCGAAGGTCATGCGCGCACCGTCCCAGCGCATCGACGGCAACGGTCACGGGCATGTCGCGCACCTCGAACTCGTAGATCGCCTCCATGCCCAGGTCTTCGAACGCCACGACGCGTGCCGTTCGAACCGCCTTGGACACCAGGTATGCGGCCCCCCCTACCGCCATCAGGTAGGCCGATCGGGCGCGCTTGATGGCGGCGACGGCCTCAGGGCCGCGTTCGGCCTTGCCGATCGTCAGCAGCAGGCCCGTCTCTTCCAGCAACTGCGGCAGAAACCGGTCCATGCGTGTGGAGGTCGTCGGACCCGCCGGCCCGACGGCCTCACCCGCCACAGGGTCAACAGGGCCGACGTAATAGATCGCACGGTTACGCAGGTCCACCGGCAGGGGCTCACCCCGTGCAAGCATGTCGGCCATCCGCTTGTGGGCGGCATCGCGCCCGGTATAGAAGGTACCGGACAGACGCAAACGGTCGCCGGCGCGCCAGCGCGCCACGCCTGCGCGATCCAGGGTGTCCAGGTTTACCGGCGTGCCCCCTTCCCGCGGCAGACTGTCGGGAATGGCCGCCCAGATCGCAGGATCGGGCTCGGTCATGCGCGCCGGCCCGTCACCGGTCAGGGTGAAGCGGGTGTAGCGCGTGGCGGCACAATTGGGCACCAGTGCGACAGGCAACAATGCGGCATGTGATGGCGCGGTGGCGATCTTCACATCGAGCACGGTGGTGTCACCCCCAAGCCCCTGGGCACCAATGCCCAGCGCGTTGACGCGCGCGTAGAGGTCCAGGCGCAACGCTTCGACGGCATCGCTTGCACCACGCGCCTGCAGCGCCTCGATATCGATGGGCGCAAACAGTGCCCGCTTGGCCAGGTGCATGGCCTGCTCGGGGCTGCCCCCGACACCCAGGCCCAGCACGCCGGGCGGACACCAGCCCGCACCCATGCCCGGCAGTTGCGCCAGCACCCACTCGGCCACTGAATCACTGGGTTCAAGCATGGCATATCTTGCCTTGACGTCACCGCCCCCACCTTTCGCGGCAACGATGATGTCCAGCGTGTCGCCTTCGACCGTCTCCACGTGAACGATGGCGGGTGTGTTGTCGCGCGTGTTGGTGCGCAGGCCCAGCGGATCGCGCACCATGGAGGCCCGCAGGGGGTTGGTCGCACACCGGTAGGCGCGTGCGACCGCCGCATTCGCAAGCGACTGCAGACTGGGTGTGGGGCCCGCTGCCGTGGTGCAAATGCGTGCCTCCATACCCAGCGAAAAATACACATGCACCACGCCCGTGTCCTGACACACGGGACGGCGGGCCGCCCGACTGAGTTTGCTGTTGACCAGCAACTGCAGCATCGCATCCCGCGCAGCCGGCCTGCTCTCGCGTTCATGGGCGCGCGCCAGAGCCTGCACAAAATCCGGAGGATGCGTGTAGCTCACGTATTGCAGCGCATCGGCGATGCTGCACACGATATCCTCGGCGTCTATCCTGGCCATGGCGAACTCCGGTCAGTCGTTACTGGATGGTGATGCCGGCCTGCTTGATGACCTCGGCCCACTTTTTGACTTCACTGCGGGTATGGTCCTGAAACGCCTTGGGAGACGTTTCCTGGGCGGGCAGAACAACGATGCCCTGCTCGACCATTTTTTGCGTAAAGGTCTGGTCCTGCAGCGCACGCTCATAAGCTTTGAAAACGGTCTGCACCACGGCATCGGGCGTGCCTTTGGGCGCATACAGACCATACCAGGTCGACACCTGGAAGTCGGGCAAGGCCTGTTCGGACATCGTCGGCACGCCGGGGAACTGGTCCATGCGCTGGCTGGCGGTCAACCCCAGTGCGCGCAACTTGCCTCCCCGCGTCTGGGGCAAGGCCGTGTTGGTTTGATCGAACATGGCATCCACCTGCCCGCCCATCAGGTCGTTCAATGCCGGACCGGCACCCTTGTAGGCCACAGGGGTGACCTCCATACCGGCACGGCTGGCAAACATGGCGGCCACAAGGTGTGAGGTCGAACCCACGCCTGCGTTGCTGAAGTTCAGTTTGCCGGGATGCTTCTTGCCGAATTCGATCAACTCGGTCGTGCTTTTGTATGGCGAGTTCTCACCGACCAGCAGCACGAGAGGCGTATCGGGAAAGCGGAACACGGCCTGGAAATCCTCGACCGGATCGTAGGGCAGCTTCGCATACATGGACGGGGCCGCCGCCATATAGCCGACGTGTCCCACCAGGAAGGTGTAGCCGTCGGGCGTCGCTCTTGCTGCCTTGGCTGCGCCGATTGTCCCGCCTGCCCCGCCGGCATTCTCGACCAGGATGGTCTGCTTCAGTTCCTGCGACACGCGGTTGGCGATATTGCGCGCCATGCCATCGGTCGGGCCGCCCGCTGCGAATGGCACGATCCAGGTGATGGCGCGCGTCGGATAGGCATCCTGTGCCGATGCGGGCGTGGTCATGGACAGGCAGGCCATCGCCGTCGCAACTGCGATCAGTGTTTTCATTTGTCTACTCCACTCATTTTTGAATAAAAGGTGTGCGGGCGTCAGCCCGCGCGCTCGACCCGTGGCTCGGGCGCTGCGCACCGGGCTCGCATCGAGGTCCATACGTTGCGGTCACGCACTCATTCGTCGAGTCGATAGCGGGTCTGACGCATGCGGTCCACCATCTGCGGCGCCAAACCCAGATACCGAGCCGGATCACACAGGCGATCGATGGCGGCGCGATTCAGCTTGCTGGATACTTTTTCGTCTTCATGCAGCACGTCGGCCAAGGGCCGAGACGATGTCGCGGCGATGCGGCAGGCGTCATAGACGACGTCGTGCGCCGTCTGGCGTCCGATATGCGGCGCGAGGCCCATCATCACGGCTTCGGCAACGATCAAACCGCCGGACAGATCGAGGTTCTTGCGCATGCGTGCAGTGTCGACTTCGAGCCCGGCCAGCATGAATTTGGCCTGGTGCAAAGAACCTGCGGTCAGCACGAAGGCCTCGGGAATCGCCGACCACTCGATGTGCCACGGGCCGGTCGCGCGCTCGAAGTCCTGCAGGATGGCATCCAGCGCCAGCCCGGCATGCTGGCGCACCGTTTTGGACGCACTCCACATCAGCTCGCACGAGATCGGATTGCGCTTTTGCGGCATGGTGCTGGATGCGCCGCGCCCCTTCACGAACGGCTCGAACGCCTCGCCCAGCTCATTGGTCATCATCAGCATCACATCGAGCGCGATCTTGCCCAGGGAGGATGTCACCAGGCCCAGGAACTGCACGGCTTCGGCCAGGCCGTCGCGCGCCACATGCCAGGTCACCGGCGATGCATCGAGCCCCAGGTCCTCCATCAGGGCCGCCTGCACGGCCAGGCCCTGGTCGCCCAGCGAGGCCAGCGTGCCAGCCGCTCCCCCGAACTGGCCCACCAGCACGCGCGGGCGCAACTGTTCGAGTCGCTGGCGATGCCGACGAATCATCAGCAGCCAGACGGCGGCCTTATATCCGAAGGTGATGGGCAAGGCATGCTGCAGGTGAGTGCGACCCGCCATAGGGGCGTCGCGGTAGCGCTCGGCCATCTGATCCAGAATCCCGTCCAGTTCCTGCAGGTCGCGATCGATGATGGCCAGGGCGTCGCGAATCTGCAGCACCGTCGCCATATCCATGATGTCCTGCGTGGTGGCGCCCCAGTGCAGGTACTCGCCTTCCGGGCCACACATCCTGGAGAGCTGGTGCACCAGCGGCAGGATGGGGTAGCCCACGATCTCGGTCTCCGCCTTCAGCACGTCCAGATCAATGGCGGCGGCATCGGCGCGCGCCTCGATCGCCTGAGCAGCCGCTTGCGGGATGACGCCCAGCTTGCCCTGCACCCGGGCGAGCGCCACCTCGGTCTCCACGTAACGACGCACAGTGGCCGCATCATCGAACACCGCGCGCATCGCGGGCGTGCCGAACATGTCTTTGAACAGGGCTGATTCGAGTACCGAAATAGGCATGATATATGTACGCTCTATGAAAGTTGTACGTACATATTATGCAGTCCGAACGATGCCGTCAACCCGGTTGATCGACAGGACGTCGTTCCCTAAGGACCGAGCGTCACATCACCGGCGCCCGTGCAGCGATAGAATTGCAACCTGCCCCTATCATTGACGCCAATGTCCTCCGTCTCCCTGTACAGCAAGATTGCCGAAGTGCTCGCCCATCGCATCGCCGGCGGCGAGTATGCCGTCGGCTCGGTCATTCCCACGGAACACGAGCTGGCTCACGAATTCGATGCGAGCCGCCATACCGTGCGTGCGGCATTACGGCAGCTTCAGGATCTGGGACTGATTTCGCGTCGCAGGGGCAGTGGCACGATCGTCGAAGCGCAGGGCACCAAGGCCGGATACAGCCAGTCGCTCTCTTCTCTCGAGGACCTGGTGCAACTGGCCGCGCGCACGCCCCGCACCGTGCACAAGATGCAGGAGGTGGTGCTGGATACCGAATTGGCCGCGCAACTGGGCTGTGCGCCAGGCTCCCGCTGGCTGCGCATCAGCTCCACGCGGGGCGAGCCGGGCATGGCGCCCAATGTCTGGACGGATCTGTATGTGGATGCGCACTACAAAACGGTGCGCCCGCTGGTCAAGGCTCATCCCGACCGACTGGTCTCGGACCTGATCGAAACGCACTTCGGGCGCCGCATTGCATCGGTCGAACAGACGATCTCGGGCGCAGCCATTCCCGCCATCCTGGCCAAGCCACTGGAAATCGCACCGGACGCACCGGCGCTGATGATCCTGCGCCACTATCGTGACCAAGCGGGCGTGGTGCTGCTGGCATCGGTGTCCTATCACCCGGCCGATCGCTACAAATTTTCCACCACGCTGATCCGACAGCAGTGATCTCGGCCATAGAAAAACCCCAGGGGTCGGATAGGTGTCCGACGTCCTGGGGTCAGTTCCACGCGTCGAACCTTCAGGATTCAACTCACGCAGGCCCATTCTTGGGCTCAGCCAGTCAACTCGCCGGATACACCCAGACATGCTTGGCGGGAAGTGCCAGGCGATGGGGCCCTGCGGCCAGGCTGTCATGGCCATACGCACGCAAGGTCGGCTTGGTGGCCGACTGTTCGCCGGGGAAGCGGAACAGATACTCCCACTTGTCGCCCAGATACATGGTGGTCACCAGCGACAGATCGAGCTGGTTGCCATCGGCATCGTCGGCCAGGCGGACCTGTTCAACCCGAATCACAGCCACGGCGGGTTGCCCCTCGCGCACGCCCTCGCCTGCCCGACCCCAGACCGACCAGCCATCACCCTGCACGCGCGCCATACCATCGCGTATTTCGGCAATCTGACCCTGCAGTCGATTGTTGCTGCCCATGAATTCGGCGCAGAACAAGGTTGCGGGCGAGCCGTACATTTCCTGGGGCGTGCCCTGCTGCTCGATCTTGCCGTTGTTCAGCAGCAGGATACGATCGGATATCGCCATGGCTTCGTTCTGATCGTGGGTCACCATCAAGGCAGACAGGCCCAGTCGCAGAATCAGCTCGCGCAGGAACGCCCGCGCCTCCTCGCGTAACTTGGCATCCAGGTTGGAAAGCGGTTCGTCCAGCAGGATGACCGGCGGGTTATAGACCAGCGCCCGCCCGATCGCCACACGCTGCTGCTGCCCGCCCGAGAGCTGGTGCGGGTGGCGCTGGCCGAGATGGCCCAAGCCCAGCTGGTCCAGCACATCCTGCACGCGTTTCTTGATTTCCGCGGCGGGCAGTTTGCGCAGTTGCAGGGGATAGGCCACGTTATCGAACACGGTCTTGTGCGGCCACAGGGCGTAGGACTGGAAGACCAGGCCCAGATTGCGTTCTTCGGCCGGCACTTCGTTGCGTGCCACACCGTCATAGACCACGCGATCGCCGATCGATATTTTTCCGCTCTTCGGCCCCTCCAGCCCGGCCACGGCACGCAGCAACGTGGTTTTACCGCTGCCCGAAGGCCCCAGCAGCGACACCACTTCGCCCTGCTTCAGGTTCATCGACACGCCCTTGAGCACGGGGGTATCGCCGTAGTCCAGATGCAGATTATCTACAGAAAGCTCAATCATGTAATTTCACTCCGAATCGCAGGGCGATGCCCAGGCCGACGACGACCAGCACAATATTGATAAAGGAAAGCGCAGCGACGATATCGATCGCGCCCGACGCCCACAGCGAGACGAGCATGGAACCAATGGTCTCCGTGCCGGGCGACAGCAGATACACACCCGTGGAATACTCGCGCTCGAAAATCAGGAACATCAGCAGCCAGGAACCGATCAGGCCGTATTTGGCCAGGGGCACGGTCACGTGGCGCGTCACCTGCGAACGGGTGGCGCCGGCAGAGCGTGCGGCCTCTTCCAGTTCCGGGCCGACCTGCAGCAGCGTTGACGAAATCAGGCGCAGACCATAGGCCATCCACACGACGGTATAGGCCACCCACACACTGAAGATGGTGCTGCGAAGACTGCGCAGGCTTTCAACGAAATGGTCCTGCAACCACGTGGCAAACGGCAGCACTGACAGCCAGCCTTCTTCCAGCGAATCGTTCAGCCACATCGGCACGAACAGGAACACCCAGAGGAAGGCCAGACCGGCGAGCAGGCCGGGCACGGCACGCGGCACCAGTACGCTGTAATCCAGAAAACGGGTGGTGTTGTCCGGCTTGCGATGCATGGCCAGGCCGATGAACGTGTAGCAGATCACCGCCGCCGCGCCGCCGAACACACCAATGGCGACCGAGTTCACGATGGCGCGGATCAGGTTGGGCTGCGAGAACACGGTGCGAAACGCGTCAAGCGACAGCACGTCCAGCAGATTGACGCCCATGCCCCAGTTCGACACGAACGCACGCAGCAGCACGCCCACCAGCGGCACCACGATGGTGACGAACAGCCACAGGCCCACCACGGAGCCGGCCAGCCAGCGCCATTTGCCCAGCGGCAATGCACGGGCGCGCGAAGCCTTGCCCTTGACGGTCACGAAACGGTTGGCCGTGCGCATCAGGCGGCGTTGCAGCATGACCAGCGGAATCGTCATGCAGATGAGCACCACGGCCACTGCCGCCATCAGATGGTAGGACGGAATGCCCAGCTTGTTGGTCAGCTTGTAGAGATAGGTCGCCAGCACCAGGTTGCCTTCCGGGTCACCGAGCACCAGCACCAGACCGAAGACTTCCAGGCCCAGGAAGAACAGCAGCACCGACGCATAAAGCATGGCGGGGCGCACCATGGGCAGGCTGACCGACACCATGACACGCAGCGGTGTCGCACCGGCCACGCGTGCGGCTTCCTCGACATCCGATCCCATGCTGCGCAAAGCCGATGAAATGTAGAGATAGGCATGCGGCACGTGCGTGAGACCGGCAATGATGACGATGCTGGTGAGCGAATACACGTTCCAGGGGATGAAGCCCAACAGGTTTTGCGCCCACAGCGACAGAAAGCCCACCGGACCGGCTGCCACCACGTAGCCGAAGCCCAGCACCATGGGTGAGACGAATACCGGAACAAGAATCAGGGGCTCGATCCAGCGCCGACCCGGCAGATCGGTACGTATCATCAGAAACGCAAGCATGCCGCCCAGCGGCACGGCGATGATGAACAGCCCGAAAGCCACGATGAAGCCGCTTCTAAGCGCCTTGTAAAAATCATCGTCGGCGAAAATGAAGCGAAACGCATCCAGACTCAGCGTCTTGGAGGGCTGAAAGAAAGGAGCGGATAGAAAGCTCTGATAGATGATGAGCGCGAGCGGAACATAAATCGCCAGCGAGGCGATCAGTACCACCACACCGCGCGGCAGGGACTGCCATTTTCTGCGCAAGGACTGCATCGAGTCATCCTGTGGGTGCGAACTGAATCCTCACCCCGCGCAAGGTGCGCGAGGCGAGTTCGGGGTCAGACAGTAAGTGCTGACGTTCTGGCGAACGTTTATTTATTGGCTGCGGCGCGCCATTGCTTGATGAATGCCAGACGCTTGTTCTGCTCGAGGTACTCCAGCAGGGTTTCGTCCACCGGGATGGGCTTCAGTGCGCCACCCAGCTTCTTGGTCATGCCATCGATGTCGTTGTCACCAGGAATGTCATCCCGAATGGACGCCAGATCGGACTGATTGGCCATCACGTCCTGGCCCTTGTTCGAGAGCAGGAAGTCCAGCCACAGGCGGGCCGCGTTCTTGTTCTTCGCACGCTTGCTGATGAAGGCGACACGCGAGAGCACCAGCGTGTAGTCGGTGGGGTAGGAAATGCCGATGGAGGGATCGGTCTTGGCACGGGTCTCGGCGTAGGAGCCCAGAATGTTGTAGCCGATCAGGTTTTCACCCGAGGACACACGTTCCATCATGGTGCCGGTCGAGGACTGCACCACCAGGCCACCCTTGGCAATGTCGGCCAGGTCTTCGAAGTACTTGGGGTCGCTGCGGCTGTCCTGCACGGCCAGCATGAAACCCACGGCGGATTTCTCGATGTCGTAGGTCGTGACCTTGTTCTTGAACTTATCGGTCTGGGCGGCGATCAGCTTGCCCAGCGCAGCATGCGACTTCGGCACATCGCCCTCGGGAACCAGGCGCTTGTTGTAGATGAACACGGCGGGTTCGTAGGTCGTGCCATAGGCGGTGTCTTTCCAGACGGCCCATTTGGGCAGCTTGCCGATTTCAGGCGAGGTGTACTTGCCGGCGTAATCGGTGGCCAGACGCATGGCCGAATCCATGGAGGAGCTCCACACGACATCGCCACTGCTGCCGCCGGCCGCCTGCTCGCTGATGTAGCGGTTGTACAGCTCGGTGCTGTTCATGTCGTTGTACTCGACACGGACATCGGGATAGGCGGCTTCGAACGCTTTGATGATGGGTGCGGCAGCCTTGGTGTCGGTCGTCGAATAGATGACAACCTTGCCTTCCTTCTTGGCGCCGTCGATGATCGACTGATAGTCGCCTGGGTAGCCGGCGGGAACCGCCTGTGCGGTGGCATTGGTCGCGGCGAATGCAGCAAAGACGGCGCAAGCGGCCGCCAGACGTGACTGGGCAAACATGTGTCTTCTCCAGATTTATGAATAAGCGCGACAGGTCTTTGCCTGCGCGTCGTGGCCCATTCTAGGAGCCGCTTGCTGTCCGCGTCCTGTCAGCGCGCGGGCACCCTGCTAGGGGTTATCCCCAGTGATGGCGGCTGCACAACGACGCCGGTATCGGTCACCAGCCGGGTCCAGTTCTGCACGAAACGGGCATGCAGTTGCTGATCCAGGCCCACCAGAAGCGCCGGGCTGAGCACCACCGGCTGTACGATGCCCTGCGAACGTTTCACGATGGCGTCCGGTGTCCAGCGGCCCGGCACGTCTTCCATGATCGACCCCAGCCCGGTCTGATCCGAGGCCACGGCCTGGCCTGCCGGCGAGAGCAGATAGTCGACCAGGGCGCGTGCCAGCTCGGGGCGTGGTGCGGTGCGCATGACAAGCACCGAACGGGCCAGCACCAGCACATAATCGCGCGGGAAGATCACACCGATGCGCGCGCCCGCAGCCTGTCGGGCCAGCGCGTAAGAGCCCAGCACGTTGTAGCCGAGATCCAGATCCCCTTTTTCGATGCCGTCCATGATCTCGACCGACGTGAACGACAACTTGGCATCGACCTGACCGAACGCATTGGCCAGCGCCCAGAAGTTCGAAGACAGCAACTCATCCTGCTTGGCCAGCAGATAGCCCAGACCACTGGTGGCGATGTCATAGGTGCCCACCCGGCCCTGCAGGGTGGCCCGATCCCGGGCGAGCACGTTGATGAATTCCTGCCGCGTGCGGGGTGCCGTTGCCTCGCTGTAGCGATCGAGGTTGTAGACGATCACGGCCGGTTCGAAGGTAAAGCCGAACACTTCATCGCGCCACTTCGCCCACGCCGGCAGCCGGCCAGCTTGCGGCGACGGGTAGCGCATGGCGTAACCGTCGTTGGCCAGCCGGATCTGGAGATCGGCCGCCGAACTCATCAGAATATCCACGTCGCCGAGCTTGCCCGCCACAGCGGCGTCATAGAGTTCACGCGCACCCATTTCGCGATAGACCACATCGACATCCGGGCGATCTTCCTGAAAACCCCTGATCAGCGGTGCCACCACGGGGGTATCAGTGGGACCGGCCATGACCAGTGTGCGTCGCGCGGGTTGCGGCGCAGGGAAATGCGTCTGCACCGTCTCGGCCGCCCAGGTTGGCGGCGAGGGCAGCGCGAGCGCGAGGCCGAGCAGCACGATGGCGAACAGGCGGGTGCCGCGAGCGCCCGATGCGGTGCGCCTGGCACGTGTGCCCGTGCGTGCCAGGGGCAGGACGATTCTTGCGGACAATCCGCCACCGGGTCGATCCCGCAACGACAGACTGCCCCCATGCGCAATGGCGACGTTGCGCACGATGGCCAGCCCCAGGCCCGAACCGGTCGATGTCTCGCTGGTGCGACCGCGTACGAAGCGTTGCTGCACGAGGTCTTTCTCGTCGTCGGCGATACCCGGCCCCCGATCGGTCACCGTCAATGCCACGCGATCACCGGAGATCGCCTGAGCCTGAATGTCTATCATGCCTTCGGGCGCATAGCGCAGGGCGTTGTCCACCAGATTGCGCAGCATCTCGCGCAGCGCCACGCGGTCGCCCAGCACACGCGCACGACGCACCTCGGGTGCCACGGAAATGGTCAGGCGTTGCGCCTGTAGCGGCCCTACCCGGCGGCGGGTCGCGTTGATCGTTTCGGCCACGCCCACCTGCGCCTGCTCCTGCATGCCCAGCCGATGGCTGATGGTGGCATCCATGAGCAGTTGATGGATGAGGTCACTGGCCTGGGTGGCATTGTGATGAATGCGCGCGACCCGTTGCCGCATGCGCACGGGGTCCGGATCATCGAGCGCAACTTCGGCCTGGGCGCGTAGCGACGCCAGTGGCGTGCGGACCTGATGGGCAGCATCGGCAACCAGATTGTTCAGGGTTTCCATCACGCCCGCCAGGCGCTGCATGAACACATTCAACGCTTCGACCAGGTGCCGCACTTCGCGCGGCACCGGTTCGGTAAACGGTTGCAGATCGTGTGGTGCACGCGCACGCAGCGCGCGGGCCAGACTGCGCAGCGGCGCGAAGGCTCGGCCAATACCAAACCACAGCAGCGCCAGCGCCACCGTCACCACCGCCAGCAGAGGCCATACACTGCGGTTCAGAATTTCGGACGACAAGGCATCGCGTGCCCCACGCGTTTCGGCGACCCGCACGGTGACCCACCCCGCATGCTGGTTCGACGACACCAGCCGGCCGACCGTGGCCACCCGAACGGCCTCATCGTGATAGCGGCTATTGACGAATACCGGTTCGGGTCCCGTCGCCAGGGCCAGGCCGGGCGCCAGGTCTTCATACCCGGTGATCAACCCGCCATCGGCATCACGCACGGCGTAGAACACGCGTTCCTGGCTGGACATCATGGCCAGCGATGAGTAAGGCGGTTCGACCGTGACGCCGCTCTCGCCTAACTGGACCGAGCCGGCGATGGTCAGCGCCGACGCCGCCAGCAGCCGATCGAAGGCCTGATCGGCTGCCGTGTGCGCGTACCCACGCAAAAACATGACCACGGCCAGGGTGGCCATCACGAGCAGCGCAAATGCCACCGAGAAAACCCGGCGCTGAATCGAAAACGCGTCAGGGGGCCGCATCGTGCACACGCACCTGATATCCCACGCCTCGCACCGTCACGATATCCAGCGAGCCATTGCCCAGCTTCTTGCGCAGCCGGGAGATCAGCAGTTCCAGGGCATTGAGCGAGGCTTCGTCGGCCTCGAACAACTGCGTCATCAGGCGCTCCTTGATCACCGTCTGACCCAGGCGAGAGAGCAGGATTTCCAGCAGACGAAACTCGCGTCGCCCCAACTCCAGCGGCACGCCACCCATGCTGGCACTGCGATTGGCGATATCGACAACCAGGCTGCCGTAGTGCTGCTGACTGGTCGTTTGCCCCGCAGGGCGGCGCAGCAGGGCGCGCAGGCGGGCCTCCAGCTCTCGCAGATCGAACGGCTTGACCATGTAATCGTCGGCGCCGAGATCCAGCATGTCGATCTTGTCCTCGATTTCGGCACGCGCGGTGATGACCAGCACGGGCGCATCCCACCCACCGGCGCGCAATTCGCGTATGACGGCGAACCCATCCTTGCCCGGCAGATTGATGTCGAGCACCAGCGCGTCCCAGGCGCCCTCGCCTGCCCACCGTATGGCAGCCTCGCCATTGCGCACCCACTGTACGCTGTGGCCGGCCCCACGCAGCTTGCTTTCGATGGCCTCGCCCAGGTCGATGTTGTCCTCAACCAGAAGAAACCGCATTGTTACTCTCGGATTTTTATGATGGCCTGGCCAGTGTAGCCCGGCGTATGATTCACAGCACTGCGCGACTAGAGCGACCCCATCGAATGTATACCTCACTGCTTGCCGTGCTGATCGGCGGCGCACTCGGCAGCGCTGCGCGCTGGCTGATCGGCATCAGACTGAATGCGGTTTTCCCGAACATGCCGCTGGGCACGGTTCTGGTGAACCTCGTCGGCGGGTTCATCATCGGGGCAGCGATGGCGTTCTTCATGAAATCGCCGCAGTCCGATCCCGCGCTTCGGGTGTTCATCATTACGGGGCTGTGCGGCGGGTTCACGACCTTTTCCGCGTTCTCGCTGGAAGTCGTGACCATGCTGCAGAATGGACGGGCGGGCTGGGCGGCCACGACCATTCTGGTGCATCTCGTGGGATCGCTTGCCATGACGTTTGCGGGCTTTATGCTGATGCAGCGCGTGCAGTAAGCCATGGTCCGCCCTACTGGATTCGAACCAGTGACCGCTCGCTTAGAAGGCGAGTGCTCTATCCAACTGAGCTAAGGGCGGAATGAGGAAGCGGCGTCGAACGAATGTGGCCTGGCGGCAACGTGTCGACGGGCCGTAAGTGTACCAGCGCCCGGGGCGAGCGTGGACGCAACACATTCGACAACAGGCATTACAACCTATATACCGAATACGTGACCGCTTGATGTACATTTCTTCGTCATCGAACTCGGGCTTGTCGGCCTGAGCGGTATCGATTTCCCCCCGCACGCCCATCATGGTCAAACTCATGCCGTTCTTTCCTGCCCCGCGCCTGCTTGGCGCAGCCGCCTTTGCCGGCACCCTTGCCTTATCCGCCCCCGCTTCAGCCGGCGTGGCCTACAGCCTGGATCGCCCCTCTGCCTCACCGGGCGAAGCGGTGCGTGTGACCGCCACATTCTTCAATGACACCAGTGCAGGGGCCATTTTTGATGTGCCCAGCCAGATCGTGCTGCAGTGGCGGGGCGCGGATGGCCAGATCGTGCGCAGTATCGCGAAATCGGCAAGCGGACGCAGTAAGTTGAACGTACCTGTCAACAATTTTGCGAACACCTTCTGGGAAGCCGTCGTGCCGGTGACGGCCCGCGGCTTGCAGGCGGTCTCCATCGAAGGCGAGAAAGTCCTGCTGGCGCTGGACGCCACGGGAAGGGACAGCGGCACGCCCGCCACAGCGGCCGCTACCGTGCCTGTCACCGATCCCAAAACCGGTGTGCGCGTGCCCGACGCACAGGTCGCTCGCCTGGGTGCGGCGACCGAATACGGCCCTTCGCCCGAAGACGCGGCGCGTTACCCCCAGCGCGTCGAATCACCGGCATTCGAACGCTTTCGTTCTTCCATCTCGGAATATGAACCGGTCTATTTCAGCGTGGGCACACGCGGCATGACCACCGCGCGCTTCCAGCTCAGCGCCAAGTACCGTCTGTTCAACCCCGCCCCCGGCACCCAACCCGGCTTCGCCGAGAACCTGTATCTGGCCTATACCCAGCGATCGTTGTGGGACCTGGAAGGCGATTCCAAGCCATTCATCGACACCACCTTCAACCCCAGCGCATTCTGGCTGAACGACAATCTGTGGACGTCCGAGAGCCAGAACTGGCGATTCGGCGGGCAGGTCGGCGTCGAACATCGATCAAACGGCAAAGACGGCGAAGATTCGCGATCGGTGAACAACACCTTCCTGCAACCCTCGCTTGCCTACCGATTCGATGGCGGCAGCACCCTGGCCTTCTCGCCCCGCATACGTCAGTACTTCAAGGTGGCCAAGGAAAACAGCGACTACAGCGACTACGCCGGCCACGTGGACTGGAACCTGCGGTTCACCCATGCCTCCGGCGCAGTGGCTTCGGTCATGTACCAGCAGGGCGAACGCAAGCGGCGCACCACGCAGCTCGACCTGGCCTGGCCGCTGGCAAAAACCTGGCTGGACATGAACGGGTACCTGCACCTGCAATACTTCAACGGTTACGGCGAAACCCTGCTGGGCTACAACGAACGCAACCGCTCGCAGTTCCGTATCGGTCTATCGCTGGTGCCCTGATCGATCAGGTTCAACGCCCGTGGCGTTCGCGCCATGCGGCAAAATCGATGGAGGTTTGCGGGTCGGTCGCGGGGTACAGGCCCAGTATCGACCGGCCAGCGCGAACCTGCTCGGTCACGAAATCCTCGTAAGCCGTCATATCGGTCGCCTCGGCCGCGATCTCGTCCGCCAGGTGCGCCGGGATGACGATCACGCCATCGGCGTCGCCCAGCATCACGTCACCCGGAAACACCGGCGCATCGCCGCAGCCGATGGGCACGTTGATATCGATGGCCTGATGCAGCGTCAGATTGGTCGGTGCCGAGGGTCGCTGGTGAAATGCCGGAATCGTCAGCCCGGCGATTTCCGCCGAGTCTCGAAAACCGCCATCGGTCACGACACCGGCCACCCCCCGCATCTGCAACCGGGTGACGAGAATGCCCCCTGCCGACGCGGCACGCGCATCCTTGCGGCTATCCATCACCAGCACGGCACCGGGCGGGCACATCTCAACCGCCTTGCGCTGCGGATGCTCCCGGTCCCGGAACACCTCGATCCGGTTCAAATCTTCCCGCGCCGGCATGTAACGCAGGGTGAAGGCCTCACCGACCATCGACTCGGTCATGGCATGCAGCGGGCGAACGTCCTGAATCATCTGGTGATTCAGGCCCCGCTTGAACAGACACGTCGCCACGGTTGCGGTGCTGATCTTCTTGAAGGCCGCACGGGTCTGCGGGCTGAGGGTGTAGCTGACATTCGGCATGATCGGTTCCTAGAAGATATCGGGTTCACCCACTGCCGCACCGAAATCGGTGCGCAGGAAATCGAAATCGCAGCCCTCGTGGGCCTGCTGGATGTGGCTTGAAAACATCCAGCCATAGCCGCGTTCGAAGCGCGCCGGCTGGGGCTGCCAGGCGGCCTTGCGTCGGCTCAGCTCCTCGTCGGACACCTTCAGGTCGATACGCCGTTCGGCCACATCGACCTCGATCATGTCACCGGTCTGCACCAGCCCCAGCGGCCCGCCCACATAGGCTTCGGGTGACACGTGCAGAATGCAGGCGCCATAGCTGGTGCCACTCATGCGTGCATCCGATATGCGAACCATGTCACGCACGCCCTGGCGCACCAGCTTGGCTGGAATGGGCATCATGCCCCACTCGGGCATGCCCGGCCCGCCTTGCGGTCCGACATTGCGCAGGATGAGCACGTGATCGGCCGTCACATCGAGATCGTCGCTGTCGATCACTGCTTTCATCGCGGGGTAGCTGTCGAACACCAGGGCCGGGCCGGTGTGCTTGCGCAACGCGGGCTGGGCCGCTGCCGGTTTCATGACACAGCCTTCAGGCGCAAGATTGCCGCGCAGCACGGCTAGCGACCCTTCGGCATACACGGGGTTGTCCAGAGGTCGAATCACGTCATCATTGAAGACCGAGGCCCTAGCGATGTTTTCGCCCAGCGTTTTGCCGGTGACCGTCAGCGTATCCAGGTGAAGATGCTGGGTGATGCGAGTCATCAATGCCGGCAGGCCACCGGCATAGAAGAAATCTTCCATCAGATAGGTGTCACCATTGGGACGAATGTTGGCGATCACCGGCACACGGCGACTGGCATATTCGAAGTCGTCCAGACCAATATCACAGCCTGCACGGCGCGCCTGCGCGATGACGTGAATGATTGCGTTGGTCGAGCACCCCATGGCCATGGCCACCGCGATCGCGTTCTCGAACGACGCCCGCGTCTGGATGCGGGCGGGCGTGAGGTCCTCCCAGATCATGTCCACCAATCGCCTGCCCGACGCCGCCGACATCCGCATGTGGTTGACGTCTGCCGCGGGAATGGAGGATGCCCCGGGAAGCGTCATGCCGATCGCTTCGGCAATGGCGGTCATGGTGCTGGCGGTGCCCATGGTCATGCAGTGGCCGTGGCTGCGCGCGATGCCCCCTTCAATGCCGACCCATTGTTCCTGGGTGATGAGCCCGGCGCGTCGGTCATCCCAGAATTTCCAGGCGTCCGAGCCCGAGCCCAGCACCTTACCCTCGTGATTGCCCCGCAGCATTGGTCCGGCCGGCACATAAATAGCGGGCAAACCGGCGCTGGTCGCGCCCATCAGCAGCGCCGGGGTGGTCTTGTCGCAGCCACCCATCAACACCACACCGTCGACGGGATGGCTGCGCAGAAGCTCTTCAGCCTCCATGGCAAGCATGTTCCGATAGAGCATGGTGGAGGGTTTGACGAAATTCTCCGATAGCGACAGCGCGGGCAACTCTATCGGAAAGCCACCGGCCTGCAGCACCCCGCGCTTGACGTCTTCGACCCGGGACTTGAAGTGCGCATGACAGGGATTGATGTCGGACCACGTATTCAGGATCGCGACCATGGGACGACCGACCCAGTCGTCAGGCCCATACCCCATCTGCATGAACCTTGATCGGTGACCGAAGCCACGCAAATCGTCGGTGGCGAACCAGCGCGCACTGCGCAGCTGATCGGGCGTCTTGCGCGCGGGGGCAGTACTCTCGGTGGACATGCTGTCTCCTGTCTCGATGAGGGTTGTCGTGTTCATCCGAAGGTAGGTTGTCGGACTTCCGATCTCGCTGTCTTTTTAGCATGTCGCCTGCACGCGCAGGCATCCGAATCGCGGTACGCTTGCTTTCATGGAGCGCGCCGGCCTGTGCCTGCCCGAGCAGAGGCGGTCACGCTCACCCACTTGCGATACAAGCATGCGCTCAGTGCGTTTTTCTCGCCTCTGGCGGCCCGCCGCCGGCACCGCTCTCATCATGGCCGCCGCCACCGCAGTGGCCGCAGGGCTGGATCAGTACGTGCCCACCACGGTGCTGGCGCTGGTATACATTGGCGCGGTCCTGCTCATTGCCCACCGCTACGCCTACTGGTATGCGTTTGCAAGTGCGCTGGCAGCCGTCGCGCTGCTCAACGTGATGTTCATTCACCCGCGAGGTGCCCTTCGGGTCGATTCGCAGGAACACGGGCTGGGGCTGGCGGCGCTGCTAGTGGTCAGCCTGCTGGCCAGTTATCTGGCCTCGCGCCAACGCGCTTTCGGGCGCGCCGCCACGCGCAACACCCATCATGCCACCCAGTTGCGCGAGCTCGCCAGTGCGCTGGGCGTGACCACCGATATCGAGCAGATGAGCGAGCACGTCCTGACGCACCTGCGCAAACGGTTCGGCGGCGCCGTGCTGGCGCTGGTCGACCCCGCTCATATCGAAGCTGCGGCGCTGGGTCCCGGACGACCCGTGCGGCTTGCCACGAATCTGCAGATACTGGGCGACACCCAGGCCTCACCCGCGATGATATCGGGCGATGCCCTTAGACACTGCATCCAGAGCGGGCAGAGCCTGGGCGCGGGAACCGGTCGCTGGAACAACCTGGCCGTCACCTGCGTGCCGATGATCAGCGCGGCGGGCGTCCTGGGCGCCGTTGCCGTCCCCTGCGACGAGGGCAACCGGCACGACGACATCATCGAAGCCCAGGCCGTGGCCGACATGTTTGCAGCTGCCATCCAGCGCGAGCGCAATGCCGCCGATGCCCTGGAGGCCCGCGCGGCTGCGCAATCGCAGGAACTGCGCAACACCCTGCTGGCGTCGATTTCGCACGATTTCCGAACGCCGCTGGCCTCCATCATCGGTTCGGCTTCGGCCCTGGCACAGCAGCACGACAAGCTGGCCGCAGCCGATGCGATTCGCCTGGCCAGCCAGATCGAGCGCGAAGCGCGCTATCTGGCCGAGGTCACCGAGAACACCTTGCACTGGATCCGGCTGAGCAATGGCGGCCCGGCGCCTGATTTCGACTGGCAGGCCATCGATGAAATATTGAGTGCGGTGATCGAACGCGAGCGGCTACGCGATGCCACGATCGATCTGCGCCTGAAACTCGAGCCGGACCTGCCGCTGATCAGGGGCGATGCCGTCCTGCTGGCCCAGGCCGTGGCGAACCTGGTGGACAACGCCCTGAAGTACTCCGGCGGGCCCATCGTGGTGTCGGCAAGCCTGCACCAGGCCCACTTGAACATCGACGTCGCCGATCGTGGATCGACGCTGCCCGCCCACGAGCGTCAGCGAATCTTCCAGACGTTTTATCGCAGCCCCAACGCCCTGGGCACACGCGGCGCGGGACTCGGACTATCGATCGCGCAGGCTGTCGCGCAGGCCCATGACGGTGGCCTGTCGGCCATGCCTCGGCGGGATGGCGGCAACATCTTCAGACTGAGCCTGCCGCTTGCCGAAGTACCGCCGGTGGCGGCCGAGATGGCTGATGCGGTTGAAAAAACGCCATGAATGCGGCCACCGCCTCTCACGTCGGCACACGCGTCCTGGTCGTGGAGGACGATCTCGCCTTGCGCACCATGCTGCTGGCCGTCCTGCGCGCAGAGGGATTCGACGTGCGCCAGGCGCATGACCTGCACACGGCGCGCACCGCGCTGGACGAAGCCCAGGCCGCGCACCAGCCGCCCGCGCTGGTCATTCTGGATCTGAACCTACCCGACGGACAGGGCAGCGACCTGTTTGACTCGCACCCTGGCCTGCGGGAGATGGCCACCCTGGTGATTTCCGCCAGAAGCGAAGAGGCTCACAAAATCGCCCTGCTGGATGCTGGGGCCAACGACTACCTGGTCAAGCCCTTTGGCGTGGGCGAATTGCTGGCGCGTATTCGCGTCGCCTTGCGCAGGCGTCCCGACACCGCACCGGCCCAGCCGGCCATGTATGCCTACAAGGGCCTAAGCATCGATCTCGATACCCGCCGCGTCATGCGCGATGGGGAGCTGCTGAAACTGACACCCACGGAATTCAGGATTCTTTCCGTGCTGGCGGCCAAAGCCGGCCGGGTCGTCACGCACAGGCAGCTTCTGGTGGATGTCTGGGGCGCCGAATACGCAGAACACACGCATTATCTGCGCGTCTATGTGGGCAACCTGCGCGCCAAGCTGGAAATCGATCCCACCCAGCCGCAGTATTTACAGACCGAAGTGGGCGTGGGGTATCGCCTCGCAACCGACTGACGGGCCAGGTGTTGCGCCGTCGTGCGCATTCTTCACGATTTTTATGCGTTCTTTATACGGGTGGCGCTACAACGACACTGTCTTCACTACCTGGTTACCCCATGACCACCCCGGCGTTACAACATCCGAATAAAAACAACAGCTTGGCGGCGCTTTCGCTAGGCGCCCTGGGCGTGGTCTACGGCGACATCGGCACCAGTCCGCTCTATGCCATGAAAGAAGTGTTTGCGCCTGCACACGGCATTCCGTTGGACGCGCCCCACATCATTGGCGCGGTCTCGGTGATCTTCTGGGCGCTGATGATCGTGGTCACCTTGAAGTATGTGCTGCTGGTGCTGCGCGCCGACAATCGGGGGGAAGGCGGCATCATGGCGCTCACCGCGCTCGCCGGAAAAACCGCGGGCAACAATCAGAACCGTCGCAATGCCCTGCTCCTGCTGGGCCTGTTTGGCGCGGCGCTGTTCTATGGCGATAGCATCATCACGCCAGCGATTTCGGTACTGGGTGCGGTAGAAGGCGCCGTGCTGATCGCCCCCGGGTTCAGCGATTTCGTGCTGCCCGTCTGTGTGGCTATTCTGGTGGGGCTATTCATGATGCAACGCTATGGCACCGCAACAGTGGGCAAACTCTTCGGTCCCATCATCGTCGCCTGGTTTGCCACGCTGGCCGTCGTGGGCATCATGCAGATCGCCGCCGAGCCCCGCATTCTGCTCGCCCTGAACCCCATGTATGGCATCGACTTCCTGATCGATCGCGGGCCCATGATGTTCGCTGCCTTCGGCACCATCGTGCTGGTACTCACCGGGGCCGAGGCGCTGTATGCCGACATGGGCCACTTCGGCAAAAAACCCATACGCCTGGCCTGGTGTACGTTCGTGCTGCCTGCGCTGGCACTGAACTACATGGGTCAGGGCGCATTGCTCATCAGCACGCCCACCGCGCTGGACAACCCGTTCTATCTGATGTTTTCAGAATCGTTCCTGATTCCTGCCGTGATGCTCGCGACGATGGCATCCGTCATCGCCTCACAGGCTGTGATTTCGGGTGCGTACTCGATGACGCGCCAAGCCATGCAGCTCGGCTTTCTCCCGCGTCTGCAGGTGCTGTTTACGTCGGACACCGAAACCGGACAAATCTACATGCCTCAGGTGAACCGGGTG
>Ga0075364_10000228_pt1 | contig 26589 bp, 27 predicted proteins | sample EndMetdeltDD1764_FD_71517 | JGI IMG/M metagenome (GOLD analysis project Ga0075364, IMG submission 71517) | Populus endosphere microbial communities from Tennessee, USA - Endosphere MetaG P. deltoides DD176-4 | ecosystem: Host-associated > Plants > Roots > Endosphere | place: USA: Tennessee... | reverse complement strand
CAGTTGGCTCTGTAATGCTTTCATTTTCGCGATAACTTTTTGAGATCCGGCAGCATAACCAATTCTCCATCCTGTCATGGCATAGGATTTCGAAACGCCATTAATCGTTATCGTCTGATCTTTGATTTGTTCATTCAGAGATGCAATGGATACATGTTTTTGTGTATAGACAAGTTTTTCATAAATCTCATCAGTGATGATAAAGAATTTTTCTTTTATCGCAAGCGCTGCAATTTTTTCTAATTCATCAGGATCAACGATTGCTCCGGTTGGGTTTGATGGACTGTTAAGCAGGAGAATCTTTGTTCGTGGTGTCAGCACTTTTTTAACGTCCTGTGCAGTAAGTTTAAAAGGCGAATTCATGGAAATAAATACTGGTTTGCCTTCAGCAAGTTTTACTTGTTCGCTAAAAGTACCCCATGCAGGAAGCGGGATAATGACTTCGTCTCCTGGATCACAAAGCACTTGGAATGCACAATACAGTAATTGTTTACTGCCGGTCCCGACGATAATTTGCGAAGGATCATAGGAGATGTTATTGTCTTGTTTAAATTTAGTAGCAATTGCTTCACGCAGTTCGAGGATACCTTCAGATGCGGTATAAAATGTCATGCCTTCCGTAATCGCACGATGTGCTGCTTCTTTAATATGCTCAGGTGTTTGAAAGTTGGGTTCGCCCACACTAAGATTAATCACCGGGATTCCCTGTTTTTTAAATGCTTTGGCTTTGGCATCAATTGCCATGGTTGGTGATTGGGCTAATGCTGATACACGTTTTGCAAACATTGTAGCAGTATAATATATTTTTTGGGCATTGTCATTTAGATCTCTGCCTATTACAATTGGAATCAGAAAAAATAATGAAAAAGAAAGCCGTTATTTACCAATCTTCGAACAAACTTTCTCAGCGAGAAAACCTTATCTCGTTCGTCGTCTCGACATTGCTCTCATGTTTACTTCTCATCACGTTCTTTCTGTTTCACGCTGAATCACAGACTCCAACTACTTCTTTAACACAACCCGTTTTTTCAGCAGAAAGCGAACACGGACTTCTTTCCCCAATTCTTCTCAGTGCAACGCCTTCAGCTGCTCCTGTAGGTATTTTACCGCTTAGTCTAACCGGTGATACCTGGACGGCCTCTCCCTCAGCTGCTCCTGTCCTGACAGAAACTGCTGATTATTGTATGGATGTACCAGTGTTAATGTATCATCACATCCAACCATTACCCATGGCAGAACTCCTTGGTCACCCGCAGCTGACTGTTGATAGCGCGATCTTTGATGAACAGATGAAGTACCTTGCGACGAGCGGTTATCATTTTATTTCTGCAGAAGAATTGATAAATGCGTTACGTACCTATCAAAAACTTCCCGAGAAATCGATTGTCATCACCATTGATGATGGCTATGATGATAACTACACGTACGGCTTTCTCGTTGCGAAGAAATATAACATCATCATGAACTTTATGATTCCTTCAGGTCTCATCGACAAGCCCGGCTACATGTTGTGGGATCACCTCAAAGAAATGAATACGAGCCCTTATGCCAAGATCTATAATCACACTGCGACCCATGCACCTCTTGGGTTAATCTCAGAGCAAGAAATTGATGCAGAATTATCTTCTTCGAGTGCTGCATTTAAAGAAAAGCTTGGATTAAATAATACGATCTTCGTCTATCCTTATGGTTCATTCAATGATTTAGCTATTCAAGAAGTAAGCAAACATGGATTCTCCGGTGCATTCTCAACAATTGATGGAAAAACCCAATGCCGTTCACAAATCATGAGCCTCCCAAGAACTCGCATCGGTAACGCTCCTCTTAGTGAATACGGATTATAATTTTTGATCTAGTTGTATCTTCTTTGCCTTCTTGCCCTTCGTATATTTTATGAGCAATAATAGGGTACGTATATTTTTCTATGAATAAGGTTATCCTCCATATTGATTTTGATTCGTTCTTTGCTAGTGTTGCACAACAAGATAATATTCTTTTTCGCAATCGTCCGATTGGCATTACGGCGACAAATGGGCGCCACTGTATCATTGCGGCAAGTCGGGAGGCAAAAAGGCTTGGTATCAAAAGCCCTTCTCGCACCTACGACGCGCAGAAGATTTGTCCTTCAATTATTTTTGCACCAGCCGACTTCATACGATATTGGGAGGTAAGCAAACAATTTTTAGCTATTTGTAACGACTTCTCCCCCACGATTGAAATTTTCTCCCTTGATGAAGTGTTTATGGATGTAACTGGTACCATCCCCTTGTTTGGTGGTGTGCATCCATTGATCAACAAACTCAAATTGCGATTAAAGCAAGACCTTGGAGAATACATCACCGCTTCTGTTGGTATCTCTCACAATAAACTCTTGGCAAAGTTAGCATCTGGTTTGAAAAAACCAAATGGTGTTATGGAGATTACGCAAGATTCTCTCACAGATGTTTATAAAAGTGTTCGGCTTACGGATATTTGTGGTATTGGGTATCGCATTAATAACAGACTAAATCAAATGGGCATTACCAATTTACTTCAACTCAGAACCGTCCCGCTTACTTCTTTGATTGCTGAATTTGGTGAAGTACAAGGCAAAGTGTTGCAAGACATTGGCTTTGGCCGCGATGATCGTCCTGTCCTCGATTATACGCAGCGTGAGGACGTCAAATCTGTTGGGCGGCAGTATTGTCTTCCCCACAATGAATATGATAAGCGACGAGTCATGCAGAACATTTATGAACTGTGTGAAGAAGTTGCGATCAAACTGCGAAGACTCAACAAAAAAACAAAGACAGTCGGCATCTATTTAGGTGGAGCGAATCCAATTCACGGGAGAAAAACATTTGATCAATATTTGGATCATGGCAAAGATATCTTTGAAGCATGCTTGGCTGCTCTTGATACTTGTCATCCTGACAAGAGAGGCATCAATGGCTATGTTCGTCAAATTAGTATTTGGACTTCCGGTTTAGAAGACACAAAAAATATCCCAGCTCCTCTTCTTCCCTATGATCAAAAGCAACAGCGGATCACTCAGATTATTGATAAAGTTAACGCTAGATTTGGTGACCACACCATTCGTAATGGCTTCCTCCTCTATGCTGATAAATTAACAACAGTCCCTAATGGGTATGCTGCAAGTATGAGATAGATAACTTCTTGTAAGTTTTCTCTAATAAGACTATAATTATTTTAAATGTCACGAGAATTACCGCTATATACCCCTATACCTGGCACTGAGCGAGAAATTGCCTTAGCAAGTGCTGGTGCTGGAGAAAATTCAGGAGTACTAGGTTCAGAGATATTAAAACCAAAAACTCCAAGGGAGGCTGCGATATTTGATTCTAGAAAAATAAGACCCGGAAGAAAAATTAAACCTATGGTAGTTACCCCTCTTCCCGGCAAATAACATCTACTTCAGCTAACGTTTTTTCTCGATCTTCTTTTGACAATGGCAGTGTATCAAGAATATGAGGGTTTTCGTGAATTTCTTTACAGAGCACGATGTGACTATTTAAGAGCGTTATTTTATTTGATTGAGAAAGTGAGGTCAACATCGTGACCGGGTGCAGACGTGATTTTTCAATCAGCTCTCGTAAGCTCTCTCCTTCAGGATAGCTCCAGCTAATGACTCTCATACCCGTACAGAGGGCATAGGTGTTCGCGTCCGTGGTTGTTTTGGTATTGGTGACTATCCATGCTTTCGTCAAGTTGTTGCGTTCCTTTACGTCTAGGAAACGGGCCTGAGTATACAGCGCGACTTGTACATCCGAACGAACTCCTGGATTGTTATGAAATTTCACTTCAATCATGGAGGATTCTCCATTCTTTTCTGCAATCACATCCACTTCATGCGTGACACATTTACCACTGAGGATTTGGCGGACTTTGGTTGTGTATCCAGCAGTCTCAAGAATTCTCGCCACAAAATCTTCAAACGGATAGCCTGTTGGCCCCAGCATCATGATCGATTCTTTTAAACTGTATTGCGATTTGATATAAGGATGCTCTGATTGATCTAAAAATTCAAGAATGTGTTGATAAATTTCTGAGGTCGAGATGCCTTCATATACTTTTGTTCGAACATGGTTCAATGCTTCTTGCTGGAGTGGAGCGGGGATTCTTGCTCGTTTGATGGAATCTAATAATTTGTCTTCATTAAATGATTCTTTTTGTCCATTGGCTTTAATAACATTGATCATATCTCTAGTATACCATTCTCCCCGTTTTTTTAAAGATAAAAAACGATCCTTTTTCTTCAACAAGCTCATAATTTTTATCTTTTTTTAATTTTTGTAATATTGCTTCTTCTGCTTTTAACGAATCTGGTGGTTCTGAGTTATTAAGTAATAAAACAATCACATCCGCCTTATCGATTCCCAATGGAAGTATATAGATTTTTTGTCTTTCAGAGAGATGCGAGCCGGCGTTATTTGATGCTGCGACACTGACAGATTGCGGGATACGAGCTAAAGAAGCTTCAATAAATTCTCGATCAGCGACAGGTTGGGTAATCATATCTAAGTTTGGATTGAGAGAGCCTGGCAGTGGAGAAAGTTGATAGGCTGAACAGAGAGAGACAATACAGAGATAAGTCATAATTAGTTTGAAAGAAAGATATCTTTTCAAAAAATTTACTCCATAAATTGCAGCAAGAAAAAGAAATGGGGTGATGGTCGCAGTGTATTGGTAATAAATTTGATGCAATTGATCGTTGTTGCTGAGTAAGTTGATAAGAAAATCAGGACCAGCAAAAATAAGAAAGAGTGGAGCAAAAACTGATAAATACCCAAGTGGAGCAAAGAGTTGCCTCAAATAATCAAGTCGCGATTCTTGCAAAACAACACTGATAATTTTATCTGGTGACAAAATTATCGTTTTGATAATACTCAAAGGACCATCCCCAAAGTCTGAATAGTATGAAAGAGCAAAATGCTGCGAACCCAGTGAGTGTGGAATAGCATATGAGACAAAAAAGTAGAACATGCCAGCTGATGAGAGGAATATGCCCGCGCCAAGTAAGCGTTTCTTGTGCGCAATAAAGACAAGTGCGCCAAACAACGCAATGATAAGCCACACTTGTTCTTTACTGATTGCTGCAAGCACCGCAAAGATACTGAAATAAACATATTGTTTCTTTCGGAAGAAATAATATGTGGCCAACAAAAAGGTTGTTGCAAGTGTGACTGCATGAAAGTCGTAGAGATTTGATCGCTGTACGCTAGGATTTATCAAATAAACAAAACCAAAAAGTAACGCAGCATGTTTATTCTTGAGGACATCTCTTGCAATGAAATAGACAAAGAAAGCGCCAGCTCCAACCACCAACGTTTGAATAAGCAGTAGTACTTTTGCACTAGGCCACACCCAATAAAACGGTGTTAACAAAATTAAGAGAAAGTCTGCATGGAATGCTAGTCGAGAAACAATCTCTGTTCCATTTGGGTTAGTCATTTCAAAGACTCTTCCATTTGCTGTGTTCCAAACGGTCTGCACCATATTTCCCAAATCAAACTTGCCAGTATAAAAATTGTCAAAGCGCAGGAAGCTAATTGTTGAAAAATATAATGAGTAGATGAGAAAAAGAACTATGAGAATTGTTTCATGTTTGTGATGTTCGATCCAATGAGTGAGAGCGGAAACATGTTTACTTTTTGTTCTATGCCAAAACCATGCCAGCATAATAAAAATTAATTCCGACACAATAAGAATCACTCGTGAAAAAAGGGAAGCAAAGGCAGCCATGCTAACTGACGTGAAACGAGTAAGTCCAGCAATCACAATCCCCTCTCTTACCCCAAAACCGGCTGGTGTAAGAATAGAGAGATACCCTAAGAGAAGCGATAAAACAAAAAAACCACTCAACCCACTAACTAATTGTGGATCAATAAACAAAAAGGAAATGATACTTAAATAAGAACCAACACCAAAAAAGACTAAACTCACACAACTAACTCCAAGCAGCAAAAAAATCTCACGCGGAGTAAATGGAGGCAAGATAACACGCAGCTTTTTGATTTTCACTTTATGATTAAAGATATAAAGCAACGCTCCCAAACAGACTAAAACACTAATCATCATTTGAAGATCTCCTGAAATTGGAAATAGATTGATTTGAGCGAGAAACGGCAGAGCGAATAAAGAAATAATTGCTGCACTAATAATAAAAATTTCGGCTTCTATCATAAGGCATTTAGCGATATCTTGTTTGGTAACGCCTTTTTCAGAAAAGAGCACCGCCCGGCCTAAGAAAGACCACACATTTCCAGGGATATAACGTTTTAGCTCAGAAGTCGCCCACAAATAACTGGATTCTTTAAACGATATTTTGTACTCAAATGCGCGAATCAATCGATACCAGATGTAACTTCTTCCAAAGTAAAAAACGATAAAGCAAAGGATACCGAGAAGAAGCAGTATGATATTAAGATGTTGTAATGTCGTCAGTAGGGTGGCGGAGTGAGGCGCAATCAGTTTGATAATAAAAATCAGTGCGATGATTGAGAGGGGCCAGCCGATAAGGAATTTCAAAAGAGAGTATAGCTGAGACTTCACTTCTCTATTTTAATTGTTTAGCCAGAAAATGCAAACGGAGAATTGTTAGTTACTCGCAATAGTAGGCGTAGGGCCGTCTGATGAAGTGCCTTTATAGACGAAGTTTCTCGTTATCGTCTTCTCATCAGAGTTTGCCAAACTTTTAACTTTCAATTCAAGCTTGATATTCCCTTGAGGCAAACTATAGAGTGCAATTGATTTATCATCGTAATCAGACCATTTGCCATTATTGATTCTGTATGCCCATACTGCGCCACAATACGTAGTACTATCATAAGAAACATCCACAGAGGCTGGGCTCTCAGTTACGGTTTCTCCTTCTTGTGGTGACGTTATCGAAACAGGTCCGAGTTGTTTTTTACAAGCTTCATTCGTCACGACGACTTTCTCCGGTACGGAACTTGGATTGGTAGTTTGCGTATCGCTGGCATCTTTTGTTGGATAGACAAAAATCTTTTCAGGGCTTGTGGGTTTATTGTCCTTTTTCTCACCGTTTAGATTGTTATAATTGATCAGAATAACCGTCAACAAAACAGGAATCGTTAACAACGCAGTAATAAATTCAATGTACGGCTTCTTCTCTGGAATCTTCCGGTAGGATACTAATATCCGCTTTAAAAAATTTGGAGATTCTTCTTTTTTCTTTTTTGCCATAACATCATTGTAACAAAAACAAGAACTGTTGCAAGTTTATTCGTAACGCAATGCTTCAATTGGTGAGAGCTTTGAGGCTCGTATTGCAGGAGTCATGCCAAAGATAACACCGACTGCAACGGAAAAAGCAAAGGCAAGAATAATCGACCACGGTGTGACATCGGAGATAAAGAACATTGAGAGGATGTATGATGCTCCGAGTCCCAAAGCAATGCCAATAACTCCTCCAGCAACACACAGCATAACGGCTTCAAAAAGAAATTGGTTTAACACATCCCTCCTTTTTGCTCCTAAAGCTTTTCGAAGTCCAATCTCTTTGGTGCGTTCAGTCACTGAAACAAGCATAATATTCATGACCCCAATCCCCCCAACAATGAGAGAAATAGCGGCAATTCCTCCAAGAGCGATGGTTAAGACATTAGTGATATTACTAATAGTATCAAGCGTTTGTTCTTGTGTTTGCAAGGTAAAGTCATCCTCAGTAAGTCGTTTGAGCAAAAGCTCATTGGCTTGTTTTTTTACAATGCCGACGAGTTCTGGTTTTTTCGCTGAAAGGTAAATGGTATTAACTGATGTGACACCGAATTGCTTTTGAGCAGCACCAATCGGGATGATGACCGTATTGTCTTGATCAACACCAAAAACTGAACCACGTTTTTTGACAACACCAATGACCGTATATCGAGTCCCAGCAACGAGAATCTTCTCGCCAATTGGATCACGATTGGCAAAGAGATTATTTAATACCGTTTGTCCGATAATAGCAACATGTGCGCTTGATCGTTCTTGGGATAAGTTAAAGAAGCTTCCTTTTTCAAGCGCTGTATTGACGATAATATCAGGATAATTAGCAGTCGTTCCTAAGATTGATGTACCTTTATCAGTTTTACTTTTATATTTGAGCGTGGCTGTTTTTTGCACAACAGGTCCGACGTCAGCAATGGTTCGGAGTTTTAACGAAAGTCTCTTTGCATCGTTAATGACGAGTTTGTTGGTTTGCTGCCCTCCTGGTGTCCGTGCTCCACCAACTCGACCTGGGATAACAAAGGTGAGGTTTGATCCCAATCCTGAAATTTGATCGGTAATATATCGCTGCAGTCCTGAACCAATCGAGACCAATAAAATAACCGCAAAGACACCAATAATAACACCAAGCATGGTCAGCATACTTCGCATCATATTGGCACGAAGAGCATTTAATGATAATTTTATTAACTCTTTTAATTCCATCTAGACGACCCTCCCGTCTCGAATTGAGATAATTCTTTCAGCTTGTTTTGCAACATGTTTGTCATGAGTAATAACGATAATTGTTTTTCCTTGTTTGTTTAAGCTCCGAATAATATCCATGACATCAGCTCCTGATTTAGTATCCAAATTGCCTGTTGGTTCATCCGCCAAAATGAGAGACGGATCATTCATCAGTGACCTTGCAATGGCAACTCGTTGCTGCTGTCCACCTGACAGCTGATTTGGTCGTTTATTGATGTGATCTGCAAGTCCTACTTTTTCAAGCAACTCTTTTGCTCTTTCTTCTCTGACATTCGGTTTGATGCCAGCATAAATGGCAGGCAAGGTTACATTTTCTAAGATACTTGCGCGTTGCAGTAGATTAAAAGATTGAAAGACAAATCCGATTTCTTTATTTCTCACAAATGCTTGTTTGTCTTCAGTAAGCGTAGTGACATCTTCATCATGCAAAAGATATTTGCCTGATGTGGCAGTATCGAGGAGGCCGAGAATGTGCAGTAAGGTTGATTTTCCTGAACCCGACGGGCCAGTGATTGCGACGAATTCTCCATTGAGAATCTCTAGCGAAATATCAAACAAAATTTGGGTGCTCATGTCGCCCGAAAAATAGCTCTTGGTTATTTTATTGAGAGAAATTACGGAGTTTTTTGATTTCATTAGAAAAAGATGTATTTTTTCTTCGTCTTGATTGACTCTTCAGCTTTGACAGGGTCAAGTGCAATAACCTCTCCTTCCCTAAGGCCGCTTGTTATTTCCACATCGGTATCACTTTGAATACCTGGTGTTATTTTTCTTTTTTCAAATCCCTCTTTTGTTTGTACAAAAACATACTCGTCGTCCAAGATACTCGCTAAGGGGACAGTTGTTACCGCAGTCTTTTCATGCAAAACAACTTCAGCATCGCCATTCATCCCAATTCGATAATCCACACCGGCTGCTGGATCAAGTGTCGCTTGTGCAGTAAAGACATTGCCACCTGTAGCATTGTCATGGCTTGCATAATCAATAGTACTAATTTGTCCTTGAATTTGTTGGTCTGGATACGCATCAAAAGAAATATTGACGGACTGTCCTACACTAACTTTTCCAATATCAGCCTCATCGATTTCCATTTCAAAAACCAATTCATCAGTGTCAGCAATTGTCCATGTTGTGGTGAGTGAGACATTAACTCCAGCTTTGGAAACATCTGAGCGGGTAACGACGCCAGCTATAGGAGTACTTAAGACTGATTGTTCCTTTGCCAACGTCTGTAGTTCCACGGAAGCAACGGCTTTATTCAAATCATGTTGATTATCATCCAAAATACGCTTGATCTCGTCTTCCAGTGGGATATCTTCATTGTCGTCTTTTGTCTGCTCAAACTTATTGCGTTGTTTGGAATAATCTCTCAAAGATTGCTCTATGTTCTTTTGCATGGAGCGTTGATCTAACACCGCAATGGTCTGGCCTTTCTTTACCATATCTCCTTTTTTTGCGCTCAGATAAACAAGTTTACCTGGCCCCAAGAAACTAAGATTAACGATATCGAGCGAATTGATAGAACCAGTCGCGGAAAGTGCTTCGGTGATATTGGTACTTTTTACGGTTACCGTCTCAAGCGGTTCTGGTTTTTGGGCATTAAAGATCAGCCAACCAATAAGAGCAATTACGGGAATGAGGATAAGAAAGAGTAGCTTATGCATCCCCAAAAAATGTTTTGTGCGTCTAACTCCACCCATATTCTTCATTATATAAACTTTACCAACTAAAGACCAGATGGAGATAAAATTTGAATTGCGGTGCTAGGTTTGATAGAATTGCGTTACGCGCCCGTAGCTCAGTTGGATAGAGCGAATGGCTTCGAACCATTAGGTCGGGGGTTCAAATCCCTCCGGGCGTACTTTTCCTAATCCTCTTTGCTGTTATTGCTCATCAAGACACATTACCTTATAATCAAATTTAGTTTAATTACAGATAATATTATATGACTGAAGAGAACTCAGGTTTTGAGATAATAGAACATAAAGGCAAAACTGAACAAGAGAAACGTGAACCATTTGTGCACCCGCTCGACCATCCAGATGTGGTTACGTTTATTGACCATGAGTTGCCTGAAGCGTTAGCGGCTCGTCTTCATAATGCAGTCCGTCCTCAACTTCCCGAACATCCTACTGATGAAGAACAGAGGGATGCACAAATTATTCAAGATTTACGAAAGAGAAAAGAGCAAGATACAGGACAATTTCTTATGAGATCTTTGTATGAAGAAACGTTTGGTGTTGGGGGTGTAATTACGCTTGGTGGATTAGTAAGCCACTTTGATAGAGAAATGCTCATTAATAACAAATTAGCAGAACCTAAAAGCATGACAGCAGAATTGGAAGAGCTGGTTCCAGACGTATTGAATACCTCATTTGAAGAAGCTTATGCTGCGATACATACTGCTTCTGGTGAACAAGCAGCGTCTCAATCCATGTCATTACTTACTCGGCTGATTGTTCTGGGACAACCAACTAATGCCGGATCATTACCTGATGTTCCTCTTCTTCGACCAAATGTCCTTGCAAATCCATCACAATCTCACTACGCAGAACCGCTTCAAAGAGGATGGTTACTACTCCAAGCATTAAAAGCAAATCCTTCTTTAGATGCTCAAGTTACCGATCCTGAAGTGATTTCAGCGTTCACTTTAGACGATGCAAACAAATTCAAAGAAGGTATCCCTACAAAATTTAAGGCAGTTGCTCCTATTTGGAGAAGTTTATGGAGACCAGGACAAGGAGCACTCACCGAAACTAATTTTGCGGATCCTTCAGATCCACAATTTCATACAGCATTGACGAAATTGGCAACAATAAGAGCTTCTTCTGAGTTTACACCGTTATATACTCGCTTTTCAGCAAAAAGCCAAATTTATGATAGAATAAAAGATAATAGTAAGTAATGCTTACAAATAGCATTACAAATACCTTGACAATTAGCCTTGAGTAAGATATAATACATATATGTTCACTGCCAAATTTAGCTTCACTCCGCAAATAATTAACTCTCTTACGTCTATTGAACGTCTCTACGGACAATTACTTGGAGAGAAGCTTATTCCTTCCTTAGCACTTAAGCTAGCCCAAGAAAACCAAATTTTGGCAACGCATTATTCCACCAGTATCGAAGGTAACCCCCTTTCGCCTCTGGATGTTACCAATATCATTTTGGGAGATCAAATCCCTGTTACCAAATCCGAAAAAGAAGTCAAAAATTATTTCGCCGTATTAAATTCTATTTCAGTCTTGGCAAAAAAACATGCGCCATTAACTACTGAGTTGACGAAAACACTCCACCATGAATTGATGAAGGGGATGGATGAAAAAGATTTAGGAGAATTTCGTGACAGTGGCGTTTTTGTCGGTCATCGAACAAAAACAGAGATCGTGATTAAGCATAATCCGCCTTTTCATACAAAAAAAGAGATTGAAAGTGCCCTGAAAGAATTATATGACTGGGTCATGGGAGATGATCCAACCCATCCGTTACTCAAAGCAGGAATCATGCATCATCACTTTGTGTATATTCATCCATTTTTCGATGGCAATGGAAGATTGACGAGAGCTTTGACTTCATTTTATCTTATGCTCAAGAATTACGAAGTTACCAAATACTTTATTTTAGATGACTTTTATGATATCGATCGGCAACTGTACTCAGATACACTGCATTTGGCTGATAAAGGAGATGAGACCAGATGGCTTGAATATTTCCTTGACGGAATCGCTAATTCTTTGCAGGGTGCGATTGCCAGAATTAACGAATTGAAAAACAGTAAATTCGAAGAAGTGACGGGCGAGAAACGAGTCCTCGTCACCACCCGTGAAGAAGAAGTGTTGCAAATTGTCATCGAGAAAAAAGCAGTCAAAACAACTGATATTCAAGAACATCTAGAAGTTACACGGCAACAAGCGCATTCTCTTTTGGCATCGCTTGTAAAGAAAGGTATTTTGCAAAAATTTGGAAAAACAAAAACGAGTTATTATAAATTATTGTAGTAAAGCTGCACGAGAAAACTTAAACACAACCGAGTCGGGCGCTTGACCATCTTCAACAACATTTTCTAGTACTACATACCATTTTGTGCTTTCAGGATTAATTAAGACAGAATCAATATGTGTACGATTGCCATGTGTCGGAAGTGTAACATCAATCCATCCCTGGACTGATGGAGTCAAATGGACTTCTGAAGCAGTATCCGCAATTTGTAAATATATGTGAGGGTAAATCGTGGGAGCCGGCCGTAAAGCGTCTTTCAACTGTTCACGATAATTAAATTCTGCACCTGATGTGTCATCCAAAACAATTGGTTCGTTTCTTGGATGTGGAGGTATCCATCTTCTGCTTTCTGGATTTATTCTCAATTCAATACCTGCAGGCTCCGCGGCATCTTCCGGGAACCAGTACTTCCAATCCTTGCCAGGAGTTCCTGTCAAACGAATTTTTTGTGTTTCAATAATCTCTTCTAAATCGGGTCCCTCAAAAAAATTATCACCATTTTTTTCATAGAACCTCACAAATTTTGTTCCTTCTAATAATTTAACCGGTCGGCGAGAAAGTACTTCTACAGGAATTTCTGCTATTTTTTCACCTCTTTTGCTGGCATCAAACACAACTCGAGCAGCTTCTTCAGGAACATGGAGGCCGCCTCCTTGAGCATATCTGCTTCTGGCTGAAAAACGTGGTTTACCCTCATGCGTCAAGGATGACGATTCAGGCACTCTAACAGGAACGATGGTAGTACTTTGAGGGGCAAGGATGATCGCTTCATGAGCACGAATATCAGGTCCAGGCAAAATGGTTGGTCTTCGATCAAAAGCGCGGGATTGTCTGCTGCGAACTTCAACACCCATAATGCGAGTGATTATAACAAAAGTTTAAACTTTTTGTTACAATATGCTCATCATGAAAATTGCAATTTTAGGGGGTAGCTTTGATCCGCCTCATCTAGGACATCTCTTAATTGCAAATCAGGTCAAAGAGCAAACGGAAGTAGAACAAGTATGGTTAATGCCAAATTATAGTACAGCAGCACACCATAAAATTTTTCAGAAACAGCTCTCTCCTGCTGCAGATCGATTAGCATTAGCAAAGCTTCTTGAAAATGATTTTATCAAAGCCTCAGATTTTGAACTCGTTCATAATCAAACCAGTATTACGATCATCACACTTGAAATGCTTTCTCAAAAATATCCTGAACATGAATTCTATTGGATTACGGGAAGTGACAAACTTGCGACCTTCCAGAAGTATGATCGATGGGAAGATATCATAACCAAATATAAACTGATTATCTTTCCCAGGGAGCATATGTTATGGCACATGGATGACCGTGTGAAAGAAGCATTTCAGTTGCAAACAATTCCTGAAAATGTTATTGTTTTACAAAATAAAGAGCTTATTTTGACGAATATTTCATCAACCGTTATCCGGGAGCGAGTAAAAAAACATTTGTCATTATCTTATCTCGTCCCACCTGAAGTAGAAGAATTTATCAAAGAGCATAAGCTTTACCGATAATATGGAAGATGTTTTGACAATCAATCCAGAAGAAGAAAAAAATCGTATTGTTACCTTCTTAAAAGACACTTTTGCGCAGCAAAAAATTGAAAAAGCTGTTATTGGCCTCTCGGGTGGAATTGACTCGACTGTCTCTTTTTCACTACTCAAAGAAGCGTTACCTCCACAAAATATTATTGTTGCCCATCTCTATTATTTTGAACCCGTCTTTAGTGATGTCGAAAAATACGTCAGACAAGCACAAATTCCTCCAGAGAATATTCATCTCTTATCAATTCGTACGGCAGTTGATGAATTAGTTAAGCTGCAACAAATTAATACTAAAAACGATGAACATAAAGTCAGATTAGGAAATATGTCAGCTCGTATGCGAATGATTGTTTTGTTTGATTTTGCAAAAGAATATAATGCTCTCGTGTGTGGTACGGAAAACAAAACAGAAAATTTATTGAGTTACTTTACTCGCTTTGGTGATCAAGCATCTGATATTGAACCCATTGAGCATCTTTATAAAACCCAAGTTTATCAATTGGCAAAGCATCTTGGGGTGCCTGATGAAATTATTAATCAATCCCCTACTGCCGGTCTGTGGAAAGGGCAAACCGATGAAGGAGAATTTGGGTTTTCTTATGAAGAAGCAGATCATGTCTTATCACTTCACTTAGAAAAAAATCTTTCAGCCGAAGTCATTGAGCAACAAGGCTTTACAAATGCTTCAAAGATTCTCGCTTGGCGTCAAAAAAATCTCTTTAAACATCAAGTTCCTTACATCTTACAAGGCTAAATTCTTTCATAATTATTATAATTCCTCACTATACTTTTTCTATGGTAAAAGGAGTATTGCTTGATATTGATGGAACACTTGTCGCGAGTAACGAGATCCATACGCATGCATGGAAAGATGCCTTTCAAAAATTTGGATACGAGATTCCCTTTGATAAAATACGGCCACTGATTGGCATGGGAGCTGATAACCTATTGCCCACACTGATTCCAAACTTAAATCAAGAAGAGGATCTTGGGAAGAAAGTAACTGAAGAGAGGAAGAAAATTTTAATAGGAAAATATTCTTCGAAACTTGAACCAACAAAAGGAGCACGAGAATTGATATGGAGATTAAAGAAATTATCATTCAAACTTATTGTTGCTACCTCAGCTAGTGAAGACGAACTGCAAGTATTGTTACAGGCAGCAGATGTTGATGACTTACTTAATCATTTTACAACCGCTAGTGATGTCGAAAACTCGAAACCCGCCCCAGATATTATTAGTGTTGCCTTGAATAAAATTGCTCTCCCACCAGAAGAAGTCATTATGCTTGGTGATACACCATACGATATCGAATCAGCGACCAAATGTAACGTCCCAGTCATTGCATTCCGTAGTGGTGGGTTTCCTGAAGAAAAATTAAAAAATGCATTGATGATTTTTGATGATCCTGCCGATCTCTTAGCTCACTTTGAACAAACCCCCTTTATCTAATTTGGTATACTCAGAAGATGCAAATCTGGACCACATTTTGTCCAAGTAAAATATCTTGGGAGTTAACCTATATCGAAACAAAAGGTGCAAAACCAAGCAGTGATTGGCAAAAGAATCGTCATCTTATTGAGGAATCTCTACACCTTTTGAAACAAGCAGGTATTGCTGGTATTCGATTGGTAATTTATCCTGCTGAGAGTACGCAAGATGGACAAACTTTTAAGTGGACCGCAATAGAAACAATGCTGTCTTTATGTCAAAAGCAAAAGCTGCTTGTGGATCTTTGTATTGGTCCATTTCAATATCCCAATTTCCCTGGCATTTATCTTCCACTCCAGCTGCTTCCTATCGTATCGGTCCACGATAAAACCCTTGATGCAAATCCAACAATAGCATCGTATGGGAAAACCTTTCTACAAAAACAAATGAAACAATTTGGAGATGACAAACGAATTCATGGGTTTCATTTCGCTAATGAATGGCCGGATAAACAACGTATTTCGGGAAGACAAGCGATAAGAGTTGGAATTTCAGAAGAATTTATGAAAGAAGCTACGATTACACTCAAAAATATGACCGCAAAACCCATTATTATCAATACAAATATTGATGCAAGTGACAAATCCAAGCTTACAAATACATTTACAAATATATTGACAATACTAGGTTCACAAGGCTGTTTAGGCTTTGATATTTATCCTTCTCAAGAAACATGGAAGAAAGCGCCTTTCCAAAAAATTCATCGAATCTTTGAAAGCTATCATCACTCCTTTGCGTGGTCACAAAAGCGTTTTGCTCCGTGTGAGATGAGTTTTGTAGAGGTGGAAGCACAACCCTGGGGAAACGGGCAATCCTGGTATCAATTAATTTCAAAAGCACCTAATCCACAACAAAGCATTCTCTCCTATTCATCAAATTCTTTAACCAAAACTTTTAAAACCTATATTCGTAATACCTCTTGCAACAGAATGAGTTTATGGGGTGCAGATTTTTGGTTAAGCGCACATAAAATGGATATCACCTGGCCTTTAGAACAAATAAAAAACATTTGTCATTCCTGAGCGATAGATAGTTACCAAAGTTCTGGAACTGTTTCTGGAGGGACATACATGTCATCGCCTTCCTTGATACCAAAAGCTTTAACGAACGCCGGAATAATTGCCAGCGTGGCATTAACCCGTACTTCTCCTGGAGCATGAGGATCTGTTTTGTGTCTTCTCTTTCTTTCTTCTAAACGCATTTGACCTCTGTATATTTGAGCAGCACCGACAAAAAATCGTTGCTCCGGGGTCATGCCATTGATAATTTTCCTTTCACCAGTCCGTTCTAAATATTTTTGATATGCGTCAAAAGCTATCAGCACACCTGCTACATCTCCAATATTTTCTCCGAGCGTATATACTCCGTTTACCGGCACATCATCGACAGAATAACTCTCAAAATAGGTGATAAAAGCATCTTTCCTTCGATCGAATTCCTCTTTTACCGAATTCGGCCACCAATCATTCATTTTTCCGTTGGCATCAAATTTACTTCCCTGATCATCTACAAAATGAGATAAGTCGTGTCCAATCACCGACCCAATAGCACCATAGTTATATGCCATATCCGTTTCTGGATCAAAAAAAGGTGGTTGAAGAAAAGCTGCGGGGACAGTCATTTCCCGCTTTTGATCAGTACTGACATTTACTATTATTGGAGGCAGTGTCCATTCTGACCAATCTGTTTCCTTTCCTGCTTGACTCATTTTTCTCGCAAAATTAAACTCGTGAAGATTCCTGATATTTTTTGCATATGACTGCTCCCTGTTGATATCTAATAATGAAAGATCAACCCATTTTTCCGGATACCCCACATTGATATGGACTTTATTAATTTTTTCAATCACTAGTGGTTTCGTTTCTGCATCCAACCACTCACGATCTTCTACTCTATCCATAAGAGCAGCACGAATATCTTCGGCCATAACAGATACGCCCTCTTTAGCCTCTTGCGAAAAATGACGCTCAACATACAAAGGACCTAATGCTGCTGTAAGGATTGTTTTTCTGTCCTGCATTTTGTTAATCACTTGTTCCGAAGTATCCTCTGGTTCCGTAATTCCTTGTACCACTTTACCAAAGAAATCAAATCCAGCCCTTCTGAAGTCATCACCAAGGGCATCAACTGATCCGTTTAATACATTCCACACGAGATATTGTTTGATTGTAGCAATATCGGTAGTCCTGAAGATGTTATCTGCTTTAGTCAGATAGTCAGGTTGTTGAATAATAAATCTGTCGAGATTTCCAGCTCCTAAGGTGTTCAAGTACGATTCGCTTAAAAAAGAAAATTTGCTTGCTTCCTCTGGAGTATATGGATGATAATTTTTCTCAACTTGCCTAACCTCTTCTTTTGGTCGCTGAACCTCTGCCAACTTTTTCTCTAGCGCAAATATCTCCTGGGTTGCATTACTTGCAACCTCAGTGTCTGTAACTCCAGCTAACGTAAAAACACGTGTCATATAGGCCTGATACTTATCTCGAATTGTTTGCGTACCTTCTGAGTTATCAAGATAGTAGTCTCTATTTGGCATACCTAACCCTGACTGAGAGAAATATAATGCCATAAAATCTGGATCTGTATCATCTTTATAAACACTCGGTGAAAAAAACGGAGAAAACCCTGCTACTTGTAGGTTCGCAATCATGACTGCAGCTTCTTTATGAGAAGGTAAATCGGCAATTTCATTCAAAATATCTTTTATCGGTTCAATGCCTTCGCTGTTTCTTTTCTCGCTATCCATACCTGAGGCATAAAAGTCCCCGACTAATTGGAGATTACTCCCTTTTGGGGCAGTTAATTCTGCTCCTGCTTCAACGCAAACAGCAGCAAGTTGGAGAGAGGTTTGACGCTGAAGAACATTAACTGCATTCCAACGAGCTTTATCAGGCGGGATAGGATTTGCTTTTATCCACTCACTATTTACAAAACCAAAAAAATCACTCCTCGGCGAGGGTAATCTACCTTCTGGATTTTTTGAAAGTTCTTTTTTCATAATTTATCTAGTTTTTTTTATTAAGAATATAGCTATCAAGCAATTTGTTTGCACCCCAATGAATAAGGTTAACAAACAGAATAGCGGGAGCGATAATTGCGACAGTATTTGGATAGGCTGGTTCAAAAAGTAGTGCCAAGATAATAGCGGTTATTCCATTTTGTTGTGCAAAGGCGATATGCAATCGATCCTTGAGAGACAGCCCATGTGTTAATAAGAATCCGACAAAAATTTGTGCCGTGAAAGCCGCAATTGCTAAATACAATCCTGATAAAATCTCAATTCCACCAACGAGTAGAATTCCTAGTAACACAGCAGCAAATCGCAATGCCCATTTCACTATTTGTTGGATGATATGTTCTATTGGCGGACGGAGGAATAATCCAATCAGTGCCACACTGAGCATCCAAAAATAATAAGTCGCAATCGATAATGACATTCCTAAGAACCCGTAAAGAATGACAGAGGCAATTGTAATAGTTTTTTTGTACGCTTTTTTACCAAACTGTTTGATAAGAAGCCATAAAACAAAAACACCTGCAGCGTACGCAATATTAATACCTAGCTCACTAAAGTAGCCAATGAGTCCACCGTCGTGCAATGCAGTATCTGTTACTGGCTGCCAATCAATGCCTAACAATTTTCCAGCAATAAGTGGAACATACAGGGCCATAATTACCGTAATGGGATCGTCAAAGGAAGACCAAGAAGCCAAAATTGTTTTTGCTTTTGCTGACAATCGTGATCCATGCATCAACGTAGATACAGAAAGTGGATCAATCTGCGCCATTAATACACCAAGAATCAAATAAAACGGGTCATGCAATACCCATGCGAGGATAATTCCAATAAAAAGAGCTTTCACGATAACCCCAATTGTGATGGCAGACAAAATAATACGAGCGTGCTTGCGGGCTTCTTCCAAGACAATGCCATACGTACTGCTATATAACCCAATAGTTAATAAGATCCCAGTAAGTAAGCTATACCATTCCATCTCTTCCAAATGACGTAGACCAAGTACAACTGCAAGAAGATAACCAATAATGAGAAAGAGAAGAAGTTGCATACGAAGGATTAATTATACCATGCAAATTAAGAATAACGTTTGACAACTGCTGCTTCATATTTTTTATGAAGTTCGAGAATGTTTTTTATTTCCTCAGTTGCTAAGTTAAACATTTCTGCAATTTGCTCCACAGATTGACCATCAATCATATGCAAGATATAGATTGCTTGATTTCTATTAAATTCTTTACTTAATTCGTATCGCTTTATCTCCATAAAAAAATGAGTGTAGAACATAAATATTAAAAAAATGTTAAACAACTACTTCTGTAAGTCTTTGAGGAATTCGTCCACTGCTTCTTCTTTTGTTGCCCAAGACGTGACTAATCTAATTGCAGTAGAATTATTATCTATTTTCTGCCACGGATAAAACAAATATTCTTTTTTCAATTTATCGATAAGCTTGTTTGGAAAAATAGGGAAAATTTGATTAGTTGGTGAAGGCGTTAAAAAAGAATAACCCGCTTGTGAAATTCCTTTGGATAATTTCATTGCCATAAGATTTGCGTGTTTTGCTAAATCAAAATAAAGATTGTCAGTGAACAAACCAATAAATTGTGCTCCAAGGATGCGACCTTTTGCAAGTAAGGCACCATGTTGTTTAATATAATACTTAAAGTTGTCTTGTAGTTCTTTCCTGTTAATGACAATTGCTTCACCTAGAAGCGCCCCATTTTTTGTTCCGCCAATATAAAAGATATCAACGAGTTCGCTTATTTCTGGAAGTGTCAGGTCAGATTCTTGACTCGTTAATCCCACTCCTAAACGTGCTCCATCAAGATAAAAATACAGATCGTTTTTTTTGCAAACAGTCGAAATACGTTTTAATTCTGCTTTTGTATAAAGGGTCCCGAGTTCTGTTGGATAAGTTATCGAAACTACTTTGGGCTTGGCCATATGCACAGGAAAATGTAAATCAATAAATTCTTGAATCTGTTCGGCCGTAATTTTGCCATCTTTCGCCGGTAAGGCATTTATTTTATGTCCAGTAGTTTCAACGGCACCTGCTTCATGAACATTGATATGTGCTGATTCGGCGGTAATAACAGATTCATAAGGTTTGAGCATCGAAGCCAAGGCAATGATATTGGCTTGTGTCCCACCTGAGACGAAATGAACATCGGCGTGAGGATTCTTTATGGCGTTTTTAATCAGTCCTTGTGCTTTTATACAAATGGCATCATCACCGTAACCAGGTTGCTGTTCAAGATTAGTTTGTGCAAGCAGTTCAAGAATATGAGTGTGAGCTCCTTCGGAATAGTCATCAGCAAAACTATATTTCATAGATGCTTATTATAACTACTTTTTTCTCTTTATCAAACCAGTTGTTAAATCTTCAAGAAGTGATTGCATCTTGTTGTCCGTACTTAATTGTTTAATGACGTTTTGTGCCGCTGACGTATACTCATCTCGCTTCTTGATTGCATAAGCATATGCACCGCTTTGAAAGAAGATTTGTTGAATTACAATGGCTTCTTCTGACATTATATTCTTTTTGCCGTAGAATCTGTCGAGGATTTTTTTCTGCGGTAATGCAGAATTTTGCTTAGCATACCAAATCAATAGCGTTGCCTTATTCTCAGCAATATCTGAGAGAGTAGATTTGCCTAATGTTTTCTCGTCGGCAAAAATGCCTAAAATATCATCATGAATTTGATAGGCAATTCCTAAATTATCTCCAAAAGTTTTGAGCTGTTGGATGAGTTTTTTATTCGCCCCGCCGAGTGTTGCTCCGACAACTAATGGTCCTGTTAGGGAATAGGAAGCAGTCTTTAAGAGCGCAAGTGACATAATATCATTTTCTGTTACTATCTCTTGGACCGGTAATCGAATATCCAGAATCTCACCTTGAATAGTTTGTTCAATGTATTGTGCAAAAAGTGCAATTGCTCTGTTCTTTACGGAAGGGGGAAACTCACTTGTGGCGAGCAGCTCAATGCAGAGAAAAAATCCTAAGTCGCCAAGACAAATTGTTTGAGAAATGCCGTAATGATCGCCACCTAATGCTTGATAAAGGGAAGGTTTACCCCGACGAACCAGGCTTTTATCAATAATGTCATCATGTGCCAAGATTGCTGTTTGGAAAATCTCAAACGCCACGGCTGGTTGCATGATCGCTGATTCATCTACTCCTCCAGCTAACTGATAACCAAGTCTAACGAGTGTTCCTCGAATGCGTTTTCCTCCCTTACATTGCTTAACAAATGCTTTTTGCTCAGGATCATTTTGCCAGAAGACTAATTCTCTTTGTAATTCTTGATCAATAAGTGCAGCAGTTTGACGAAGGTACGTTTTAAACATGGTAGCCTTGTCCATAACTGTAACAAAGCTCATCCATTATTTCAACCGGACAGATATTTCCCCTTGCATTTTGGGCAGTATTTTGGAATAGTTAATGTATGGCAAAGAAAAAAATAGTTAAGGCTCCTCCTCATCCACATTGGATCATTTTAGCGTTTGCTGTTCTTATTGTCTGTTGTATCTTTCTTAATAAAGTGTACTTTGTCCCTACCACGCCACAAGTGACAACGCTCGTGCATCCGCTTCCTTTTAACGTTGGCAATAACACGTTTGTGATTAATGATGAAGAGCTTACGTTTGTTAATAGTTTATATAAATCCGTAGATGGCAAACATTCCGCAGCAATTACTAATCAAAGCATCAATCCTGCTAAATCTCACGTCGCAGCTATCTTAGCCGATTCACCTGAAGGATCTGGAACCTTTTTCTATCTGGTTGGAGGGATGAAAAAAGAAGGCAAAGATGTTTACTCAGCTCCTGTATTATTGGGGGAACGAATAAAAATTCTCTCAGTCAATGTCGATAACCAACAAGCAGAAGACAATGGTGTCATCACTGTAAAATATTTGGATAGAGCTTCAGATGCTCCCCTGGCATCAGAGCCAACAGTCGAAAGTGAAAAGAAATATGCATTCCAAGAAGATGGTATGCTCATGGAAGTTCTCCACTAATCTATCTCGTTAATTCCCATGTCTCTTCCCAGCTATATGGAATCGGTAAATTCAACGCGTAGATAAAATTGATCAACTGTCCCTGATGATGCGCCTCATGTTCAACAAGCCTCATATATTTTTGCAGCGGACTGGTAGTATCCTGTTGTTTGATGAGGAGTGTTTCTTGATCAAAAATCTTTAAAAGCTGTTCGTCTGACTGCTTCATATGCTCTCGTATCTGCTCAATCGGGACACTCTCGACGTGATTAGGTAAAGAACAATGCCATCTTTCCCACTCGCCTGTACGAATAAAGTCAGTGAATGTTTCTGTCGTACCAAGCATACAGTCAAGTTGATAATAGAGGGATTGTGAATCAGGAAAAGGAAGCTTCTTAATTAAATCCTCTGGGGTAATAACATCTAAAAAATCGTAGGTCCTTCCGCGTAAGTCTTCCCATTGCGCTTTTACTTGCGCTACTACATCATCCATTGAAAGCTACTCTATCAAAGTTGATCACTCATTTCAATGGTAAGTTACGATACCAGTCTTATTGCTTCCAATTAAATATCCTTGATACTTTTCTAGTGATGGCAACTGTATGCCTAGAGACATTGATGGTAAAGAAAAGAATATCTTTGTCGCCCAATTCTTTTGAAGTAATTTATCTTGTACTGAAGCCTGTTCAAGATTTCCTGAGACAATGAGTTTGTGTTTATCCTGAATAGACTGCCAAACGCGCTCGTCATAATCCTCAATATTTTTTACAAAGATAACTCGTTCATCAATGTCGGAAAGAGTCTCAATCGTATGAATAAACGATTCTTGATCACCACTTTTGATAAACACTGCTTGGTTATTTTCTAATTCTTTCTGATTTGTTTGTTTAAAAAATTCCTCTCGTGCCATAGACTGTGCACTAAAGAAAAGAATCTTTGCTCCCTGAAGATAAAATTGTTCCGCAAGCAAAGCGATTGAAAACAACGAAGCCCCACTCCCCGTTTCCCCATGAATAAGGCAAGGTAAATCAGAAGTATTAAGATTAAGTTTATCTTTTCCTAACAATAGCATAATAGAAAGATCTCAAAAAGTTATTCCTCTTTAAATTTTATAACAGACTTTGTCATTTCTTTAAGATTATTTGATGCTAAAATGCCATCCTTTTTAAAAACCGACCCGCCTGCTTGGATATATGCTTGTAATTCTAGAGGTCGGACAAATGTGGTAAAAAGGGTTGAAGCAAGTGCACTCGTACCAACACCTGTAGCAACTCCTGCAAATGTAGCTAACGTTTTTCGTTTTTGATAGTCAACAGAAGAACTCTCTGCTCTATTTCTCGATTGTGGAGCCATAGCCTTATAAGCAGCTGTACCATTAGCATATCCTGAACTTACTAACATAATTGCAGCAGCAACATCTCCATACTTATCCATAAATTGAGTCCTGAGAGGCACTGTATTTTTTCTTCCCAATTGTAAAACATGATAGAGCTCATGAATGATCGGGATGAGCTCCTCACTGTCTTGTGTTTCAAAATACTTTTGGAGCAACTCTTTATTGACGGCCACTTTAATAGAGGGGTCAGACGAATTTGGGTGTTCAACATGTGCCTGCCCCGATAGGATACCCTTCTCTTTCATCTCTCCAAATATCAATTTGCGCTCACTAATAAATTTATTCACTGCGGCAGCTTCTTTGAGTCCCCCATCTGCATATGCTAAAGAAGCAAGGACATTTGCAAGCGCAGCCGTATTCAACTCTGGTCTGTGTGTTTGTCCATTTTCCTGTATCGATGAAAATGCCGGATATGGAATAATATTTGAGCCCATTTCTTTAGCGATTTTATCAAGCTCGCGTTTTGTCTCTGGTGTTAACTTTGGAGAATCCTTGCCAAGCCGCATGCCGTAATCAACTTCCGCTGCAGCGCTGACAGCACTTGCTGCAAGCAGCACCCGTCCTGTAACTTTAAAAGCATCTCTTCTTCCAACATCTTCCATAGGAGAATTACACCATATAGAAAAGATCCTGTCAAAAAAAATTTAAGCCGAAGAAACTTGAGAGCTAGTTACTGTTATAATTAGGGCATGCAAACGTTTCTTAATCTTCCTGAATCGATAGAGGAAGCCATTACAAATATCTTAGCTCAGAATAGTAATCCTTTTGAGACTTCAACCGCTGAAAAATTACATGATCGTTACCTCAATAGAGAAAAAGGTAAGAATGATACTTTCTTGAATGGTTTTGCTGACGCACTTGCTTATCTCACCATGCGTCTCCCAGCGACTTATACGCAAGTTGCAGCTACTCTCCTTTCGATACAGGAACAATTGCCCTCATGGAAACCACAAACACTTCTCGATATAGGTGCTGGACCAGGGACAGGTGCTTTTGCTGCAAATACAATCTGGCCAAGTTTACAATCTGCAACCTGTGTCGACATGAATAACGACCTCATAAATTTAGGTAAAAAAATCTCAACTGATGCGCAACTCTCAACAGAAATTGTATGGAAACACGCAGACATTCGAGAAGGGATAACTGAGAATGAAACCTACGATGTCGTATTACTCGCTAATGTATTGAATGAATTAAGCAAATTTGATTCAGAAGAGCTTATCCAAAAGGCCTACAAATTATGCAAGGGTGTATTAATTATCGTTGAACCAGGCACTTCATTTGGCAATACATTGGTACAATCAGTAGCAAAAAGAATGTCCGATTCAGGAATTCTGCTTGCTCCGTATCTTAACAACTCATTTATAAAGGATAAGGATTACTGGGTACACTTTTCTCAAAAATTTATTCGCCCAGATTTTCAACGCCAGGTCAGACAACAAATGCGAGAGAGTTCGTTGATGGCGTCTGATTGGGAAGAGACCAAATTCTGTTATGTGGCGATTAGCAAAATCAAACCTGAGAATCATTTCTGGGGAAGATGTATTGGCCCAGTGAATAAGCAAAAAGGATTTCTCGAAGTACCTATTTTGACGGAGGGGAATATTTCACAGGTAAAAGTCATGAAGCGGCATAAAGAGCAATACACTTTTGCGAAGAATTTGAAATGGGGTCAGCTTATCCCTCGTGAAGAGAATCTTATTTTCCCTCGTGAGCTTTCTTGAGTTGCGCGAGGTCAAACTTCTTCATTTGCAAGAATGCTTTCGTTACTCGATCAATCTGTTCAGGAGTACCTTTAGACATCAGTTCATCCATGTCTTTCGGAACAATCTGCCATGAGACGCCGTATTTATCTTTAAGCCAACCACACTGCTCTGACTCTGGAACGGCAGATAATTTCTCCCAGTAGTAATCAATTTCTTCCTGTGTGTCACAATTTACGATAAATGAAAGTGCTTCGGTAAAGGCAAACTCATGTTTCTGAGCGCTATCCATTGCAGCAAACCATTGCCCTTCAAGGGTAAAATCAGTGAACATAACCGTTCCTTCTCTATCAGGATCCATTCCAGCTGGATAACGAGAAATCGCACCCCGCTTAGCGTTTTTGAAAATCGACAGATAAAAATCAGAAGCCTCTTCTGACTTACCAGCAACATCTCCGACAAACATGATTGAGGGAATAATAGTTGGTCTATCTTCACCATCGGGATTTGTGAATATGAGCTGCCAAGAGAGACCATATTTATCTTGAACCCAACCATAGTGTTCGCTGAAAGGATATTTATCAAGTGGCATCAATGCTTTTCCACCCTCCATTAACTTTGCCCATATCTCATCCATTTTTGTCTTTGCATCTTTATCCTTCGATGGATCAAAATTAACCATAAATGATATTGCTGGGTTAAGTTTAAACAAAGGACCTGCACTGATCGACATGAATGAATGTCCCCAGAGGTTAAACGATACGATATCGCAATCACCGGATGGCGTATCATGAATTGTTCTCACATTTGTTATTTTCGAGTCAGGAAATACCGAAGTATAAAATTCAGCCGCTTCCTTAGCTTCTTTGTCATACCATAAATGTGGAACAATCTTTTGCATAAATATATCTTAGCAAGATTTTAGTAATTTTCCAAGTGTTACAATAAAAG
>Ga0075364_10000227_pt1 | contig 26667 bp, 28 predicted proteins | sample EndMetdeltDD1764_FD_71517 | JGI IMG/M metagenome (GOLD analysis project Ga0075364, IMG submission 71517) | Populus endosphere microbial communities from Tennessee, USA - Endosphere MetaG P. deltoides DD176-4 | ecosystem: Host-associated > Plants > Roots > Endosphere | place: USA: Tennessee... | reverse complement strand
ACGTTTTCGCGCGGTAATTCAAGCATATCAGTTGTTGAAACAGTCTGGTTTCTGCTAAGCCGTAACGAACAGGATGCAGCGAGAATTGCTGCCGGGCTGCGAACCGTCCGGCATGGAGTGGTGATGAGCAAAATTGATCTTGATATTACGAACCTTCCCGACACGACCGTTTCCGTCCGGGACGTCTTTGGCATCGATACCGATCTGAAGGTTCCGGCTTACAGCAATGGCGACCCCTACGTTCCGGATCTCGATCCCGACTATCTTTTCGATCGCGACACCACGCTCGCCATCCTCGCAGGTTTTGCCCATAACCGCCGCGTTATGGTTTCCGGCTTCCACGGCACCGGCAAGTCGACGCATATTGAGCAGGTCGCTGCCCGCCTCAACTGGCCGTGCGTGCGCGTCAACCTCGACAGCCATGTCAGCCGTATCGATCTCGTCGGCAAGGACGCCATCGTCCTGAAAGACGGCAAGCAGATCACCGAATTCAAGGACGGTATTCTGCCCTGGGCCTACCAGCACAATGTCGCGCTCGTGTTCGACGAATACGATGCCGGTCGCCCGGACGTTATGTTCGTCATCCAGCGTGTTCTGGAAAGTTCCGGCCGTCTGACCCTGCTCGACCAGAGCCGCGTCATCCGTCCTCACCCCGCCTTCCGCCTGTTCGCGACCGCCAACACCGTTGGTCTGGGCGACACGACCGGTCTTTATCACGGCACGCAGCAGATCAACCAGGCACAGATGGACCGTTGGTCCATCGTCACCACGCTGAACTATCTGCCGCACCAGAAGGAAGTCGATATCGTTGCCGCCAAGGTCAAATCCTTCGGCAAGACGGCCGAAGGCCGCGAGACGGTTTCCAAGATGGTCCGTATCGCCGACATGACCCGTTCGGCCTTCATCAACGGCGATCTGTCGACCGTCATGAGCCCGCGTACGGTTATCACCTGGGCGGAAAATGCGGAAATCTTCGGCGATGTCGCCTTCGCCTTCCGCGTGACCTTCCTCAACAAGTGCGACGAACTGGAACGTACGCTGGTGGCCGAACAGTACCAGCGCGCATTCGGTGTCGAACTGAAGGAAAGCGCCGCCAACATCGTTCTCGGGGCTTAAGCGCGCGGGAGCAGCAAGCATGTCAGGTCGCGGAGACAATTCGAAGCCCAAGGCGGGCGGTCCGGTCGATACCGAGCCGTTGCGCCGGGCCATCACAGGCTGCGTGCGTTCGGTCGCGGGCAATGGCGAGGTGGAAGTCACCTTCGCCAACGAACGCCCCGGCATGGCCGGCGAGCGTATCCGCCTGCCGGAAATTTCGAAACGCCCGACAGCCCATGAGCTTGCGGTTACCCGCGGGCTTGGGGATTCGATGGCGCTGCGGCTTGCCTGCCACGATACCAATGTCCATGCCACGATGGCCCCGCAAGGGTCTGACGCACGCGCCATATTCGATGCTGTCGAGCAGGCGCGTGTCGAATCCATCGGTTCGCTGCGCATGGCCGGCATGGCCAGTAATATCGGCAGCATGAATGCCGAGAAATATGCCAAGGCGAATTTCTCCGGTATCGAGCGTCAGGACGATGCGCCGATCGGCGAAGCCGTTGCCATGCTGGTGCGCGAAAAGCTGACCGGCCAGAAGCCACCGGAAAGCGCCGGCAAGGTGCTCGATCTCTGGCGCCCGTTCATCGAGCAGAATGCATCCGCCGATCTCGATAACCTCAAAGGGGTGATCGAGGATCAGCAGGCTTTCGCAAAGCTCATCCGCCATATGCTGTCTTCCATGCAGATGGCCGAGGATTACGGCGACGACGAGAGCGAGCCGGAAGAACTCGAAAACCAAAGCGAGGAAGACGACGCCCGCAGCAACGAGACCGAAAACGAAGAGGTCGAGGAAGAGGCGGGATCGGACGCGGCGCCGGCTGAGCAAAGCCAGGCTGCCGAAGACGAGATGGACGACGGCGAGATGGACGGCGCCGAAATCTCTGACGACGACATGTCGGAAGAGAGCGACGAGCAGTCGGAAACGCCCGGCGAGACCAAACGTCCCAACAGCCCGTTCGACGATTTCAACGAGAAGGTCGACTACAAGATCTTCACCAAAGAATTCGACGAGGAGATCACCGCCGAGGAATTGTGCGACGAGGCTGAACTCGATCGCCTGCGCGCCTTCCTCGACAAGCAGCTGGCGCATCTGCAAAGCGCCGTCGGCCGCTTGGCCAACCGTCTGCAGCGCCGCCTGATGGCGCAGCAGAACCGTTCCTGGGATTTCGATCTGGAAGAGGGGTATCTCGATCCGGCTCGTCTTGTGCGTCTGGTTATCGACCCGATGCAGCCGCTGTCCTTCAAGAAGGAACGCGACACGAAATTCCGCGACACGGTCGTGTCTCTCGTCATCGATAATTCCGGTTCCATGCGTGGCCGGCCAATTACCGTTGCCGCATCTTGTGCCGATATTCTCGCCCGTACGCTGGAGCGGTCCGGGGTCAAGGTCGAGATTCTGGGCTTTACGACGAAGGCCTGGAAAGGCGGACAGTCGCGTGAAAACTGGCTGGCCAGCGGCAAGCCAGCGACGCCCGGCCGCCTCAATGACCTGCGCCATATCATCTACAAATCGGCTGATGCGCCGTGGCGCCGTTCGCGCCGCAATCTCGGCCTGATGATGCGCGAAGGCCTACTCAAGGAAAACATCGACGGCGAGGCGCTGATGTGGGCGCATAACCGCCTGATCAATCGCCGTGAGCAGCGCAAGATCCTGATGATGATTTCGGATGGCGCGCCGGTTGATGATTCGACGCTGTCGGTCAATCCGGGTAATTATCTGGAACGGCATCTGCGCGCCGTTATCGAGCAGATCGAAACCCGTTCGCCAGTCGAACTGCTGGCAATCGGTATCGGCCACGACGTAACGCGTTATTACCGTAAGGCCGTGACGATTGTGGATGCCGATGAGCTGGCCGGTGCGATGACCGAACAGCTGGCTTCGTTGTTCGAAGAAAATACCGGCGCTGGCGGCCGCGGCCGCCGTGCGGGTTGAGGGCTAACCGGGGTGGGGCACAGGTTTTCTGACCTTCGTGCATCCGTATTCGCGGCCATGCTCATAACGATCTCTTCGCTGCCATCGCAGGCGGCGGAGATCGAAGCGCCCATTCAGTCGCGTGCCTTCAGCGAATTCAAGGCAGGCCAGACCGAGACGAAGTTTGGCGCGCTCGAATTTGTCGGCGGCATCGAATACACATCCAGCAATGATCTCGTTGGTGCCGTCTCCGGCATTCGCTTCCGCCCTGATGGTCGCAATTTTGTTGCGGTGCTCGACACCGGTCACTGGATGACGGGTGCGATCGAGCGCGACGGGCAGGGGCGCCTGTCCGGGATGCAGGATGTCCGTATTCGGCCGATGATCGACGCCAGCGGCCGCGAGCCGCGTTCCAAGGGCGATATCGATGCCGAAGGCGTGGCGTTGAGAGACGGGCAGGTTATCGTCAGTTTCGAGCGACGTCATCGCGTCGATATCTATCCTGATCCCGGTTTCGAAACCTTGCGACCGAAACAGACGCTGAATTTTCTCATTCCTCGCCGCGAGCTGCGTGCCAATGGTGGCCTTGAGACGGTTGTGGTTTCTACGAAATCCAGCGCGTTGCAGGGAGCGGTTGTCGTCGTTGCCGAAAAGAGCGTCGATGCCGATGGCAATTTTTACGCGGCCATTCTGGAAGGGCCACGCAAGGGGCAGTTCAAGGTCAAGCGACATCATCCCTTCGATATTACCGATGGCGCATTTTTGCCGAATGGCGACCTGCTTCTGCTGGAGCGCTCGTTCAGCCTTCTGGGTGGCGTCGGCATGCGCATCCGCCGGATCGACGGTGGCAGCCTGAATGCCGGGTCGTTGGTGGATGGCGAGATGCTGATCGAGGCCGATCTCGGTCAGCAGATCGACAATATGGAAGGTCTCGACGTGGTGGCGGGGCCGGATGGCGTGCCGCATCTGGTCGTCGTGTCGGACGACAATCATTCCATTTTCCAGCGTAACCTGATGCTGGAGTTCCGGTTGAACCGCTGAGGCTGCTTCTTTATCGTCTTCTGTTGACGGTTTGGAGGAGAGGGCGATGGTTCGTATTCATGTCATGGGAGCATCCGGGTCCGGCACGACCTCGCTGGGGATTGCGCTGGCAAAAGGGCTCGGTATCCCGCATCTCGATTCCGACGATTTCTACTGGATGCCGACCGATCCGCCCTACACCACGCCCCGTGAGATGGGGGCGCGTATCGCCATGCTGGAGGAGCAGGCCAGCACGGATGGTGGATGGGTTCTGACCGGATCGGCGCTCAAATGGGGCATGTCCATCGAGCCGTTTTACCAGCTGATTGTGTTTTTGAGACTGGATCCAGCCGTCCGCATGGAGCGCATCCGCAAACGGGAAACGGAGCGGTATGGCGCAAGGATCGAGCCCGGTGGCGACATGGCTGAAAAAAGCCGGGCGTTTCTGGAGTGGGCTGAAAGTTATGATGTCGCCGGGCCTGAACAGCGCAGTCTTGCCGCGCATGAAGCCTGGCTTGAGACGCAGACGGCACCGGTGTTGCGGCTCGACTCGATACATCCGGTGACGGAACTGATCAAAACCGTTCTCCGTCACCCGATTGTTCAAGGCAGGGCTGTTCTTAGCGCGCGGTAACCTGCGGCATCGGCTTCAGCACGTTCATCAGCGCCCCGTAAGGGAGCAGTAGCACGACGCCGACAACGATTTTCACCACAAGGTCGCCGAGCGCCCAGGAGATCCAGCGCGGCGCTTCTGTCGCCATGACGCCAAGGATCGGAGCAGGGGCCGCGGCAAAGTCGAGGTTCGGGCCGATAAAGGCGAATACGGAAGCAAAGGCGATCGAGAAGAACAGCGCAGTGTCGATAACCGTACCGATCATCGAAGCGGCCAGAGGGGCCTTCCACCAGCTTGTACGGCGCAATTCGTTGAATACCGAGATATCGAGCAGCTGGCCGATCAGGAAGGCCGTGCCGGATGCGATGGCGATGCGAGGTTCCGACAGCCAGAAAGACAGCGCAACGCCGACGATGAAGCCGACATAAACGATGCGGCGAGCCGTTGCCGGGCCAAACTGTCTATTTGCGAGATCGGTAACGAGGAAGGCGACCGGATAGGTGAAGGCGCCCCAGGTCAGAAGATCGCCAAGGGCGATGCCGAAGAGCACTCCTGTCAGATGAAACTGAACGAGAATGTTGGAGGCGACCACGATGGCGGCCATGACGAGGGCATAGATGAGGGTATGACGTTGCGTCAGCATTTTTTTATCCTGGGAGATGCCACCAGTTGGAATAAAGCAAAGGAAAAGGCCTGTGCGATAAACGCCCAAGCCTTCACCAGAACCGATGATGTATAAGTGCTGAAGCTTAAGCGGCTTCGGCAGTCTTCTTGACGATCTGGCGACGCAGCAGACGAGCGCGCATCGACAGTTCGGATTCGTCAGCCTTGACGAGGAAAGCGTCGAGACCACCGCGATGCTCGACCGAGCGCAGGGCGTGAGCCGAAACGCGCAGACGGAAACGCTGGCCGAGAGCGTCGGAGATCAGCGTAACCTGGCACAGGTTCGGCAGAAAACGACGACGGGTCCGGTTGTTGGCGTGGCTGACGTTGTTGCCGGTCATTACGCCCTTGCCGGTCAGTTCACACACACGGGACATGGGTACACCTTTGTTCTTCTGCAATCGGAGGCTACTTCCAGACAATGTCCGGTGTGCCGATCCAACTGGTCCTGATTGGAAAGTTGCGGTTCTATAGTCAGTAGGGCCGCGCGCGTCAAGCCAAACCTTCAACCGAATCGGGATATTCCCGGTTCGGGCGCTGTCGGTCGCTATTTTCTTGCCATAGTGCCACGTCTATATGACGTCAACATTTCTCTTGATCCGGACTCGTTCATGGTCGCCAAGGCTTCTGTCGCTCTCCTCGCCGCCACCATCTTCGTTGCTGCGGCAGCGCCTGCCAGCACTGCCGGCATTCGCCATACCAGCGAATACAGCGTGTCTCTCGGTATCTTGCCGGTGGCGAAAATGTCGTTTGCCAGCGAATTCGACGATCGGTCCTATACGATCAACGGCAGTTTCCGTTCGGCGGGTATCGTTGACATCATTGCCAAAACGACCGCTGAAACGACGGTGAAGGGGACCATGCGCCGTGACCGGCTGCAAGCCAATTCCTATTCTCTGCTCTACAAGACCAACAAGAAGACGCAGATCTACGATGTCCAATATCGCAACGGCAATGTTGTCTCGACGACGGTGAAGCCGGAACCGAAAGCGCGGCCAGAGACATGGGTTCCCGTCAGTGACAGCGATTTGCGTTCGGTGCTCGATCCGCTTTCCGGTATGATTTTTCCAGCCGATGCAAAAGTATGCCCCAATAAATTGCCGATCTATGACGGTGAGTCCCGTCTCGATCTGGTTTTGACCTCAAAGGGGACGGAAAAGTTTTCCACGAACGGCTTTAAAGGTGACGCTATCGTTTGCTCGATCCGCTATGTGCCCAAGTCCGGGTACCGGAAGGGCCGGTCGGATATCGAATATTTGAAAACGGTATCGATGGAGGTCTGGTTCGCCAAGGCGGACGGCGCCAATGTCTATGCGCCGGTTTACGCCTATATTCCAACTCGCATGGGGCCGTTGTATGTAAAGGCGACGAAATACGGCGGTTGATGCGCCTCCGCACCTCTTTCAGAAATTGTCTTTGCGCTTGCGGATTTCGGCAAACACTTCCTCGTTTGTCTTGCTTTCCATGATCAGGTTACGACGGATCGAAGGATCGGCGGCGCGCAGGAAGGGGTTGGTTTCCTTTTCCAGCCCCATCATGGTCGGGATGGTGAAGCGGCCTTCGGCGCGCATTTCCTCGATCTGCGTTACACGACGTTGCAGCGCTTCGTTATCGGGATCGATGGTCAGCGCAAAGCGGGCGTTGGACAAAGTGTATTCGTGGCCGAAATAGATGGCGGTTTCATCCGGCAGCACAGCCAGTTTCTGCAGCGAATGCCACATGTCCGCAGCCGGGCGTTCAAACAGGTGACCACAGCCGAGCGCAAACAGGGTGTCGGCGGCAAATAGAAGTTTGTCCTCGGAGAAATGAAAACAGATGTGTCCGGCCGTGTGGCCAGGTGTTTCGATCACCCGGACAGGATGATCGCCGAAAAGGAATTCTTCGCCGTCCTCGACGCTTCGGTCGAGGCCCGGAATGGCGACGGCCTCATTGACCGGGCCGATGATCTCCAGCCCGAAACGGGTCTTCAAGGCCAGGTTGGCTTCGACATGGTCGGTGTGATGGTGGGTGGTGAAGATGTGGCTGATGCTCCAGCCGCGTCGCTCGGCCGCTTCCACGATCGGCTTTTCTTCCGGTGCATCGATCGAGGCGGTCAGGCCTGTCTCCGGGTCGTGCACCAGCACGCCGTAGTTATCGCTGCGGCATGAAAAGACTTCGATCTCCAGGGATTTCATCAACCCGCCTCTCTTGTTTGAATGGCTCTACGAACAATGTAGAGATTGAAGACTTGAAGTCCAACAGCCGTTTGATAGCAAAATTGCCATGCACGCCGATATCGTAGACCTCCGCGAATTTTATCAGACCCCACTCGGCCGCGTGGCGGAGCATTCGATCGCCATGGCCTTGTCGTCCATATGGGCGCGGCTGCCGGAAGAGCGTCTGGTCGGCATGGGATATGCCGTTCCCTATCTCGACCGTTTTCGCAAGGATACCGAGCGCACCTTTGCCTTCATGCCGGCAGGGCAGGGCGCGGTGAACTGGCCGCCCGGCGAGCTTTCCTCGACGGCATTGGTGTTCGATGAGGAACTGCCGCTGCCGGATTCATCTATCGACCGGTTCCTGATGGTGCATTCGCTGGAGTTTGCCGAAAATCCGCGCGAGAGTTTGAAGGAAATCTGGCGTGTTCTGGCCCCCGGCGGCAGGCTGGTCATCGTTGTGCCCAATCGCCGTGGCGTGTGGGCGCGCATGGAGCATACGCCTTTCGGGTCAGGTCGTCCCTATTCGCGAAGCCAGCTGACATCGCTGCTGCGGGAAAGCAATTTTACGCCATCGGCGAGTGCGGAAGCGTTGTTCTTTCCGCCGTCGAAATTGCGGTTCCTGCTGAAGCTGAGGCATCTTTTCGAACAGGGCGGACGGCGTTTCTGGCCGGTCTTTTCAGGCGTGATCGTGGTGGAGGCGCAGAAGCGGCTTTATCAGGGGCTTCCTGTCGCGGCACGTGCATCGCGCCGCGTTTTTGTGCCGGTTCTTGCGCCGCAGGGTGTGCCGAGTACCCGCAACCGCGACTAACGCCACTCGACAACACAGCGCTTCCGTTTTATTGCCTCAAGGCAATCTTTCGCCGGCTTTTTCCGGCGATTTCCCTGGAAGGTCTGTTCGATGAGCACCGAGATGATGAAGCCTGTTCCGCGCCCTGGTATCCTTGATATTGCCGCCTATGTGCCCGGCAAGGATCATGCGGAAGGTGTTGCGCGCGTCTACAAGCTCTCGTCCAATGAAACACCGCATGGACCCAGCCCCAAGGCGATCGAAGCTTTTCGCGAGGCTGCCGGTAATCTCGAGTTGTATCCGGATGGTCAGGCGCATGCGCTGCGCGAAGCGATTGCTTCGGTCAATGGCCTGAACGCCGCCAATATTCTCTGCGGTAACGGTTCCGACGAATTGCTGGGCCTTCTTTGCCACGTCTATCTCGGCGCCGGCGATGAAGCCATCATCACCGAACACGGCTTTCTCGTCTACAAGATCCAGATCATGGGGGCAGGTGCGACGCCGGTCACCGTGCCTGAAAAGGATTATACGGTCGATGTCGACGCGATCCTCGCTGCGGTGACGCCGAAGACCAAGATGGTCTTCATCGCCAATCCGGGCAACCCGACGGGCACCTATGTGGCGGTGGCCGATATCCGCCGCCTGCAGGCCGGTCTGCCGAAGAACGTTATTCTCGTTCTCGACGCGGCTTACGCGGAATATGTCCGTCGCAACGATTACGAAGCCGGTATCGAGCTTGTGTCCACCAACAGCAATGTCGTCATGTGCCGTACCTTCTCGAAGGTCTATGGCCTTGCCGCTCTGCGTGTCGGCTGGATGTATGGCCCGCTTGAGATCGTCGATGCGATGAACCGTGTGCGTGGTCCGTTCAACCTCAATGCCCCGGCGATTGCTGCCGGTGCTGCCGCCATGCGCGATCAGGCTTTTATCGGCAATGCAGTGGAATACAACAAGCTCTGGCTCGATAAGCTGACACATGCTTTCGAGACGATCGGTCTCAAGGTCACGCCTTCCGTCACCAATTTCATCCTCATCCATTTCCCTGATGTCGATGGCAAGCGTGCGCCGGATGCAGATGCCTTCCTGTCCAGCCGTGGCTACATCCTGCGCGCCGTCAAGGGTTATGGCCTGCCGAATGCGCTGCGCATGACCGTCGGTCCGGAAGAAGCCAACCGTGGCGTCATCGAAACGCTCGGCGAGTTTATGGCGAAAAAGGCATGAGCGAACCGCAGTTCAATCGTATCGCCCTGATCGGTATCGGTCTGATCGGCTCTTCCATCGCACGCGATGTGAAGGCATTGGGTCTTGCCAATGAGGTGGTGATTTCCACTCGCAGCGAAGAGACACTGAAGCGCGCCGAAGAGCTCGATCTCGGCACGCATTACGTCGCTTCGGCTGCGGAAGCGGTCAAGAATGCCGATCTGGTTATCGTTTCGGTTCCGGTCGGTTCGTCCGGTGCCGTTGCCGAGCAGATCGCACCCAATCTCAAGCCGGGTGCTATCCTGACCGATGTCGGTTCGACCAAGGCTTCGGTTATTGCGCAGATGGCACCGTTTGTGCCGGAAGGCGTGCATTTCATTCCCGGCCACCCGTTGGCCGGTACCGAAAAATCCGGGCCTGATGCAGGCTTTGCGGGTCTTTTCCGTGATCGCTGGTGCATTTTTACGCCGCTGCCGGATACCGATGCTGCGGCCTTGGAAAAGCTCAAGGCTTTCTGGATTGCGCTGGGTTCCCGCGTCGATGACATGGATCCGCAGCACCACGACAAGGTGCTGGCCATCGTTTCGCACCTGCCGCACATCATCGCTTACAATATCGTCGGCACGGCAGACGATCTGGAGACGGTGACGGAATCGGAAGTCATCAAGTACTCGGCCTCCGGTTTCCGCGATTTCACGCGTCTGGCCGCGTCCGACCCGACCATGTGGCGGGATATCTGCTTGCACAACAAGGATGCCATCCTTGAAATGCTGGCACGCTTTTCCGAAGACCTCGCCTATTTGCAGCGGGCGATCCGCTGGGGTGAGGGCGACAAGCTGTTTGAGCTTTTCACCCGCACCCGCGACGTTCGCCGTTCGATCATTCAGGCCGGTCAGGACGTCGATGCGCCCGACTTCGGACGACACGCTCTCGACCAGAAAAAATAATTAGATCGGCGGAATTTCACCCACGGGGATGAAGCCGCCGACCAGAACCTTGCCGTTTTTGATCGTGAAATCGATCGAGGCGCGGTCACCGCCACCAAGGGCCGACAACATGCCGGTGGCGTTGTCCAGCATCGGGCCGAGACCGGGAACGGCGGCTTGCAGGCTTTCCTTCCAGGCAGCCAGTTTTTCCACACGCAGTTTCAGCTTGCCGTTCATGCGACCATCAGCCGTGAAGCCGAATGGGCCGGATATGGTGATGATGCGGCCTTCGCCGAGATCGGCGGAGAGGTTGCGGATTTCGCCTTCGGTGCCATAAAGCGAGACGTTCCGATCGCTGCCATCGATCAGGCCCGCCTTGCCAACCAGTGTGATGTCGGCGCTTGTCGTCAGGGCCGGCAGGTCCTGAGGCACGCCTTCACCTGTCAGGCTGGCATTGGTCACCGTCATGGCGGCATCGAGGTTCGGGCCGTTCTGGCGCAGATGCATTTCGGTGTTGGCGGCCGCCAGATTAAAGGTCTGGCCCGTTGCCGACGACACGATGGCCGATTGCAATGCGTTGATGATGGTGGAGGAACGCTCGACGCCACGACCCTTGGCGGTCAGGCTCGATTGCAGGCTTTCCCACTGCGAGGAAATGCTCAGGCCGTGGCTGGTGCGGATCTCAGACGGGCCGTCGAGTTCCCAGACGACGTGTTTGGGATCATAAACCTGAGCGGCCGAGCGAAGGCTGCCGAAGGAAGCCGAAACGCCGTTGGTGCGGTCATCGACCGATACTTTCGAGCAGAAAAGGCCGATACGGAACGGGTAACCGCGATATTCGGCATCCGTGCATTCTGCATTCACGCCAGCCTGTTCCTGGCTGCCGAGCAGAGTGAGAGTGCGGTCCTTCAGGAGCGATGCCGCATAAAACCAGCCGCCCGTATAGACGCCGATCACCAGAACGATGAGGATTGCCAGAAACCAAATTTTGCCGCTGACGCTCCGCCGGCTTGACGCTGCCATGATGTTCTCCAATGGTGCTTCGATTGCAGAGGTGTTGCGTCGGATATGGACGAATTTTGGGTGTTTGGCTACGGCTCGTTGATGTGGAATCCGGGCTTTGAATATGAAGAACGGCTTGCCGCACGGGCATTTGGGTACCGCCGTTCGCTTTGCGTGCGCTCTTTCGTGCATCGCGGAACGCCTGAAAATCCGGGCCTTGTGCTGGGGCTGGACCGTGGTGGATCGTGCCGTGGTGTTGCTTTCAAGGTGCGTGGAGCCTTGCGCGGGCCGGTGATGGAATATCTGACCGAGCGCGAACTTGTGACGCGCGTTTATCTGGAACGCATGCTGCCGCTGATGCTCGCGGATGGGCGGCAGACAAAGGCGGTGGGTTACGTCGTCGACCGCGCCCACCAGCAATATGCGGGTGCGCTGGGCATCGAGGAGGCATCACGCATCGTGCATGCGTCCACCGGCCAGTCAGGTCCCAATGATGCCTATGTGCTCAATACGCTGAGTCATTTGCGCGAAATGGGTATTCGCGATCTCTGGCTCGAAGGTGTCGGAAACCGGGTAGAGGCACTGCGGCGGCAGGATGCCGCTGCAGCGGTTGCTTCCTGATCAGGAAACGGTCTGGGCCTGCAGTTCCGCCAGACGCTTGGCAGCGGTGGGCGGCAGCGGCAGGTTCGGGTTGTCGGCGACGGTTTGCAGCAGCAGTTCGTCGCTTGCTGTCTCCAGCGTTTCGATGAGATGCGCGAAAAAGGCGTCGGGTTCCATGCCCGGCTGAATCGCCGGCAGAATCCTCACCTTGAAACGTCCTGGATACTTGATCAGCTTGCGACGGCCCCAGAACAGGCCCCAATGGGCGACTATCGGTACGACCGGGACCTGCATATCGCGATAGATGCGGGCAATTCCGTAGCGGTAGTCCGGCGTGTCGCCCGGTGCGCGGCGTGTGCCCTCGGGATAGATGATCAGCTGACGGTCGGCATCCATTTCTTCCTTGGTGCGCTTCATGACCTCGACCATGACCTTGCCGCGAGCGCCGCGATTGACCGGGATCATGCGCTGCTTGGCGACATACCAGCCGAAAAGCGGGATCCACATCAGTTCGCGCTTGAGGATGTAAACGGGGTCACGCTGGTAGGGCAGTAGAGCAAATGTATCCCAGGCCGACTGGTGTTTTGGCGCGAAGATGCAGCCGCCTTCGGGAATGTTTTCCAAGCCCTCGATTTCGAATTTGGCGCCGACGATTTTTTCCATCAGCCAGCTCGAGGATGACGCCCATCCTCGAGGGACGAACAAAGCCTTCTTGCGAGGCATAAAAAAATAGACCGGCGTGAAGATGACCATCCGGGCGATGATGTTGATGTAAAAGGCGGTGTTGAACAGGATCGAACGCAAGAGCAGCATGAACGCATTTCCGGATGGTGGGATGTGCGGTGCCTACACGATATCGCCGGGTGAGGAAAGCGCGCTTGTCTGGCAGACGCGCTCCGCGTGGCTGAGTGTCATTTGCCTTTCGGCGGCTCATCCTCGGCGTCGGTTCTCAATCCGCTGCCCTGATACATGCCGGCCCAGTCACGCAGCATGGCGGCAGCCATCTTGCCGTATTCGCCCAGCATGATGCGCAGGGCATCCGGGTCGGTGAACCATGCTTTTCGCGCAAGGTCGGCATTGATCACGGGGTAAGGGATGAACTCCGTCTCGGCATCCCGCCGGCGCAACTCATGCAGGCTGCGCAGCATGTGATAGTTGCTGGTGACGACCAGAACCGATCGGTAGCCATGGTTATGGATCCATCGGATGATCTCGTTGGCATTCCCGATCGTATCGATCGCGTCGTAACCGATGTCGACGCAACAGGAAAACAGGCTGGCCGATACCTGCGTGGTTTTGCGGATCTGGTTCGGCGTGGCGGAAGGGTGTGCGCCGGAAATGAGCAGGCGTTTTCCGGCACCATCGCGCAGCAAGCCGGCGGCCTGATCGATACGCTGGTAACCGCCGGTCAGCACAACGATCGCATCGGCCTTGACGCCATCGGGTGTCTTCAGTGACGTCACGTCGTTGGCAAACCAGAGAAAGCCGCCGCAAAAGATCGCAATGGAAGCGACGCAGACAAAAATCATCCAGCGACCGAATCGGCGCAGGGGACTGCGTCGAGATGGCCATCCGCTGCGTTTCCGGCGTTCCGGCTTACGCTGCGGTTCGTGGTCGTTGCTGGTCGGGCCGGATGTCATACCCTGTCCATAGACGGAGTTTCATGGCGAGAACAGGGCCATATTTCAGGACGGGCTGCCGTCCTCGTATTCACGACGACGGCAGCCCGTCGGAACGGGCCGGATCGGAGCGTATAAGGTCGATTTCGTCGATCGTGCGCATCACGGTGAAACGCGCGGTCAGTGTCGTCAGAAGAGCGATGATGATCATCGTGGCTATAATGCCGAGATAGCCGCTGAAACCGATGGTGAATGTACCGAACAGCGCCGTCGCCTGATCGCTTTCCGGTGTCGCCAGCGATCTGCTTTGCCAGAAACCGGCAATCGCGAACAGCAGTGCTGCCAGAGCGCCACCCGCAGCGGAGCCTTTCAGGCTGATCTTCAGAAAATGTTTCTGAAATTCTTTTGCCACGAAGCCGCTTTCGGCGCCGACGAAATGCAGAACCTCGACGATATGACGGTTGCCGGACAAGGCACCGCGTGTGGCGAAGATGACGGTCAGGATCATCGCCGTGAAAACGAGGATGAGAATGCCGCCGCCGATCATCACGGTCGTTCTTGCCATGGAAACCAGCCGGTCGACCCAGGTTCTGTGGTCATCCAGAAAGGCCTGCGGAATTTCGGCATGCAGTCGGTTACGTATGGCCTGAAAATCGGGCGGATTGCTTTCATCGATCGTGACGATGACGAGGCGTGGTACCGGCAGTTCCTTGAGGTCGAGACCGCTGCCGAGCCATGGTTCGAGCAGGCGCGCGGTGGCGCCGTCATCCATGATCGTGCCATTTGTCGTTCCCACGAAGCTGAGAGCGATGTCACGCGCCTTGGTCAGCGTGGCGTTCATGTCCAGCCCGTCATCCGGCTTGATCTGGATGGTGATCTCGCGGGAAATCTGGCTTTCCCAGCTGGAGGCGGTGGCTCGTACCATGCTGACGCCGCCGAGCGTGAGACAGGCCAGGAAGGACATGATGGCGATCACCACCAGCAGGGCGTTGCCCTGAATATTGGCAGGCGGCAAGATGGGGCCGGTCGGGCGCACCTGCATTTCCGCGCGACGCGTCTGCTGGGCGGGCATGTCGTCGGTGGCCGGGATTGCCCGCTTGGCATCCGCTTTTGGTTGGCGCGATCGCCTGATGCGCTCGAACTCATTCATAGATATCGAGCCGCCCTTCGGTGAGGATCATGCGCCGCGCGTCCACCTGATCCATCAATGCCAGATCGTGGGTGGCGATAACGACGGCGGTGCCGAGACGATTGAGTTCCAGAAACAGGTTGAGCAGACGCCGGGCCATTGGCGGATCGACGTTACCGGTCGGCTCGTCGGCCAGAAGAATTTCCGGCTGGTCCATCAGCGCGCGGGCAATGGCGGCACGCTGCTTTTCACCACCGGACAGAACGGCCGGTAGAACATTGATGCGCTCGCCAAGGCCGACCCACTTCAGAAGTTCGATCACATCCTTGCGGTAGGAGGTTTCCTCCTTGCCGCGCACGCGCAAAGGCAGCGCCACGTTTTCGTAGGTGGTCAGATGATCGAGAAGGCGAAAATCCTGATAGACGATGCCGACACGGCGGCGCAGCATCGGGAGTTCGCTGCGCGGGATCTGCGACATGTCCCTGTCGAACATGCGGATCAGGCCGCGGGTCGGCTGCAGCGACAGGAAAAGAAGACGCAACAACGTCGTCTTGCCGGCGCCCGAAGGGCCGGTCAGGAATTGAAAAGAGCCGCTGGGAATGTCGAACGTCATGTCCCGGAGAATTTCCGGACCCATTCCATACCGCAAACCGACATTTTCGAAATGGATCAACCGATCGTCCAGTCCATCAGGTTTTGGTTCTCCGCGTGCGTAAACGCCGAAGGTTTACAGAGCATGAATCATCCGCGGAGGAAGGCGCTTTGGAAGGCGCCTTTGCGAAGCATTAACCATTTAAATTTACTTCTGGGAGGGATTCGTTTCAATGCCCCTGCTTGCCGCCGGTTCTCAACTGTCGGGGATAAGGGTGACAGGAAGCCCGGAGGAAGCCATGAGCGCATTCCGCTCACGCAAGCAAGATACGGCAGATGCCTATGATATCCTGCCACCGGCACCAAGCCGCAGGCCGCAAACGCACCATATGCAGGGCGAAGTGGTAGATGCCCAATTCGTGACGGTGCGCGATACGCCGCCGCGCCGCAGTTTCGAAGCCGCACCGCGCAATGACAATCGCCGCATTCACCGTCCTCCGGTTCAGGTTGCCGTTGCGCCAGCCGGTTTGGTGGGGCGGATCGTGGAGCGTGCCGAGCAGGCACTGATGCGCATGTCGGCGGATTTCTTCTCGGCCGTCGTTGCCTTGGTCTTCGTACTCGTCTTCGGTCTATCGGGTGGCTTTTCGTTGATTGCCGGCGAAAAGGCGGATGCAGCGCAGATGCGCCGGCTCGATATCAGCCACGTCAACCTGACGCAGCAGGATGCCAATGGCATGCAGGCGCTGTTGATCACCGGCATTATCGAAAACGGCGATGCTGCGGGCCGTTCGCTTTCGCCGATCCTTGCCGAACTGGTTTCCGGTGGTGAGGTCGTGGCGCAAACGTTGATCGCAGCACCGGCAGCCACGATCGGACCTAAGGAAAGCCGCGGATTTTCGGCTCGTATCGCCTATGCCGGTGGAAAAAGACCGGAGTTGAGGCTTTCCTTCGTCAATGAGGGTGCTCCGCGCCTCTGATTGTGCTATCGGCCCCGCTTTAAACTATCGCGTCCACTTTGCACCGCAGATGGCGCAAAGTGGACGCGATAGCATTTTAAGATTTGCGCATCGTAATTTCCGAAACCGGAGCCGGTTTTCGGGGCGATTGCGCGGGAGCCAACTGGCCGAAGGAGAAGCAAATGCCCGTGGTCCGCGGAAAGAATATCGAGCCGCTCTACACTGCCGAGCAGATTGCCGAACGCAACCATGCGATCGCGGCCCAGATTGCGGCCAACCCGACCAAGGACCTGCTGGTCATCGCCATCCTCAAGGGCTCGTTCATCTTTGCCGCCGATCTCTTGCGCGCCATGCACGATGTCGAACTGGCACCTGAAGTCGAGTTCATCACGCTTTCCAGCTATGGCACCGGCACGGTTTCCCAAGGTGTTCGCATCGTCAAGGATATCGACAGCGATGTGCATGGCCGCGACGTTCTTTTGATCGACGATATTCTCGAATCCGGCCGCACGCTGAAATTCGCCAAGGAACTGCTTTATGAGCGTGGCGCGCGCAATGTCACCATTGCCGTGCTTCTCGACAAGCGCGTCAAGCGCCAGGAAGAGCTTGAGGCCGATTACGTTGGTTTCGAATGCCCGGATTATTTCGTGGTGGGCTATGGCATGGATGCAGCCTATGCTTTCCGCGAGCTGCCCTTTGTCGGTGTTGTCACGGGTGACGCCGAAGCGGCGGGCTGATTGCGCCATAAACTGATCAAGTGACACGGCCTGTTAACCACGTTCTTCCCCCATGCGACCCATGTTTACTCCTTAAAAAGGAAAGACTGGTCATTTGGGTGCCAAATTGAAGCACGGAGAACACGGCCATGGCAAAGATCCTGATCACCGAAGATGAGGATTCTCTTCGCTCCTTCGTCGCCCGCGCATTGCGTCTGGACGGCCACGAGACTTGCGAAGCGGCTGACGGTGCCGAAGGCCTGGCGCTTCTGGATGAAGGTCCGTTCGACCTTCTCCTGTCCGATATCCGCATGCCGATCATGGATGGTATCGAGCTGGCGCATCAGGCTTCGGCAAGGTTCCCGGATCTGCGTATCCTGCTGATGACGGGGTATGCCGAACAGCGCGAGCGCGCCGACGACCTGATGACCAAGGTCATCGATGTGGTCGACAAGCCGTTTGCGCTGCCGGATATCCGCAAGGCAGTGGCGCAGGCACTGACGGTGCAGCGCGAGACGCGGGCGGCCTGATTTTTCAGGATTGTTGAGTAGCAAAAGGCCCGGAGGCAATCTGCTCCCGGGCCTTTTGCATTTTAGAGTTTTCGTCAAATCAGCGCATTTCGAGCAGGCGCTCGAGATAACGTCGTTCGGCCTCGCCCGACAGAGCGCCGCCAAGTTTCTCGCGAATGGCTTCGAGGATTTCGCGGGCGCGCTGGACGTCAATTTCGTCTGGCACTTTGACCTGATCGCCGAATTCCGGGCCGGAGCTGGAGCGCAGGCGACCGAGCGGGTCGCGGCCGTTCTGCCCACCCTGATTGGCCATGCCTTCACCCTCGCCCTGACCCTGCTGCTGGCCTTGTCCCTGCATGGCCTGCATCATCTGCTGCATCATGCTCTGGGCACCCTGGCGAAGCGCGTTCAACGCATTGCCCTGACCTTCGACGGCCTGTTCGCCCTGGCCTTGTCCCAGCGCCTGACCGGCATTGCCCATCTCGCGTTCGGCCTGACCGAAGCCGGGGCCAGGATCCATGCCGAGTTCCTTGAGGCCCTTCTGCAATTCACCGAGCTGCTTGCCGAGACCTTCCTGCTGGGCGCGCAGGTTTTTCAGCGCTTCACGCAGCTGTTCGGCGGTCATCTGATCGGTCGATTGCTGGCCCTGACCCTGCTGACCTTGGCCCTGCTGTCCCTGTTGACCTTGCTGGCCCTGTTGCTGCTGGCCACCCTGCTGGTTCTGGCCTTGCTGTTGCTGCCCTTGTTGGTTCTGACCCTGCTCATAGGGGCTTTCGCCCTGCTGTTCCGGGTCGCCGCGCTGCAGGCGGTCGCGCAGGGCCTGATCGAGCTTGAAGGTCTCGTCCATCAACCGCTGCTGTTGCTGCATAATCTCGCCGAGCTTGTCGATCTGCTGGCGCATCTGGCTGTTCTGTTGGTTCTGTTGCCCCTGCTGGCCACGCTGCGGGCGACCGGCCTGCAGGTTGTTCATCATCCGCTGCAATTGCTGCAACATTTGCTGGGCGGCATCGCGATTGCCGGAACGGGCCAGATTTTCGATCTGGTCCATCATGTTCTGCAGGTCGCGCTGGCGGATCATGTTCTGCGCCTGCATGTTCTGTTGAGCCTGCGGCGCATTCTGCATGCGCTGCGCCAGCTCATTCATGAACTCCTGCATGGCTTCGCGCAGTTCCTGCGTCAGCTTGGCGATTTCCTCGTCGGATGCACCCTTTTCAATGGCGTCGGACAGGTTCTGCTGTGCATCGCGCAGGCGTTTTTCGGCGGCCGAAAGATCGCCATCCTCGATGCCGAGGGCGATTTCCCAGAGATATTCTGCGGTCTGCTTCAACTGTTCTTCGCCCCGCGCCAGTTCCATCCGGCCCTTGGCGGACTGGATCAGCAGAAAGTGGCTGAGGTTCGGAATGGTCTCGTCCGGGCGGATGGTCAGCGCCTCGTTGAGGGCGATCGCCTTCGGCATCTGACGGGTGTCTAGCGCGAATACTTGGCGTTCTTCAGCAACGGCGGCTGCCAGCGGTTCGGTGAAATTGCGCGAGGGCAGCACCATTTCCAGGGATGGGCTGCGACCTTCCTGACCGGCGCCATCGGTGGCGACCAGCGTGATACGCACGCGTTTGCCGGCCAGCGGATGTTCGGTGAGGTTGCGGCTGGAAAGCCCTTTGGCCTCGCGATTGTTCTGACGCGGAATGTCCAGCTTGTAGTCGGGAAGGGGATAAAGCGGCGTGGCCTTGTCGTCGGGTTTTTCCACCGGTTCGATAAGGGCCAGAGCCTTGGTAATTCCGTAATCGTCCTTGGCACGAAAACCGATTTCCAAGGCACCGTTGACGGCACGGCGAGGTTGATTGTCGAAAGCGATCTCGGGTGCCTTGTCGGGAATGACGTCGAACATCCATTGCTGGCCATTGACGCTGAGATCGCCGCTTTCACCGACCTTCATCGCATAGGTGCGCGGGGGCAGCGGTTTGTCTGCGTCATCAGATGCTGTGGGCGGTGCCGGTGTTGCAGCCGGCTGTGTGCCGGGTGCGGCAGGGTCCTGTGGCTTTTGTTCGTTGGCGGCCAAAACGCGGGCTTCACCGCCTTCCAACGGGGAGAAGCGCACTGTTTCTTCGCCTTCGCCACCGGTTACCCGCACCGTCAGTTCGGAATTTTCCGGGATTTCCACGGCCTGTGCGCCGGTGGACTGGCGGCCGGTGAGGAATACGGGGGCTTTGCCGGTATAGCCCGGCGGGGTCAGCCAAGCGTCGATGCGCAGGTCAGGATTGATGCGGGCGGCGGGGGCTGACGGCATCAGAGCGTCGGATGGTGAGCCGCCGCCGTTGGAAAAGGAATAACCGAAGGCCGCAACGAGGATGAGCGCCGGAAGCGCACGCAGACCGTAACGGTCGTGGTTGGCAATGCCGGGTTTCGGCAGGCCGGCATCCAGCGCTGCGATACGCTCGGCCATGCGGGTCTGGTGCTCGCGCCAGAGTGCACGGGAGAACGGGGTCTCAAAAGCTGGCTCGTCATCCTGCACGCCGACCGGTTGGTGCGGCAGGTTATTGCGGTCTTCCAGCAGGCGATCTGCGTCGGTCGAACTGGGCAGGCGCATGCGTGCCAAGGGCAGCAGCGAGGCAAGGAAAGCGAATGTGAAAAGAAAATTCAGCGTCCAGCGCAGCCAATCGGGCGAGATGCGCATAAGGCCGAACCACGAAACGGACAGGAACAAAGCGACGATGCAGAGCGGTGCCAGCGACAGAGGCAACAGGCGTTCAAAAAACAGGACGATGCGAGCGACGCCACGTTTCAGGGCGACGCGGCGCGCCAGATCGGGCTTCAGCGCAAATGCGCCTCTGTTGCCTGTCTTTTGGCCGGCATTTTCGATTTTCATGCGGTCCGTCTCCGTCGTCGTGGCGGCGCAAATCGGCTGTGCGGCGCGTTGTCAGCGCGATCCATCAAAGCGCAAGGATAGCAATCTTTGTGGCGAAGACGAGGGGGCAGGGGCCGAAGCCCCCGCATTTTGCGCTATATCGCTCAATCGTGAACGGGTTTTATGCCCGCACCAAGCCAATATCAGGCAAGCCAGTCCGGCACGGAATCGAGCGCGATCAGCTCTTCATAGGTGCCGCGCGGGCGGATGACGTGGAACGTATCGCCCTTGACCAGCACCTCCGGAACGAGAAGCCGGGTGTTGTAGGTGCCGGCCTGCACGGCGCCGTAGGCACCGGCGGAGGAGATGGCAAACAGGTCGCCGGGCTTCGGCACCGCCATGTCGCGGTCGAGCGCCAGATAGTCGCCGGTTTCGCAGACCGGGCCAACGACGTCGGCCTTGATATGGGCTGCATCCTTTTCCGGCAGAACGACGGGGCGAAGGCCGTGATGGGCTTCGTAAAGCGTCGGGCGGATGAGGTCGTTCATGGCACCATCGACGATGACAAAGGTCTTTTCGCCGGCATCCTTCACGTACAGCACTTCGGTCACCAGAATGCCGGCATTGCCGACGATCAGGCGGCCCGGCTCGGTGACGATGCGGCAGTTCAGGCTTTTCAGGCCATCGGTAACGATTTCCGCATAGGCCGTCGGTTCCGGCGGCGGATTGTTGTCGTCGTGATAGGGAATGCCGAGGCCACCGCCGACATCGACATGGGTGATGGTGTGGCCATCGCCGCGCAGCGTTTCCACCAGTTCGCGCATCAGCTTGAAGGCATCGGCGAACGGCTGCAGTTCGGTGATCTGGCTGCCGATATGCATGTCGATACCGGCAACTTCGATACCAGCCAGCTTAGCTGCATGCGCGTAAACCTCGCGGGCACGCTTGTAGGAAATGCCGAACTTGTTTTCTTTCTTGCCCGTCGAGATCTTCGCATGCGTGCGGGCATCGACATCCGGGTTGATGCGGAAGGAGACATGCGCCTTTTTGCCGGCCTTGATGGCGCGCAGGTTCAGGACTTCCAGTTCCGGTTCGGATTCGACGTTAAAACAGTAGATGCCGGCTTCGAGGGCGAAATCCATTTCGGCAACCGTCTTGCCGACGCCGGAAAACACGATGCGCTCAGGTGGGATGCCGGCGGCCAGCGCACGGCGCAGTTCGCCACCCGATACGACGTCGGCGCCAGCACCGAGGCGCGCTAGCGTCTTCAGTACGGCCTGGTTGGAATTCGCCTTCATGGCATAACACACCATGGCATCGAGACCATCGAAAGCCTTGGAGAACACCTTGTAGTGCCGCTCGAGCGTTGCCGTCGAATAGATATAGAACGGCGTGCCGACGGCCTTGGCGATCTCGGGTACGGGCACGTTTTCGGCGTGCAGCACGCCGTCGATATATTGGAAATGGTTCACGGAGCGGCCCGGATTAGAGCAGGGAGTCGAGGACGAAGGGCTTTTCCTGCGCCTTTTCCTTCGGTGCGTTGACATCCTTGCGGATGTTCTGCTGTTCGATCGGTGTGCTCGGTTTGTCGAGATCGCCCTTGCGGCCGCAGCCGGAGAGGACAAGCGCGGTGACGGCAGCGATAACCGCAACGCGGCCAGCATGACGCCCCAAATTCAGCAGCGATTTCGACATTCCCGTTCCCTTAAATCAGCATGGCGGACGACGATGTCATAGAGGGTTTCGTCGCCCTTGTGCAGTCACATTCGCGAAGTCGGGCGGCATGCCCGGCTATTGTTGGCAATCAGTTGCGCGCACGCCACCAGGCGATCTGCTTGCGCACCTCTGCCGGTGCCGTGCCGCCAAAACTGGTGCGGCTGGCAACAGATGCATCGACCGAGAGAACGTTGAATACGTTTTCGGTGATCGCCGGGTTGATCTCTTGCAACTCGGCAAGCGACAGCTCCGATAGATCGCAAGCCTTGCTCTCTGCGAGCGCCACGGCGCGGCCGGTGACGTGATGGGCTTCGCGGAAGGGCAGGTTGACTTCGCGCACCAGCCAGTCGGCAAGATCGGTGGCGGTCGAATATCCGGCACCAGCTGCCTGACGCATTCTGTCCGTGCGGATAGTCATGTCGCGCATCATGCCGGTCATGGCGGCAATGGCCAGTTCCAGATTTTCGGCGGCGTCAAACACCTGTTCCTTGTCTTCCTGCATGTCCTTGGAATAGGCGAGCGGCAGACCCTTCATGACAGTGAGAAGCGCTACCAGTGAACCGTTGATACGGCCGGTCTTGGCGCGCACCAGTTCGGCGGCATCCGGGTTCTTTTTCTGCGGCATGATCGACGAGCCGGTGGAGAAGGCGTCGGACAGGCGCACGAAACCGAATTGCGGCGTCGACCAGATGACGATTTCTTCGGCGAGACGCGACAGGTGCATGGCGCAGATGGCGGCGACAGACAGGAATTCCAGCGCGAAATCGCGGTCGGAAACGGTGTCGATCGAGTTGCGGGTCGGTTCGCGGAAGCCGAGCGCCTTGGCGGTCATGTGGCGGTCGATCGGATAAGGCGTGCCGGCAAGGGCTGCGGCGCCGATCGGGCTTTCGTCCAGATGGTCGATGGCGTGGCGGACGCGGGCGCGGTCACGGCCGAACATTTCGACATAAGCCATGCAGTGGTGGCCGAAAGTGACCGGCTGGGCTGTCTGCAGATGGGTGAAGCCGGGCATGACGGTATCGGCATGTTCTTCCGCGCGGTCGAGGAAGGCGGCGATCAGGTCGCTCAGCATCTTCTCCGTCTTGGCCAGTTCTTCCTTGACCCAGAGGCGGAAATCGAGCGCCACCTGGTCGTTACGGGAGCGTGCGGTGTGCAGGCGACCGGCGGCCGGGCCAATCAGGGTCGCCAGCTTCGCCTCGATGTTCATGTGAATGTCCTCGAGCTTGCGCGAGAACTCGAACGAGCCGGCTTCGATCTCTGACATGATCGTGTTTAGCCCAGTGATAATCTTGTCTTTATCTTCGCCCGAAATGATGCCTTTTTCTGCGAGCATGGTTGCATGCGCAATCGAGCCGCGAATATCCTGGGCGTAAAGCTTCTTGTCGAAGCCGATGGAGGCATTTATCTCCTCCATGATGGCATCCGGTCCGGAAGCGAAACGACCGCCCCACATCTGGTTGGAGGATACTGCGTCCTTCGTGCCGTCAGCCATGATGCCCGTCCTGGAGTGCTTATGACAGAGAAACGACCTTTCGGCCTTCCGTCTGCCAGACTGATAATGATCGCTGCCGTCGCCGGAATAGCGGCCGGAGCCGTGGCGGTATACGTGACGAACGTAGGGTATGGCAATGCCAGCGAGCTTGCCGGCGGTACTTGCGAGGGTGCGGTCAAGCGTGCGGCTGTTGTCAACGAACTCTCGAAGGGCGAAGTGGCGGCCATGAGCGGCGTGGACCGCCCGCGCCAGATCAGCTCTCTCGTTTTCAAGGATGCGGCAAAGGGTGAGGGTGCGCCTGACCTGACCATGGCCGATTTTGCAGGCAAAACCGTTCTTCTGAATTTATGGGCAACATGGTGCGTGCCCTGCCGAGAAGAGATGCCGGCACTGAATACGCTCCAGAGGGATATGGGCGGCAAGGATTTTGAAGTCGTCGCCATCAACATTGATACAGGCAGCGATCAGAAGCCGAAAAACTTCCTTGAGGATACCGGCGTAGATGCGCTTGGGTTCTATCGCGACAGCTCCATGGGCGTGTTCAATGCCCTGAAAAAGGAAGGCCTTGCCTTCGGCCTGCCGGTATCGCTGCTGTTCGACGACAAGGGTTGTCTGATCGGCTCGATGAACGGGCCGGCCGAATGGGCAAGCGAGGATGCGAAGAAGCTGGTGAGCGGCGTGAAGGCGCCGCTCTGATGTCTCACCGGTGATTGTCATTCATTCGCCTGCGTCCTGCCGGTCCTGTATGGATGACGCCGTGCAATTGTAATGATATACTTCTCCAGTGATGCTGGAGCCAAGTCATGACGCTGCAAATCCGAGATGAACGTGCCCGTGAGCTTGCCGAGACACTTGCGAAAAAACGCAATGTCACGATGACCACTGCGGTGATTCAGGCGCTGGAAGGTGAGTTGAGACGCGAAAACGCTGCAGTGCCGCTTTCGAAACGGGCGGCGGATATTGCGCGTGATTTGAAGGCACACGCAGGTCCGAAGGGTCGTAGCCTTAGCAAACAGGACATTGATGACATGTGGGGGCAGCCCTGATGTTCATCGATACATCGGTGATCGTTGCCATTCTTGCCGATGAAGCCGATGCCGCAGACTATGCGCAGCGTATCGAACAGGCGCCGGGTTGCCTGACCTCCGGCCTTGTCATCCTCGAAGCGTCCATGCGCCTCGCAACAATGCTCGATATTCATCCTGTTGCGGTCGAAAAGCGCGTTCGCCTGTTCCTTGCCGAAGCCGGTATCTCCGTGATGCCGATCGACGATGGAATTGCCACCATCGCCGTCGAAGCGTTTGCCGAATACGGCAAGGGACGCGGCCAGCGGGCGCAGCTCAATCTGGCCGATTGCATGTCCTATGCATGCGCCAAGTCGGCCGGCATCCGGCTTCTGTTCGAGGGTAATGATTTTTCGCATACCGACATAGCTGTCGGTTAATGCCTTATCGCGTCGGAACTGGCACTTCGCCGCGATAATCGTAGAAACCGCGACCGGATTTGCGGCCGAGCCAGCCGGCCTCGACATATTTCACCAGAAGCGGGCAGGGGCGGTATTTGCTGTCGGCCAGACCATCGTGCAGGACCTGCATGATCGACAGGCAGGTGTCGAGGCCGATAAAGTCGGCCAGCTGCAACGGGCCCATCGGATGATTGGCACCAAGCTTCATGGCAGTATCGATGGCATCGACCGAACCGACGCCTTCATAAAGCGTGTAGATCGCTTCGTTGATCATCGGCAGCAGGATACGGTTGACGATAAAGGCCGGAAAATCCTCGGCGACGGTAAAGGTCTTGTCGAGCGAACTCACATAGTCCTTTGCGAGGTTGAAGGTCTTTTCCTCGGTGGCGATGCCGCGCACCAGTTCCACCAGTTTCATCACCGGCACGGGGTTCATGAAGTGGATGCCCATGAAGCGTTCCGGACGATCTGTCGCGGCAGCAAGGCGAGTGATCGACAGCGAAGAGGTGTTGGTGGCGAGGATGGCCTCGGGGCGCAGCACAGGACAAACCGTTGCAAAAATCTTGCGCTTGATCGCTTCGTCTTCGGTGGCCGCTTCAACGACCAGATCCATAGATGCAAGATCGTTGACATCGGTGGAGCCGCTGACGAGCGCGAGAGCCGCCTTGCGTTCATCTTCGGTCAGCTTGCCTGCGCCGACTTGACGCGCCAGCGTGCCGTTGATCGTTGCCAATGCGGCCTCGATGCGTTCCTGTTCCAGATCGTAGATCTGCACCTTGTAGCCGGCGATGGACGAAACATGTGCGATGCCGCAACCCATCTGGCCTGCACCGATGATGCCGATATTCTTGATGGCGGTGGGCATGTTCGCTCCTGCGTCTTTGCCGGCCTTCTCTCTTGAAGAAGGGGGCCGGTGAATGAAAAAAAATGCCGAACCCTTATCGGGTCCGGCAGATTGTTATTCATGCGGGAGGCGTTTAGCCAGCCCCTTTTGATACACTCGGTTAAAGTGCCTTTTCCAGCTGCGGCAGGATTTCGAAAAGATCACCGACGAGGCCGTAATCGGCGACCTGGAAAATCGGCGCTTCCTCGTCCTTGTTGATGGCGACGATGACCTTCGAGTCCTTCATGCCGGCGAGATGCTGGATCGCGCCGGAAATGCCGACCGCGATGTAAAGCTGCGGTGCAACGACCTTGCCGGTCTGGCCGACCTGCCAGTCGTTCGGGGCATAACCGGCATCGACCGCGGCGCGCGAGGCGCCAACGGCGGCACCGAGCTTGTCGGCCACCGGCAGGATGACTTCCTGGAATTTTTCCGAGGAGCCGAGTGCACGGCCACCCGAAATGATCACCTTGGCCGAGGTCAGTTCCGGACGCTCCGATTCTGCCAGCGCGTCAGAGACGAAGCTGGAGAGGCCGGAATTGCCGGCTGCAGTCGCATTTTCGACCGATGCCGAACCGCCTTCCGCCGTCGCCGCAAAGGACGCGGTGCGCACGGTGATGACCTTTTTGGCATCGCCCGACTGGACTGTCTGGATGGCATTACCGGCATAGATCGGACGTTTGAACGTGTCGGCCGAGACGACCTCAGTGATTTCGGAGATCTGCATGAC
>Ga0075364_10000226_pt1 | contig 26679 bp, 22 predicted proteins | sample EndMetdeltDD1764_FD_71517 | JGI IMG/M metagenome (GOLD analysis project Ga0075364, IMG submission 71517) | Populus endosphere microbial communities from Tennessee, USA - Endosphere MetaG P. deltoides DD176-4 | ecosystem: Host-associated > Plants > Roots > Endosphere | place: USA: Tennessee... | reverse complement strand
CCCACCTCGTCCACGAGCTCGATCAGTGTGCGTTCGATCAGCACGCGTTCATCGGCGATCAATCGCGGCGCAAACTGACATGGCCCCACGATCGTATTCTGCAGCCAGGTCTGCAGGGCAGGCAGGCCCTCGTCCTGATAGTCGCCGCGCGAGGCGCGGTCGGAAATCGACACGAGGCCGACGATCAGATCGTCGGGATGGCGGCGAACGAGACGACGGGCGGACAGGGACATAAGCATCAGGGTCGTAAATGAAGCGGTGCCCCAGTGTAGCAACCTGGGGCGCGGTCGCCGCGGCCGCCCGCCAGCGGCAGCCACGCACGGATTGCACCCTTCAAACCACTTCCGGGCACACGTGTTGCGGTGCAACATCGTTTTTGTTGTAATGGCTCATCCGTCTCAAGGAGCAGGACTCGTGGCATCGTCAGCAGACATTGGCAACACCCCCGCAGCGACCGACCTCTGGACCCAGGCCTATGCCTATGGACTGGACGCCTGGCAGCGCAGCGTGCTGTATCTGGACGTCATGAGACAGCGCGGCAACCAGTATCTCGAACACATGGCGCAAACAGCACCCAATGTGTTGAGCATGTCCTACTCGCTGGTGATGGACGGACGCACCCTGCCTCGCCCGGTCAACTACGGCCTGCTGCGCATCGACCCGCCTGAGGGTGTCGAGATCGATCCGCTCAAGCGCCCCTTCCTGGTGGTCGACCCCCGCGCCGGTCACGGCCCGGGCATCGGCGGGTTCAAACCGGAAAGCGAGATCGGCGTGGCCGTGCGTGCCGGGCACCCGTGCTATTTCGCGACGTTTCTGCCCGAGCCCATGCCCACGCAGACGGTGGAAGATGTGATGCGCGCAGAGGCGCGTTTTCTGGAAGAAATCATCAGCCTGCACCCCGATGCCGAAGGCAAGCCCGTGGTGGTGGGCAATTGTCAGGCAGGCTGGCAGATCATGATGACCGCTGCGATGCGTCCGGAACTGTTCGGGCCCATCATCATCGCAGGCGCCCCCCTGTCGTACTGGGCGGGATGGCGCGGCAAGAACCCGATGCGCTATGCCGGCGGGCTGCTTGGCGGCAGCTGGATGACGGCAATGGCCAGCGACCTGGGGGCCGGCACCTTCGATGGCGCCTGGCTGGTGCAGAACTTCGAGAACCTGAACCCGGCCAACACGCTCTGGGCCAAGCAATACAACCTCTACGCCAATGTCGACACCGAAGCGCAACGCTACCTGAGTTTCGAGAAATGGTGGGGCGGCCATGTGTTCCTGAATGAGCCGGAGATCCAGTACATCGTGGACAACCTGTTCGTAGGCAACCGGCTGTCCACCGGGGGCCTGGTGACCAGCGACGGCATCCGCATCGATCTGCGCAATATCCGCTCGCCCATCATCGTGTTCTGCTCCAAGGGAGACAACATCACCCCTCCTCCGCAGGCGCTGGGCTGGATCACCGACCTTTACGAGGACGACGACCAGGTGCGTGCGCACGGGCAAACCATCGTTTATGCGGTGCACGAGACCATCGGGCACCTGGGCATTTTTGTCTCTGGCAGCGTGGCGCGCAAGGAGCATCAGGAGTTCACGTCCAACATCGACATGATCGACGTGCTGCCCCCCGGCCTTTACCAGGCGGAAATCGCCGACAAGACCGCCGACACGCCAAACCCGGATCTCGCGTCGGGCGACTACGTCATGTCTTTCGCACGACGTCACATCGACGATGTGAAGGCCATTGTCGAGCCCGAACCCGAAGACGACCAGCGCTTCGCAGCCGTGGCGCGTGCCAGCGATATCAACCTCGGGCTGTACCGCAGTCTCGTTCAACCCTGGGTGCGCGCCATGGTCACGCCGGAACTGGCGCGCTGGATGCAGCGCATGCACCCTCTGCGCCTGACTTATGAAATGCTTTCGGACAGCAACCCGCTGGTCGCGCCGATCAAGGATGTGGCCGCGCGGGTTCGCCAGGCGCGCCAGCCCGTCGATGCCGACAACCCCCTGGCCATTGCCGAGCGACAGGCCGGCGCAGTGCTGGAAACGGCCCTGGACAACTGGCGCATCCTGCGTGACGATGCCCAGGAGCAATTGTTCATGAGCCTGTACGGCTCGCCCATCGTGCAGGACATCACCGGTCTGGGTGGGCGCGATCAACGCCCGCGGGCGCGTCCCGGCATTTCGCCGGAGCACCGTCAGTTCATGGCCGAACGCAGCAAGACACTGCGCGCGGCGATGGCAACCGGCGGCGTGCGCGAAGCAGCGATCCGCATGCTGCTGGGCGTGACCAGCGCGGCAGGCGAGGTCGACGAGCGCAGCTACGCCGTGATCCGACGCATGCGTGCCGAAAAAGATGACCTGCTGGGCTTGCAGACATTCAAGGACATCGTGCGCGACCAGGCCCTGATGATGACACTGGATGGCGAGGCCGCCGTGGCTGCCATGCCCAAGATGCTCGAAGGGGCGTCGGCACAGGACATTCGCCGTGCGGCGCGAGATATCGAAGAAGTCCTGGGTGCAGCAGGCCCACTGTCTGCCGGCGCGCATGCGAAGCTCGACGAAATGAAGTCGATTTTCGATCGCGCTGCCAGACTGGCAGACAAAGCGGGCCGCAGCCGCAAGGCGGCCACGCCGGGCAAGCGCAGTGCCCCGGGCAAGGCGAGCGCCGCATCGAGCGCCCCCATCGCCGAACCCGACGCGCAACTGGTGATCGACCCCGCGCAGGCGCTGACCCACGGCGCGGACAAAGGCGGGCGCAGCACGCTGACCGCGACCGCCCGAGGATCGGTCGAATCTGCGGTGCCGGTGGGTCGCGACACACCCGTGGACAAACGCAAGCCGGCGGCCCGTCGGCCCGCGAAACAGGCTGCGCCGCGAAAGACCCGCACAGCCTCTTCGGCCCCCGCCAGGAAAACGCCGCGTAAGGTAGCGACATGACCCGACGCGTTTGACCATGCCTCAGATGCCAGTCCACGCCCCGGCATGCTGTGCCAAGCCCTGATGCATGGGCGATGCCGCCAGGCCTGACTGCGCCTGACTACACCGCTCGGCACACCGGACCAGCTGGTCCATCTGATGGGCGAGCGTTTCGGCATCGCAGTGCGCAAACGCCTGGCGATTCCACACCAGCCATTGCTGCGTCGTCTCGTCCAGGCCGATGATCGGACTGAGCGCATCGGCACTGAATGCATTATGGGCATGGACCATCGCGGTGTTCACCTGGTGCTTCGGGTCGATGAAGGTGAACATCAACATATGGTTTCTGGGTTGCTCGGTCACGTGTATGGCGTGTGCACCCACCGTGACGCTCTGCAGGTCGTCCGCATCCGGAGGGGTCAGGCCGAGCGCGGACCAGAGCGCTGCGACGGTATCGGCAAAGTTCAGGTTCATGGCGTGCATAGGGATGAAGGGCGTGTAGCGGCTGCCCCATTCAGAGATGGGTGATGTCGTCTTTCTGCAGAGTGGCGATGGCTGTCCAAATCATGGGCTGACTGAGTTCCACCTCTTTCATGAAGGCGAGGATGTCGCCAGCCGGCTTGTCGCGCACGAGATTGAAGCTGGTCGCCATCGACTGTTGATTGAAGCTGCGCCCGGTATCGGTGGAGGCGCTGTTGTAGATCGCGCTCAGTGACTGAAGCACCTCTTTGGCGAGCGTCAACGCTTCCTGGTTGCCCCGCAGCGACTTGTGCATATTGCCGTGCATGCGTGCGATGAGCGCAGCATTGAAGTCAACCTGCTCTTCGACATCCAGGCCGCTCAAGGCCGACGCGATATCGGCCACGCGGCAATCAGGTGCCAGATTCAATGTCTGCGCGGCGGCAGCACGCAGGTCGTTCAGTGACACGCTCGCGATCTGCCGCATGACTTTCGAGACAATGCTGGCGCACACACGAGGATGCGTCTGCGACACATCCGGGCACGTGCCGCGGTTGATGGTCTTCACCGCCAAAGCGAGCTTGGCTACGTCGGGTGGCACACGGAACAGGCCCGCCGTGGCGGCGGTGTCGTCGGTTTTGGACAGCAGGTGCGCGCACAGGTCCCGGGTCACGGCAAGCGTATGTTTGCGAGTGCCATCAAGCCGCCCGCCGTGGCTGCAGGCAGCCTGTGTGAAAAGCCCCTGAATGCCGCGAGCCTGCTCGCTCACCTCTTTGCACACCCGTCTCACGGGCCCGGACAGGCACTGCACGGTATCGGCCACACGCCCGAGCAACGAACGGGCGGTGGCGCAAATGCCATCGGCAACCGAGGCTGTGACCCGGCGCCCGCCCAAACTGCCCGTTTCGGTCGATGAAAACGCATGGGAAGCCCCGGTGTCGCGTGCCGCATCCGATGCACGGTTCATGTCGCGGGTGAAAATCGCTGAAACGACCATGGTGATACTCCTGACAAAGTAATGAGGTCACGTGCCTTCCGGCCAGACCCATTCGTGTCAGAAGGAAGCACGCGCGAACCCATTAGAAACGCCAGAGCCACGGGCGTGCTTGCGCAAACCGATCCTGCAAAAAGGCCCGAGACCAGTCCATGACTGATATCGGGCCCGATACCCCTGAGATGAACCGCCTGTGCCTGCCGGCGGTTCATCTCGAGGCGTTGTTTCATCGACACGCGCGCTTGTGCGCGCCGACGATCAGGGGGCTGCGCGCTGCTCGAGAATCTCCACGGCAGGCAATGTCTTGCCTTCCAGGAACTCAAGAAAAGCACCGCCACCGGTCGAGATGTAGCTGACCTGTTCACTGATGCCGAACTTGGCGATGGCGGCCAGTGTGTCACCGCCTCCCGCAATCGAGAATGCCTGCGACTCGGCGATGGCACGTGCAATCGTCTCGGTGCCGTGTGAGAAGGCGTCGAATTCGAACACACCAACCGGACCGTTCCAGACAATGGTGCCCGCATTCTTGAGGATCGCCGCAATCTCGGATGCCGAAGCAGGACCCAGATCGAGAATCAGATCATCGTCGGCCACGTCGGCAGCCGCCTTGGCTTGCGCCTCGGCGTTCGCCCCGAAGGTCTTGGCCGTCACGACGTCAGTCGGAATGGGCACTGCCGCACCACGCTGCTGCATCTGGCCAATCACGGCACGCGCCTGATCGATCTGATCAGGTTCGGCGAGCGACTTGCCAATAGGCAGGCCTGCCGCCAGCAGGAAGGTATTGGCGATGCCGCCACCGACCACCAGCTGATCGACACGGGACGCCAGGGACTCAAGAATCGACAGCTTGGTCGACACCTTGGAGCCGCCCACGATGGCGACCAGCGGACGCCGGGGTTCGTGCAGGGCACGACCCAGTGCATCGAGTTCGGCAGCCAGCAGGGGCCCGGCACACGCCACGGTCGCAAAACGCGCGATGCCGTGTGTGGTGGCTTCGGCACGATGCGCGGTACCGAAGGCGTCGTTGACATAGACGTCACACAAGGCCGCCATATTGCGCGACAACGCCTCGTCGTTCTTCTTCTCGCCCACGTTGCCGCGGCAGTTCTCCAGCAGCACGACCTGGCCACACTGAACCTGCACCCCATCGACCCAATTTTGAATCAATGGCACTTGCAGGCCCAGCAGTTCGGACAGGCGCTGTGCAACGGTCGCCAGGCTATCGGCGGGCGTCAGTGCGCCTTCTTTCGGACGACCCAGATGCGAGGTCACCATGACGGCAGCCCCTGCATCCAGGGCCAGACGGATCCCGGGGACCGACGCGCGAATGCGCGTGTCCTCGGTAATCCGGCCGGCGTCGTCGAAAGGCACGTTCAGGTCTGCACGGATGAAAACGCGCTTGCCCTGCAACTGGCCCGACTTCGCCAGTTCGGTGAGAGTATTGACCTTGGACATGACTGTCATGCCGTCCGTATCAAGCCGACATCAATGCAGTCGTGGTGTCGAGCATACGATTGGAGAAGCCCCACTCGTTGTCATACCAGGACGACACCTTGACCAAGGTACCCAGCACTTTGGTCAGGCTGGCATCGACCGTGCTGGAAGCAGGGTCGTGATTGAAGTCGACCGACACCAGGGGTTCCGTGGTGTAGTTCAGAATGCCCTTGAGCTCGTTTTCCGACGCCGCTTTCAAGATGCCGTTGACTTCTTCGACGGTCGTCTCGCGCTTGGCCACGAACGAGAGGTCGACCAGCGACACGTTGATCGTCGGCACGCGAATGGCATAACCATCGAGCTTGCCATTGAGTTCGGGCAACACCAGACCCACGGCAGCCGCCGCACCGGTCTTGGTGGGGATCATGCTGTGGGTGGCCGAACGGGCGCGACGCAGGTCTTCGTGATAGACGTCGGTGAGCACCTGATCGTTGGTGTAGGCGTGCACCGTGGTCATCAGACCGCTGACCAGGCCGAGCTTGTCGTTCAAGGGCTTGACCAGCGGAGCCAGGCAGTTGGTGGTGCACGAGGCGTTGGAGATCACGGTGTGCTCTTTCTTCAGCACATTGTGGTTCACGCCGAACACGACCGTGGCGTCGACATCCTTGCCACCCGGGGCGGAGATGATGACTTTCTTGGCGCCGCCCTTCAGGTGCGCGCTGGCCTTTTCCTTGGTGGTGAAAAAGCCCGTGCACTCGAGCACCACGTCGACCTTGAGCTCACCCCAGGGCAATTCTGCGGGGTTGCGGTTGGCCAGCACGCGGATCTTGTCGCCGTTGACGACCATGTATTCGCCATCGACACCGACGGTGCCGGGGAAGCGGCCATGGGCCGTGTCGTACTGCGTGAGGTGGGCGTTCGTCTTGGGGTCACCAAGATCGTTGATGGCAACGATTTCGATGTCGTGCTTTTTGCCCGATTCATAGTGGGCACGCAAGATATTACGGCCGATACGGCCATAGCCGTTGATGGCGACACGGATAGTCATGGAACAGCTCCTCCTGGGAGATTAAAGAACCTGCTTGACGGCGGCCGCTACCTTGTCGGCGGTCAGCCCAAAGAACTTGAAAAGGTCGCCGGCAGGTGCCGATTCGCCGAAGCGATCGATGCCCACCACGGCGCCTTCCAGACCCACGTACTTGTACCAGAACGCCGTCACGCCTGCCTCGACCGCCACGCGTGGCAGACCGGCGGGCAGCACGCTCGTGCGCCAGGCCTTGTCCTGCTTGTCGAACACATCGGTGCTGGGCATGGACACCACACGCACCGCAATGCCTTCGGCGGCCAGGGATTGCTGGGCCTGCAGCGCCAGGGCGACTTCCGAGCCCGTGGCGATGATGACGGCGCGCGCGCCTTCGGCGTCACGCAGCACGTAGCCTCCGCGCGCCACAGCCGCCACGGTGTCGGCATCGCGTTCGACGAACGGCAGATTCTGGCGCGACAACAGCAGCGCGGTGGGGCCGCCATCCTGCACGGTCATGCCCAGGCTGGCGGGACGCTTCACTGCGCTGGCCCATGCCACGGCCGTTTCGAGCGTATCGCAAGGCCGCCAGACCGACAGGTTGGGAATCAGGCGCAGGCTGGCAGCATGTTCGATGGACTGGTGGGTCGGGCCGTCTTCACCCAGACCAATGGAGTCGTGGGTGAACACATGCACCACCCGTGCCTTCATCAACGCGGCCATGCGAATGGCGTTGCGCGAGTAGTCGGAGAAGGTCAGGAAGGTGCCGCCGAAAGGCAGGTAGCCACCGTGCAGGGCAATCCCGTTCATCACGGCAGCCATGCCGAATTCGCGCACGCCGTAGTTGATATGGCGCCCGAACGACAGCGCGGTAGGACCGACGCGCACAGGCGTCACGCCCTTCCAGTCGGTGTAGTTCGAACCGGTCAGGTCGGCCGAGCCGCCCAGCAGTTCGGGCAGCGATGCGGCCAGGTCGGCAATGGCGTATTGCGACGCCTTGCGCGTGGCGACGGTTTCGGCGCGCGACACGGTGCCGTCGAGATAGGTCTGCAGGCGAGCGTCGAAATCGGCGGGCAATTCGCCCTTCATGCGGCGGGTGAGTTCGGCAGCCTCGGTCGGGAAGGCGGCGGCGTAGGCGTCAAAGCGCTGCTGCCACTCGGCTTGTGCGCGGGCACCTGCATCACGGGCGTTCCAGCCGTCATAGACATCCTGGGGCACCTCGAAGGGCGCGTGATCCCAGCCCAGCACCTGGCGGGTAGCGGAGATCTCGTCCTTGCCCAACGGCGCGCCATGGACCTTGTCGGTGCCCTGCATGGTGGGGGCACCCTTGCCGATCACGGTGCGGCACAGAATGAGCGTGGGGCCGCTGATGCCCACGGTGTTGCTGCGCGCCAGGGTAATGGCGGCGTCCACGGCAGCGGCATCGTGACCGTCTACCCCGCGCACCACGTTCCAGCCGTAGCCTTCGAAACGCTTGGCGGTGTCGTCGCCGAACCAGTGTTCGACCTTGCCGTCGATGGAAATCCCGTTGTCGTCATACAGCACGACGAGCTTGTTCAGCTTGAGCACACCGGCCAGCGAGCAGACTTCGTGCGAAATGCCTTCCATCAGGCAGCCGTCGCCGGCGAACACGTAAGTCTGGTGATTGATGATCTCGTGACCGGGCTTGTTGAACTCGGCCGCCAGCAGTGCTTCGGCCAGCGCCATGCCCACGGCGTTGCCCAGACCCTGACCCAGCGGTCCGGTGGTGGTTTCCACGCCGGCGGTGATACCCACTTCCGGGTGACCCGGTGTCTTGGAGTGCAACTGACGGAAATTCTTGAGTTCCTGCATGGGCAGGTCGTAGCCGGTCAGATGCAGCAGGGCGTAGATCAGCATCGAACCATGGCCATTGGACAGCACGAAGCGGTCACGATTGAACCAGGCGGGATCGGCAGGATTGTGACGCAAGTGACCCGTCCACAGCGCCTGGGCAATTTCTGCCATGCCCATCGGCGCACCGGGGTGACCCGAATTGGCTTGTTGCACCGCGTCCATCGAGAGGGCTCGGATGGCGTTGGCGAGGGAGGACGAGGGCGCGGCGGGTGATGTCATTGAATACTCTTGAACGGTGACTTGCACCCCGCGTTACCGATCGAGCGTTGCAGGGAACAGGACGGTCAGGAAAGCTCAAGATTTTAGCACTCGTCTTGCACCGCGCTCATTAAGGCACACTTACACTACGATATGTCTCTTCTCGGAACACGCTGCCGCATGGCTACACCCCGTTTTTTCTGCCCGGAAGGGCTCGCGCCCGACATCACGCTCGATCTGCCCGACGCGCTGAGTCACTACGCTGCCCGCGTGCTGCGCATGAAACATGGCGCCCCCGTCGTGCTGTTCGACGGTCGCGGCGGGGAGTATCCAGGCCATCTGGACATCGACGGCAAGCGCACCCGGGCCAGGCTGGGCGCCTTCCATCCGCGCGAGGCCGAACTGGCCGGCGAACTCACCCTGGTGCAGGGCCTGCCCAGCGCCGACAAGATGGACTGGATCATCGAAAAGGCGGTCGAACTGGGCGTCAAACGCGTGGTGCCCATTGCCGCCGATCGCAGCGTGCTGCAACTGACCGGTGAGCGGCGCGACAAACGCCTGGCGCACTGGCGGCGCGTGGCCGAATCGGCGTCCGAGCAATGCGGGCGCAACCGCATCATGCAGATCGATGCCCCGCTGCCCCTGAAACAGTGGCTGGCGCTACCCGCCAATGGCCTGCGTCTGATGTGTCACCCCCAGGCCGACGCCACGCTGCGTGGCACGCTCGCGGATCGCCCCGATCGCGTCACCCTGATCGTCGGGCCCGAAGGCGGCTGGTCGGATAGCGAAATGGCACTGACCCGATCCGGTGCCGATCGGCTGGTCACCGTGCAATGGGGCACGCGCGTGCTGCGCACGGAAACGGCTGGCCTCGCCCTCGCGGCGGCCTGCACCGCCCTGCTGGACTGGGCGTGAACGGCGCTGCCTGAACCCACATCGAACGACCCTGGCCGGCGCAAGGGCCGCCCCTGCACCACGGTGATTGGAACACGCCCAAGCAGGGATTGAAGGCCTGCGCGGGCTGGATGTATCAGGACTCGCCGTAACGGGGTGCCGCGATACCGGGCTCGGGGTCGGGATGCCGGCCGGCATGCTCGATGACGAAGCTGAACGAGCGGTCATTTTTCTGGGCGAAGGTGCTGACGTCGGTACACACGGACGCGATGCGCGCCGTGTCTTCCTCCAGCGCGGGATCGCCCGAATGCAAGCGGTAGAACCAAAGCGCGACACCGGTTTTCTGGTCGAGCACGGTATCGCACAGGCAATCGTAGAGCGCATCGAAGCTGCCGCCGAAGAATTCCGGGAAATCCACGGCGCGCGCCACGGCACGGAACACGGCCGAGCGGCTGCGCGCCTTGTCGCAATCGGCCACGAACAGGGCAACACCGAGTTCGGCGGTGACCTCCACCATGACCGCCTTGTCCAGACCATCATGATCGATCTCGCCGCCCTGGCGCAGCAGTTCAGGCAATTTGGCCGAGGGGGTTCGCGCCATACACTTCTCCTTGAAAACGCGAGCTTCTACGGCGCGGCCCCAAGCCTGTCGGTGGGGTCAAGGCGCATCAAAGAACTCGATGACCTCTGCGCTACGCTGCATCGTATCGGCATAACCGAGTTCGATCAATCGGCGGGTGTAACCACCCTCGAACAGTAAGTAGGACAAAAGCGAGCCCCCGCCCGAAGACCGTGCATCCGGCGATATGCCCAACACCCGAAAAAGGGCCAGCAACTCGCCCGGCAAATCGTTCATGTGGGCCAGCGCCAGGGCGTCCAGCGAGGTGCGTGGCGATAGGGCCAGCACACGGATGGGACGCGGCGCGCCCACGCCGTCAGGCAAGCCGGCATGCAGCACGCTCGCGCCATCGGCCCCTGCCGCGTCATCGAGCAGGGCATTGACATCGGCGAGTCGCTCGATATCCATGGCGACGCTATCCAGGAAGATGTTGGACAGCGCATGCCCGCCGATCTGCGCCAGCGACGGATAAGGCGGATTATCGCTGCGCGCCTCTGGGTGCACCTCGTTGCGGTGCCCGCTGCCAATCACCAGGATGCGATCGGCCCCCAGGCGAATGGCCGGGCTGATGGGGGCCAGTTGCCGCATGGAGCCATCTCCGCACCATTCCACCTTGCCCTCCACGGCAAGTGACCGGGCGGGGAAAATGAAAGGAATGGCGCTGCTGGCCATGAGATGGTCGGTCGAGATCGTGGCGGGCACCGCACGGCGCAACGCGCGCTGCCAGGGCGCAATGACATCGTTTGACTGATAGAAGGTCAGGTGCTGCCCCGAGTTGTAACCCGAGGCGGTAATGGCCAGGGCGGCCAGATGCCCCTGCTCCAGATTGCATTGCAGTTGCTCGAAATCCAGCGCCTGATCGAGCAGACCGGCCAGCGGTGCATTGTCCAGCAGCGATCTCGGCTTGCGGCGCGCCCAACCGGAAAACATCCACCCCAGTGAGAGCAGGCCCAGCCAACGCACGCCCGTGCGCAGCAACCCCGGCGCATCGGCGCGATAAACCTGCGCGGTCGAAAGCGAGGCCCAGAGCCGGTTCAGCCGCCTGAGCGATACATGCGGGTGATGCGCGCCCGCAGCCAGCGCGGTGGCGTTGATCGCACCAGCGGACGTACCGCAAAGGATGTGGAAGGGAAAACGGAACGAGGCCGAGCGTGCAGGGTCAAGAATGTCGACCACTGCCCGCAAGGCCCCGGCCTGATAGGCTGCCCGCGCACCACCACCGGTCAACACCAGGCCGGTGCGTGGGCCACCCGCCGTGGCGGCGGGCGGGACCCGATGCTCAGATAGGAGCGGGGTTGGCATCGACCACGGTCAACGCGGTCATGTTGACGATGCGACGCACCGTCGAACTACTGGTCAGAATGTGCACGGGTGCGTTGGCACCCAGCAGGAACGGGCCCACTGCCACATTGCCGCCTGCCGCTGTTTTCAACAGGTTGTAGGCAATGTTTCCGGAATCCACGTTCGGGCAGACCAACAGATTGGCCTGACCCTTCAGGGTGGACTCAGGCAACAGACGCAGACGCAAGGTCTCGTCCAGTGCGCAATCGCCATGCATTTCGCCATCGATTTCCAGCTCCGGATCCGACTCACGCACCAGACGCAGCGCCTCGCGCATTTTCTCGCCCGATGCCGAACTGCCAGAGCCGAAGTTGGAACGTGAAAGCAAAGCCACCTTGGGCATCAAGTTCATGCTGGCCATCTTGTTGGCTGCGGCAATCGTGAACTCGGCGACCTGTGCTGCCGTGGGATCGTCGGTGACATGGGTGTCCACCAGCGCCACCGTGCGCTCGTTGACGAGCAGCACGTTCATGGCGGCGTAGACATTTGCACCGGGACGACGGCCGATGACCTCGTCGATGAAGCGCAGGTGATCGGCATAGGCACCCACGGTGCCGCAGATCATGCCATCGGCATCACCCAGATGCACCATCATGGCACCCACCAGGGTCGTACGACGGCGCATTTCAACGCGCGCCATTTCCTTGGTGATGCCGCGACGGCACATCTTTTCCCAATACGTCGTCCAGTACTTGTGGAAACGATCGTCGTACTCGGGGTTGCAGACCTGCACATCTTCATTCAGACGCAGGCGCAGACCATATTTTTCAATCCGGGCAGCGAGCACCGCGGGACGTCCCACCAGGATGGGCTTGGCCAGACCTTCGTCGACCACGACCTGCACGGCGCGCAACACCCGTTCATCCTCGCCTTCGGTGAAGACGATACGTGCCGCACCGCCCTCGCGCACCACGCGCTTGGCGTGGGAGAACAGGGGCTTCATGAACGCGCCCGAGTGATACACGAACTGCTGCAACTGCTCGACATAGGCCGCCAGATCGGCGATCGGACGCGTGGCCACGCCGTCATCCATGGCCGCCTGGGCCACGGCTGCGGCGATGCGCACGATCAGACGCGGGTCGAACGGCTTGGGGATCAGGTACTGCGGGCCGAACGAAATGTCGTAGGTCCCGTAGGCGGCAGCCACAACGTCGTTCTGCTCTTCCTGCGCCAGTTGAGCGATGGCGACCACAGCCGCCTTTTCCATGCCGCGAGTGATGGTGGTGGCACCCACGTCCAGTGCGCCCCGGAAAATATAGGGGAAGCACAGCACGTTGTTGACCTGGTTCGGATAATCCGAGCGGCCAGTCGCCATGACCACATCATCGCGCACGGCATGCGCTTCCTCGGGCAGGATTTCCGGGTTCGGATTGGCCAGTGCCAGAATGATCGGGCGCGACGCCATGCGCGCCACCATCTCGCCCTTGAGCACACCACCGGCAGACAGCCCCAGAAACACGTCGGCCTGATCGATCACCTCGGTCAGCTTGCGTGCATCGGTTTTTTGCGCAAAACGCGCCTTGTCGGGGTCCATCAGAACGGTACGGCCTTCGTAGACCACGCCTTCGATATCGGTGACCCAGATGTTTTCCAGGGGCAGCCCCAGATCGACCATGAGGTCCAGGCAGGCCAGGGCTGCAGCGCCCGCGCCGGAGGTCACGACCTTGACCTTCGTGATGTCCTTTCCGACGACCTTCAGGCCGTTGATGAACGCCGCCGACACGGTAATGGCGGTGCCGTGCTGGTCATCATGGAAGACGGGAATCTTCATGCGCTCACGCAGCTTGCGTTCGACGATGAAGCACTCTGGCGCCTTGATGTCTTCAAGGTTGATACCACCGAACGTCGGCTCCAGACCGGCGATGATCTCCACCAGTTTGTCCGGATCCTCTTCGTTGATCTCGATATCGAACACGTCCAGTCCGGCGAACTTCTTGAACAGCACCGCCTTGCCTTCCATGACGGGCTTGGAGGCGAGCGCACCGATGTTACCCAGTCCGAGCACGGCCGTGCCGTTGGTGATCACACCGACGAGATTGCCACGCGCGGTGTACCGGAAGGCATTGGCAGGATCGGCAACGATCTCCTCACAGGCCGCCGCGACGCCGGGCGAATACGCCAGCGCGAGATCACGCTGGTTGGACAGTTGCTTGGTGGGCGTGACCGATATCTTGCCCGGGCGACCGGACTCATGATATTCAAGGGCAGCCTTGCGAAAGTTTTCATCCATGAGGCAGACACAATGTAACGTTGAGCGAAAGGCGCATCTTACTCTGTCACGCGACGACGGTCGCCCCCCCGTAACGATTCTCTGGATCGAGCACCTGACTGACCGCCTCATTAAGCCGGTGCGCGCTCGCGGCAAGCGCGCGGGACGCCGCCCGGGTCGAGCCTGCCGGCAGCAAGCCTTCGGCCGGGCCTGTCCATGGCGCGGGTTCGACCACACGTGTCGATGGTGCCGCGTCGGCCGGGCGTGCCGGCTGCGCGGGTTCGGCGGACCTCGTGGACGGCTGTGCTTCGGTCAACCCGGTCGATGCCGCCGGATCATGCGCATACGCTGCGGGCACACGCAGCAGCCATTGCAGAATCCATCCATAACGGCCCTGGTGGCCAAGAAACACGCGCGCGACATTGATATCGTCGGCGCCCTGCGAGGGCGCGGGCACCAGCGCATCCAGGCGGGCATCGCCCAGCCATCGGGGCTGAGCACGCAACAGGCAGGCCGCCTCGCTGCGCGCCAGTTCGAATAAAGCCGGCACCATGGCCTGCACCCGTGGCGATTTCAGCGCGCGCGTGTCCTTCGCGCCGAACCCGCCCAGCGTTTCGACCGTGCCATCGGCAAACAGGACGTCGGCCCCCACGACCCCGGTGAGCGCTGTTTCGCCAGCGCCTACATCGTCGTGGCGCCCGCAAGCCCACTGCGCGAGCGTCATCTGCGCGGGCTTGCCGGCAAACTGCGTCAGCCCGGCATCGGCCAGCGCACCCAGCGTGCACCCCGCCTGGGCGCGCCAGACCGCCTGCGCGCCTTCCCCGTAGCGCTTCAGCGCCTGCAGGCCCGCAGGATCGACCACCAGCGTGGGGCGCGACGCACGGCTGGGATCGGTCAGGGCATCGGTAATCGCGGCGTCCTGGCTGCCACCCTGCCCACCGCCCTGCCCCATCGCCACGGCAGGGTCCGGCTGCGGGCCGCAGCCAGGCATGGGGGCGCCGATGGGATGCACACGCAGGCATAATGCGACGTCGTATTCGGCACACAGGCCACGCGCCAGCACCACGTCGCCGTCGTCTTGCGGCGCGAACAGCCAGCGTTTGCTGCCAGGCGTGGCTACGGCGGTGAGCACGCCGTTCGCCGCCCGGGCCAGGCGTTCTTCGAACGCAGCAAGGGCATCGGCGCTACGCCAGCCGGTAATAAAAAAACGACGACCCGACTGCATGACTACAATTCCTTTTTCGACTCGAGAACGTCAGCCATGGCACGCCTTGCTTCACGAACCCAACAATTTTTGACCTTTCAGGTCGTTGAACTCTTCAAACAGGCGCAGCAACGCCGTGAGGCAGGCCACGACGTGATCAGCATGGGCATCGGCGAGCCTGACTTCACCGCGCCCGTGCAAGTGCTGGATGCACTGGACGCCGCTGCGCGGGCGGGGCACTCGGGCTATTCGGCACCGGCCGGCATCTGGCCGCTGCGCCAGGCCATTGCGCAATTCTATGCTACCCACTTCGGCGCCAGTGTCGATCCGAAGCGCGTGCTGGTGACCGCCGGTGCCTCGGGTGCACTGGCGCTGGCCTGCGCCGCACTGATCGACCCGGGTGCCGAGGTGCTGATGCCCGACCCCTCCTATCCTGCGAACAGCAACTTCATTCTGGCTGCCGGCGGCGTTCCCCGGCTGATTCCGGCCACCGCACAAGCGCGCTATCAACTCTCGGCGGACGACGTGCGGGCGCATTGGGGTCCGCAGACGCGTGGGGTGCTGATCGCCTCGCCCAGCAACCCGACCGGCACCAGCGTCAGTCGCGAGGCGCTGCGCGACATCATCGCGGAAGTGCGCAGCCGCGACGGCTTCATCATCATGGACGAGATCTATCTGGGGCTGTCCTACGATGGTCAGGCCCAGTCGGCGCTGACACTCGATGACGACATCATCATCGTGAACAGTTTCTCCAAGTACTTCCACATGACCGGCTGGCGGCTGGGCTGGCTGATCCTGCCCGAAGCGATCAGCGAGCCCGTGGAAAAGATCGCCGCCAGCCTGGCGATCTGCGCGCCGACCCTGGCCCAGCACGCCGCACTAGCCTGCTTCACGCCCGATGTGCTGGAGATCTATGTGAATCGCATGCAGGCTTTCCGCCAGCGCCGCGTTTACCTGCTGCAGGAATTCAAGCGGCTCGGGCTGCACGTGCCGGTCGAGCCCGACGGTGCCTTCTATATTTATGTGGATGTGTCCAACACCGGGCTGGACAGCATGACGTTTTCACAACGCCTGCTGTGCGAGGCCAACGTGGCAGCGGTGCCGGGCATCGATTTTGGCCCGGCCCACGGCCTGCACACGGTTCGCTTTTCGTATGCGACCAGCCTCGATCGCCTGAAGGAGGCCGTGGCGCGAATCGAACAGTGGCTGCCCGGCGTGCGGGCAGGACAGGCGATGGATCAGGAAGCCGTCAGTCTTCCCGCGTGAGTGCGATGCCCGAGGCCAGGGCCAGGCGACGGCGTTCTGCCTGAACCTTGTTGCTGTAGCCGCCATCGGAAGGACCGGTGGCGCCGACATAGCACGCCAGGCCACCATTGACCGAGCCCCTGCGCGCAATACAGTCGCGCAAAATGACCGAGCCGACTTTGATGTTGGCCACGGGATCGAGTGCCGCGTTGTCACCGAACTTCTCGAATTTTTCCTGGTGCACGCGCGTCATCACCTGCATCAGGCCCTGCGCGCCCACCGGGCTTTCGGCGTAAGGGTTGTAGCGTGACTCGATCGCCATGACCGCCAGCAGCAGCAGCGGATCGATCTTGTGATTCGCGCCTTCCTTGTAGGCGGTATCGACCAGCACTTGGGTGGCATCACTGGCAACCTTGTATTTGCGTGCAATGTAATTGCGCAGGGCTTCGACCTGGGCGACGTTCGCACCGCCCGCGGTTTGCGTGTCGGCCCGCTTGCGATCGATGCGCAGCGGTGTGAGGAAGGCGGTGGCGTTGGATGTGGGCGATGTGGGCACGGCCAGCACTTCGGCGCCACTGTCGGTTTCCAAGGGAATGCCGAATGCGATATCCTGCCCGGATTGCAGACTGGGCGCGAGCGACGCCAGCAACGCGCCGTGCACCTGCAGCGCCTGAACGCGCAAGCCTGGCAGGGCGAAGCCGATGCTGACGGTTACGATGACCGCAATGCCCAAGTAGACCGAGCACAGCCGTAGCCATTCACCTATCACGCGATAGGCACGTTCGATGATGCGGTTGACGTCGACGCCGGTAGCGGACGCGTGGGCCATAGGACCTCCCAGGCGTTGAATGAGGCCCGATCTTAACCGCTATGCGCGAAACTAAACGTAACAACATCTTCCGGAATTTGCCTTGAAATACCGAGACTTACGAGATTTTATTGCCCAACTCGAACAGCGCGGCGACCTCAAACGCATCACTGCACCGGTCTCCACGCGGCTCGAAATGACCGAAATATCGGACCGGGTTTTGCGTGCGGGCGGGCCGGCGCTGCTGTTCGAAAACGTGCAGCACGACGGCAAGCCTGCAAGCATGCCGGTGCTCACCAACCTGTTCGGCACGCCCGATCGGGTGGCGTGGGGCATGGGGGCGCAATCCACGGATGCCCTGCGTGATGTCGGTGAACTGCTGGCGTCATTGCGCGAACCCGAACCCCCGAAAGGCTTCAAGGATGCCCTGGCCAAGGTTTCCATGCTCAAGGCTGCCCTGTGGGACATGAGCCCGCGTACCGTGCGCAGCGCGGCCTGCCAGGAAGTCGTTATCGAAGGCGACGATGTCGACCTCGGTCAGCTGCCGCTGCAACTGTGCTGGCCCGGCGACATTGCGCCCCTACTGACCTGGGGCCTGGTGGTCACGCGCGGCCCGAACGCCAAGCGGCAGAACCTGGGGATTTACCGCCAGCAGTTGATCGGACGCAATAAACTGATCATGCGCTGGCTGTCGCACCGGGGCGGCGCGCTGGACTTCCGCGACCACGCGCTGGCCAACCCGGGCAAGCCTTTCCCGATCGCCGTTGCGCTGGGCGCAGACCCGGCCACAATTCTGGGCGCAGTGACCCCGGTGCCCGATAGTCTGTCCGAATACCAGTTCGCCGGTCTGCTGCGCGGCTCGCGCACGGAAGTGGTCAAAACACTGGGGAGCGATTTGCAGGTGCCCGCATCGGCGGAGATCGTGCTCGAAGGGCACCTGCTTCCCCGATCCGACCCCCGCGCCGGCCCCATGACCACGCCCGAGGGCGCCAACCCTGCCCCGGCGGGCGACTACGAGATGGCGCTGGAAGGCCCCTATGGCGATCACACGGGTTACTACAACGAACAGGACTGGTTCCCCGTGTTCACCGTCGATCGCATCACCATGCGTCGCAAGCCCATCTATCACTCGACCTATACCGGCAAACCGCCAGATGAACCCGCGGTGCTGGGTGTGGCGTTGAACGAGGTGTTCGTGCCGCTGTTGCGCCGTCAGATGCCGGAAATCGTCGACTTTTATCTGCCGCCTGAAGGGTGCAGTTATCGCCTGGCCGTCGTCTCCATCCGCAAGCAGTACCCCGGGCACGCCCGCCGGGTCATGTTCGGTCTGTGGAGTGTGTTGCGCCAGTTCATGTATACGAAGTTCATCATCGTCGTGGACGAGGACATCAACCCGCGCGACTGGAAAGAAGTGATCTGGGCCATGACCACGCGCATGGATCCGGTGCGTGATGCCGTGCTGGTGGAACGCACGCCGATCGACTACCTGGATTTCGCCTCGCCGGTGTCCGGGCTGGGCGGCAAGATGGGGATGGACGCTACCAACAAATGGGCCGGAGAAACCGATCGCGAGTGGGGCACGCCCATCACCATGGATGCCGACACCAAGAAGCGGGTCGACGAGATGTGGTCCACGCTGGGGCTCTAACGGGCAGAGATCGTCAGCGCATCATCACCAGCCATCGCCCCGCATGGATGGGGTGGGGCACGACCGCCATCTCCACGCCATATGCCCGTTGCAACGTATCTGGCGTGAGCACCTGATCCGGCGTCCCGGCGGCAATCAGCACACCGTCGGCCAGCAGCAGAATGCGGTCGCACCAGCGTGCCGCCAGATTGATATCGTGCAGCACGGCCAGCACACCGACGCCTTCCTCACCGGTCAGGCGTGCCGCGACCGCGAGTACATGTTGCTGGTGCGCCGGGTCCTGACTGGCCGTCGGTTCATCCAGCAGCAGAAAACGGGTATCGCCCTCTTGCCTGCCCGCCCGGCACTGCACCAGCGCACGCGCATAATGCACACGCTGCTGCTCGCCCCCTGACATATCCAGATAGGATCGGCCGCTGGCGGCGTGCAGGCCAGTCATTGCCAGCGCCTGCGCCACCTGGGCGGCGACCTCGGTCGCCGACAGTTCAGGAAAGGGATAGGCCCCCATGGCCACGATCTCTGCCACGTTCAGATCGAACTGCAAGGCAGGCTGCTGAACGAGCACGGCACGCTGCCGCGCCAAGCGAGCAAAGGACACGCCGGCGAGTGCTTGCCCGTACAGCGTGGCGGTGCCGGTTTGCAGCCTCAACTCACCTGCCAGCACACCCAGCACCGAGCTCTTGCCTGCCCCGTTGGCACCCAGCAGGCCAACGAGCTCGCCACCGGCGACCTGCATGCTCACGCCATTCAAGACGCGCTGTCCCCCGCGCACCAGCACGGCGTGGTCCATCGCCAGCGCCGGGTGCGCACGTGCGTCGATGCGCATCGAGCCTGTCATAGGCGCCTGCCGCGTGCCAGCAGCCAGACAAAAAAGGGCCCGCCCACCAGACTGGTCACCAGACCGATAGGCAGCTCGGCAGGCATGAGCACCACTCGACACAACCAGTCGGCCAGCGTCAGCGCCAGCGCTCCCCCCAGCATGCTGCCCGGCAACAAAAAACGATGATCCGCGCCCAAAGAGAGTCGCAGCAGATGGGGCACCACCAGCCCGATAAAGCCGATGCCGCCCGTCGCCGCCACCAGCGGGCCCACGATCAGCGCGGTGACCACGATCAGTTGCCGACGAACAGTGACCAGACGCCACCCGAGGTGCTGGGCCTCGCGGTCACCGAGAAGCAATGCGTTGAGCACCCGCCACTGACGCAGCAGCCACCCGGACCACAGCAGGGTCCAGGGGGCAAGCCAGACGAGCAGATCCCAGCGGGCGTCGGACAGGCTGCCCATGCTCCAGAAGGTCAGATCACGCAGTTGGACGTCATTGGCCAGGGTCGTCAGCAGCCCGATCAGACTGCCGGCAATCGTGTTGATGGCCACGCCGGCAAGCAGCAACCCTGCGACGCCGGCCACCCGGCGACCCAATAGATAAGCCAGCGCCGTCGCTGCCAGACTGCCGGCAAACGCGGCCGGTGCCAGCAGCCAGAAACCACCGCTGGTGAGCACGATGGCGGCCACGGCCCCCAGTGCGCCCCCTGCAGACACGCCGATCAGTCCCGGTTCGGCCAGCGGATTGCGAAACAGCGCCTGCATGACGGCACCGGTCAAGGCCAGTGCTGCACCAGTGAGTGCGGCGAAAAGCACACGCGGCAGGCGAACATCCAGCAGCACGTTACGCGCCAGCGAATCGAGCCCAGCATCGCGCCCCAGCAGCGTGGACCACACTTCGATCAGGCCCAGCCGCATGGCACCGCTGGACATGGCGGCCACGGCAACCGCCACCAGTGCGCACGCCAGCACGCTCAACGCGACCGGACGCCGCCCCCCTGCTCTGAAGACATCAGCAGGCAGAACCATGATCTGACGAAGAGACTGGCGTGAACGCGCCCGGCGCAGGCGCCTCGCAGTCAGTCGGGCGACGCATCGTCCGTCTGGCTGTCACGCCACATCTGGAACGCCTTCCAGGCAACGACCGATCCCACGATGGCTTTCACCACACGGGACTTGCGCGACCCGCCCAGCGCCAGCGCGGAAAGCGTGGACCCCAGCATGGGATATTGGCGCCACAGGCGCCAGGCCTGCATGGCCAGCCCGGACGCGGCACCCGGTGAACGCGTGGCGCCCATCAGGCCAGGCATCAGGCTGCGCAAGGCATTGGCGGGGGTGAGTTGCCCGACGGCATGCGACACGTCGGCCACCAGTGCCTCGCGCTCCAGCGCGGCACGCGCGCGCAGCAGCTCGATGCGCACGGCGCGATCAACGGCGGGAGAAGATTTACCCATCAGTATGGCTCCCTGCGTGCGTGACGAGACTCGGCCTGCACCGACGTGCGCACCCGATCGAGCACTTCGGTATCGCGACTGAGTTCAGACAGGGTGGCAGCAAAAGGCATCGGATCGTAGAGCAGTGCATGACGCACCACCAGCAGAAAGACCACGCCGATCACGCCATACAGCGCAGCAAGCAGGCCCAGCGCAAGATACCGGTTGTCGGTCGGCCAGAAATAGACCGACACCAGCACCGAGAAAACCAGTACCGCCAGAGTAAGGAAAAGAAGGGCTGCAAAGGCGAAACCCAGCATCTTGATCAGACGCGTTTTTTCGCCAGCAGCCTCCAGGCTGAGCAGTTCCAGGCGCGTCTTGAGCAGTCCGACCAGACTGGACGCGACACCGGTAAGTGTGAGACGTATTCCCATAGATGATATCGGCATGATCCCCGCACGCGGCGGGGAACAGGCCTAGCGCCGGCCGATCAGCACGCCGAGCAGCAGGCCGGTCACCCCTGCAATGCCGATCGCCTGCCAGGGATTGTCGTGCACGTAGTCGTCGGTGGCGCGCACCGCGCGGCGACCGCGCTCATACATGGCATCCTGGGCGTCATACAGCGCTTCGCGCGTGCGGCGAATCGAGGTCAGTGCACGCTCGCGCAACTCGGCTGCCGTATCACCAGTCGCCGCGGCCGCTTCACGCAACAGATTTTCAGCATCGGCCAGGCTTGCCTTGACGGCTTCCATAACGTTTTCTTTTTCGGTTTCTTCGCGGGTTTTGCTCATGAGGCGCTCCAGAACATATTGAGTCGAGTTGATGATACCAGTCGCAGCGCAGCATGGTCACCGATGCACGAACGCATCTGCTACCGTCTGCTACCTCGGGACTGCTCTGGCGGCGAACCGCCGCGGCACCGCTATTTGATCTGCGTGATCTGCACCGTGGAAATGGAACCGGCCTGGTTGATTTCCTGCTTCATGACCAGACCCGGCTTGGGGCAGTACCAGTCCGTCACCCGCGTAATCAGGGCAGGGATGGGCAAAGTAATGCTGCCCAGCGTGGCGAAGGTCGGATCGCTGTTGCGATCGTAGGTCACCGGCCAGCACGCTTGTCTGCCCAGCGCCGTATCGATGGTGGCCTGCTGGCCGACCGTCTTCTCGCCGATGCGCACCGTGGTGCCGGCTGCACCGCCGCCCTGAATGGGCGCATCTTTCCCGATTTTCAAGCGATAGGCCCCGCCTGGAAAGCGTTGACCGGCCTTCGTGATGGGCGTCTCGTATCCGAACAGGCCCAGCATGCGCAGGTCGAAAGGACCGTCATCGCCGGGCGCGCCGCCGGCCTTGTCATAACGAACGAAGGTCGCCTGCCCCTGGCGGATCGTCATCAGGTAATCGAGCCTGGACTGACTGGGGGGCAAACCGGCGTAGGAAAAAGTAGCCGTGCCCTGAACCCGGGCCCGGCAGTTCGTCGCATCACTGCGCGTGACCTCGGAAAACGCCAGGTCGGCGCCCAGCTGCAGGTTGCCCGAGCCCTGATAGCGGACACTGCCGCCGTTGTGCATGAACGGCGCTTCGCAAGCGCCTGCCGCGTGGGCACCACCCGCTGCCGCCAGTGTCAGCACGGCAAATACACCCTTGACCAGGGTGTGCCCTGCCACATTAACTTTTTGCATGAAATACTCCTCGGACTGCATCTGCGCAACATAAAACACGGCGCGATAGGCAAGCGATTTACTATACCTGCAGCATGAGGGCGAGTCGTGCCCATCAGCGTTACGGCTCGGCCGCAGTGGCAAGCACCCGTAACAGTCACCTCATTTCCGAACACATTCATTGCTGGAAATCGATATATCTTTTGGTTATGTTGACATAGCAAGCCCATCGTTCGGTCTGCCCGGTCCCTTGCCTACACTTCGTAGCTGGTCCCGGCCATTCGCAACGCGTTTACTGCCTTTCAAGCCCCACTCTGATCAATGACTCTGTTCCCTCTTTTTGCCGACCTCAAGGGCCGTGCCGTGCTGGTCGTCGGCGGCGGCGCGGTGGCCACACGCAAAACCGAAGCGCTGCTGGAGGCAGGCGCCGTGGTGATGGTGGGCGCGCCCGAGCTCAGCGACGTCCTGCATCGTCTGCGGGACGAGGGCAGGATCACGCACCACTTGGGCGGTTTCGATCCGGCCTGGCTCGATCTGGTCTGGCTGGTCATTGCCGCCACCGATGACCGCGCGGTGAACGCCCAGGTCGCCGACGCCGCAGGCGCGCGGCGCATGCTGGTCAATGTGGTCGACGATCCCGCGCTGTCGTCTTTCCAGGTGCCTTCAATCGTCGACCGCTCGCCGCTCATCGTGGCGATCTCGTCCTCGGGGGTGGCACCCGTGCTGGCGCGCCGCATGCGCGAGCGCATCGAATCCCTGTTCGACCACACGCTCGGACCGCTGGCCGCCCTCTCGGCCAAGTTCCGCCTGCAGATTCGTCGCCAGCGGGCAGAAATGGGCCCCCGGCGTGCCTTCTACGACTGGCTGCTCGATGGTCCGGTGGCCGCGCTGCTGCGCCAGGCCAGGCCGGAACAGGCCGAAGCGGCGCTGAAAGCCGAACTCGACACCCCGGCGGGCCCGGTCGTGGGAAGTGTCGTCCTGGTGGGGGCAGGCCCCGGCGATCCGGGGCTGCTGACGTTGAAGGCCCTGCGGGCATTGAACGAGGCCGACGTCATTCTGCACGACAAGCTGGTGAGCAGCGAGGTGATGTCACTGGCGCGGCGCGATGCCGACCGGATATCGGTGGGCAAGGAGCCGGGCGAGGATCATCACGCCACGCAGGCCCGCATCCACGCGCTGCTGGTGGAGCATGCACGCGCCGGCAAACGCGTGGTCCGGCTCAAGGGCGGCGACCCGTTCATTTTTGGTCGGGGGGGCGAAGAACTGGAATACCTGCGCGAACATGACGTGCGCTTCGAGGTCGTGCCCGGCGTGACCGCCGCCTGTGCCTGTGCCGCCTATGCCGGCATCCCGCTCACCCATCGGCATTACTCGCAGTCGCTGCATCTGGCGACGGCACACGGCGCATCGGACACGAATACCATCGATTGGCAGGCGATGGCGCGCGAGCGCCAGACCCTGGCCTTCTATATGGGTGTCGCACAGCTGGAAACGCTCACGCGCCAGTTGACCGAGCATGGTCGCCACCCGTCTACACCGGTTGCCATCGTCGAGAACGGTAGTCGCGCCGGGCAGCGGGTGCTGGCCACGACGCTGGGCGAACTGCCTGTTGCGGCCCGTCGCCATGCGGTGCAGTCGCCGTCATTGCTGATCGTGGGCGAGGTTGCCGCGCTGGCCGCACGTCTGTCGTGGTTCGGTACCCTGATCGAAGACCACGGCGAGACGACAGGCGGCAAGCCGACACCGGCACTGCCCTAGGGAGACGGGCGCAGCCATAGCGACATCGGCACGGCCCTAGCGACAGGGGCACAGCCCCAACGACACGGGCCGAGCGTCCGCATCTATCGATAGACGACGTGGGCCGACGCTACAGGTGGCGAATCAGTCTGCCTTCTGGCGCGTACCGAAGATGCGGTCACCCGCGTCACCCAGCCCAGGCATGATGTAGCCGTCTTCATTCAGACGATCATCGATGGACGCCGTGTAGATTTCGACATCAGGGTGCAATGCCGTTACGGCCGCGATGCCCTCGGGTGCCGCCACCAGCACCAGCGCCCGGATCTCCTTGCACCCGGCACGCTTGAGCATGTCGATCGTGGCGATCATAGAGCCCCCGGTGGCCAGCATCGGGTCCACGATGAGGGCCAGTCGCTGATCGAGCTCGCCCACCAGGCGTTCCAGATAAGTGTGCGCCTCTAGCGTTTCTTCGTTGCGCGCAATGCCCACCACACTGACCTTGGCACCCGGAATCAGGCTGAGCACACCATCGAGCATGCCGATGCCGGCACGCAGAATGGGCACCACCGTCACTTTCTTGCCCGCGATCTTCTCGACCTGGACATCGCCACACCAGCCCTGCACTGTGTGCGCACACAGGGGCATATTCTTGGTCGCTTCATACGTCAGCAACGCGCCCACTTCCTGCGAAAGCTCCCGGAAGCTTTTGGTGCTGAGGTCAGCACGCCGCATGATGCCCAGCTTGTGGCGAATGAGAGGATGCCGGATTTCATGCACGGCCATGAGGAAACTCCAAGGTAATCATTGAATTGAGATTATTGCTCGGCAATCCAGGTGATCAACGCATCGTTGAACCCCCGCACTGCCTCGGCCCGATCATCGTTGACGAAGCTGACGATCAGATAGCGTCGCCCGCTGGCCCCCAGCACGTAGCCCGCCAGTGCCCGGGTATCGCGCAGCGAACCGGTTTTCAAGTGTGCCATGCCCTGGGTGGCCACATCACGCATGCGACGGCGCACGGTGCCATCCACACCCGCTATCGCAAAAGAAGACATGAATTCGGGCATGAGCGACGAACGCCATGCCGTATGCAGCATGGCAGCCATGCTTTGCGCCGAAATGCGCGCATTGCGCGACAACCCGGCGCCATTATCCAGCACCAGCTCGGGCATCGCCAGCCCCTGGGCCGACAACAGCTGGTTGACCGTATCGCCGCTGCTCTGCACGGTCGCCGGCCGACGCCCGCGTTCGGCACCCAATGTCAGCAGCAGCGCACGGGCCATCACGTTGTTGGAACGCTTGTTGATCACGCGGATCGCCTCCAGCAGCGTGGGTGATTCGTGGCTGGTGAGCAGCACGGCCGCCGGCGGCGTGCTACCCGCGCGCACCGAGCCCCTGAACGTGCCGCCCACTTCTTTCCACAGCAGGCGAAACACGGCCTCGGCCAGGTCGGTCTGGTTCAGCGCCAGGCGGTACACGCTGAACTCCCCGCACGACCCCGCCGCCGAGCCCGACAACCGCAAGGTGATGCCCTGGGTGGTGATCAGCGGCTCGATGCCGACCGCGGGCGAACCCGGACAGACATTTTCAGTCCAGGCCACGCTGCCCTCCAGGCGCACGCCCTGAACCGGCGGGTCGATGACCGGCAGCCAGCGCCGGCCGACGGGATCAGGCAGGAACGCCACGCGCATGGCACCGAACCCCACCATCAGCGCGTCGGGGCTGGCGTTGTAGGGGCGGTCCGAGGCGCCATCGAAGGCACCCGGATCGGTGGCGACATTGCCGAACAGGGTGCGATCGACCACCAGGTCGCCGATCTGCTTCACGCCGTGCAGCCGCAACTCGCGCAACAAGCGCCACATGTCCTGGAACATCAGTTGCGGATCGCCGCTGGCGCGCAGGTACAGAGGCCCCGACAGGGCGCCCTGCGCATCGATGCGCGTGCCCGGTTCGGTCAGGAATTCGGTGCGCCAGGTGTAGTTCGGGCCCAATTCCGACAGTGCCGCCCAGGTGGTGACCAGCTTCATCACCGAGGCGGGATTGCGCGGAACCTGGGCGCCGATGGAGAACAGAACCGGGCCGTCCACGGGCTGTACCACCAGCGACAAGGCGCTGTCAGGCAGCCGGGTGTTGCGCCAGGCCGCGGCCAGCGGTGCCGGCAGCGCTTGCGG
>Ga0075364_10000224_pt1 | contig 26796 bp, 28 predicted proteins | sample EndMetdeltDD1764_FD_71517 | JGI IMG/M metagenome (GOLD analysis project Ga0075364, IMG submission 71517) | Populus endosphere microbial communities from Tennessee, USA - Endosphere MetaG P. deltoides DD176-4 | ecosystem: Host-associated > Plants > Roots > Endosphere | place: USA: Tennessee... | reverse complement strand
GAGGGCAGCTCGTTTGAGGATTGGGGTGCCCGTAACCTAAGCTATCGAGGCTCCCAGCGTCATTTCGTTGTGAGTACCCCGGAGAGATTCGGCTGGCCCCCTTCGTCTAGCGGCCTAGGACGCCGCCCTTTCAAGGCGGTAGCGCGGGTTCGAATCCCGTAGGGGGTACACGCGGCGCTCGTACAATGGGGTCGCACAGTAAGGCCCTGTGGCGCAGTTGGTTAGCGCGCCGCCCTGTCACGGCGGAGGTCGCGGGTTCGAGTCCCGTCAGGGTCGCCAGTACGGCGAGGCACACGCTGCCTTCCGGCCAGGTAGCTCAGTTGGTACGAGCGTCCGCCTGAAAAGCGGAAGGTCGCCGGTTCGATCCCGGCCCTGGCCACCACATCACATCAGCTTCCAACCCCTTATCGAGGGCCGGTCTCTGACGGGCCGGAATCAGCCTTCTGAGCTTCGAACTCCGATTCGACGAGCGCCTCGGTTGCCGCCCAGCTGGCCAGAAGCTTGAGGCCATCTTCGGACGGTGATGCCGGTTCTGCCGTGTAGACGAACAGAGTCAGGCCCGGATCGGCCGGTAGCTCCATGCCCTCGTAGGTGAGCTCAAGGTCGCCGACCACGGGGTGGTGAACCTTCTTGACGCCCGTGCGGTGCAGCCGCACATTGTGCGCTGCCCAGCGGACGCGGAAATCATCGCTGCGCGTGGATAATTCGCCGACGAGATTGGACAACGTCTTGTCGTAAGGGTTTCGGCCTGCCGCGCCGCGCAGTATCGCGACCGTGTTGTCGGCGATGTGGTCCCAGTCGGGGTAAAAGTCGTGCGACCGCGGGTTGAGGAACATGAATCGGGCGCTGTTGACCGGCCGAACGGTTTCGCTGAACATCTCCGAGTACAGGGCGTAGCCCAGCCTGTTGGCGGCCAGGAAGTCCAATCGGTCGTTGTGCACCCACGCAGGCGCGCTGGTGATCGCGTCCAAGACCCGTTGCATGCTCGGTCGCACCCGGGTCGGGGAGCGCCGTGCGCGGCTACGCGGAGCCGTGGCGGCGGCTCGGGCCAGGTCGAACAGGTGACCCCGTTCCGCCTCGTCGAGTTGCAGCGCCTGCGCCAACGCGTCAAGCACACCCTCGGACACGCCCTGCAGATTGCCGCGTTCGAGCCGGGTGTAGTAGTCGACGCTGACGCCGGCCAGCATCGCGACCTCTTCACGGCGCAGCCCGGTCACGCGACGGTTGGCGCCGTAGATCGGCAGGCCTGCCTGCTGCGGGGTGATCCTGGCCCGACGCGAGGTCAGGAAATCACGGACCTCGGTGCGTTGATCCATGGACTCCACGCTAAGCGCGCACAAGCGGGCCTGGGGGGTTCTGCCGTTACCTGGAACAGCAGCCACTGGTTGGCCCAGTCTCGTCTGCGTTGACTTGGATCTATGCGAGCAACCCTGATGTACAAAGCCGGTGACGTGCGGGTGGAGGACGTGCCCGACCCGGTGATCAAACAGCCGACCGACGCCATCGTGCGCATCACCCGATCCTGCATCTGCGGCAGTGACCTGTGGCCGTACCAGTCGATGCCTGCCACGGACGGCGGCCGCCGCATGGGCCACGAATTCATCGGCGTGGTCGAGGACACCGGCGCCGACGTGACGACCCTCAATCGCGGCGACTTGGTCGTCGCTCCTTTCGTATGGGCCGATAGCACCTGCGATTTCTGCGCCGAAGGTCTGCACACGTCGTGCCGTCACGGTGGAGGGTGGGGCGCGCCGGGTTTGGACGCAGGCCAGGGTGAGGCGGTTCGCGTTCCACAAGCACAGGGCACGCTGGTCAAGCTGCCCGTCGCCGAGGACTCCGCGCTGATGCCGTCGCTGCTGACGCTGTCGGATGTGTTCTGCACCGGCCACCACGGCGTGGTGACCGCACGTGTGCGGCCCGGCCACTCAGTGACCGTCGTGGGCGACGGCGCTGTGGGACTCTGCGCGGTCCTGGCCGCCAAGCGCCTTGGCGCCGAGCGGATCGTCTTGATGGGCCGCCACACCGACCGCACCGACCTCGGCCGCGACTTCGGCGCCAGCGACGTCGTTGCCGAGCGTGGCGAGGAAGGCGTGGAGAAGGTTCGCGAGTTGACCCGAGGCGACGGCACCCATGCCGTCGTCGAGTGTGTCGGCACCGAACAGTCGCTTGCCACGGCATTCGGGGTCGTCCGCGACGGCGGCATCGTCAGCAGGCTGGGCGTCTCGCAGTACACGCAGGTGCCGATGGGTTTCGACACGATGATGCGCAACATCACGCTCACCGGTGGTGCCGCACCCGCGCGGGCCTACATCGAAGAACTGATGCCCGACATCCTCGACGGGACGATCGAGCCAGGACGGGTATTCGACCACACGATCGGTTTGGACGAGGTGCCCGACGGCTACCGCGCCATGGCCGACCGCAAATCACTGAAAGTCCTGATCCAGCCGTGACCAGCTGGACATCCGACGAATTGACCCGACTCGACGACGCGGACGAGATGCGCGTCGCCGCAACACGCCGCGACGGCTCCCTGCGCACTCCGGTGATCGTGTGGATGGTGCGCCTCGGCGATGACCTGTACACCCGGTCGGTCAACGGCCCCGACGCCGCCTGGTTCCGGGGCACCCGCGCCAGACACGAGGGCCACATCAGCGCCAACGGCATCGAGAAGGACGTCACCTTCGTCGACATCGACGCGGGCGACGCCGTCAACGCCGATTTGGATGCCGCGTACCAGTCCAAGTACCGCCGCTACTCAGGCCCCGTCGCCAGCATCACCAGCCCGCTGGCACGCTCGACAACTCTCAAAGTCATTCCACAGCAATAGGTTCAAGAAAGGACTGCATGATGAGGCACGTCAAACTGAGGGATCTCGACGTTTCCCGCATCGGCCTTGGCGCCATGGGAATGTCGCACGGCTACACCGGTGCTCGCAGTGACGACGCCGAGTCGATCCGCACCATTCACCGGGCACTCGAGCTCGGTGTCACGCTCATCGACACCGCCGAAATCTACGGGCCCTACATCAACGAGGAACTCGTAGGACGCGCTCTGAAAGGCCGCCGCGATGAAGCCGTCATCGCCACGAAGTTCGGACTGGTCTCCCACGCCGGTGCCGGCCCGTGGACGTTGGACAGCACGCCCACGAATATCCGCACCGCGGTGGAGGGTTCGCTGAAGCGGTTGGGCACCGACTACATCGATTTGTACTACCAGCACCGCGTCGACCCGGACACCCCGATCGAAGACACTGTCGGCGCCCTGGCCGAGCTGGTGACCGAAGGCAAGATCCGCCACATCGGTCTGTCCGAGGCAGGCGTGGACACCATTCGCCGTGCCAACGTCGTGCACCCGATCACGGCCCTGCAGTCGGAGTATTCGCTGTGGACCCGCGACCCCGAACCGGCCGTGCTGCCGCTGCTGCGGCAACTGGGCATCGGTTTCGTACCGTATTCACCGCTGGGGCACGGCTTCCTGACGGGCACAATTCGGTCCACCGAGCATTTCGACAGCGACGACTTCCGCGCCACCAACCCCCGCTTCACCGGCGAGAACTTCGCGCAGAACCTGCGCCTGGCCGACGAGGTCACGGCCATCGCAACGGAGGTCGGCGCCACACCGGCGCAGGTCGCCATCGCATGGCTGCTGACCAAGGGCGATGACATCGCGCCGATCCCCGGCACCAAACGCGTTGCGCGTCTTGAGGAAAACATCGGTGCCGACGCGGTCGAACTGACCGATCAGCAGCTCGAGAAACTCGACAACCTCGCGCCTGCCGCCGGCGAGCACCACAACGAACAACAAATGCAGATGATTGACAGGTGAGCTGTTTGTTGGGATCGGTAGCCGATTCGACGGTCTGAACTTGCTGCCATGACGACGCCAACGAGGCGCCGCACGACGAAAGGAACGCAGCAAATGAAGATCTTGCCGACCAACATCGAGGAACAGATCAATCGGGTCGACCGCAACCAGGCCCTGGCGATCGGGATCGCCACCGGTATCACGGCGCTCTGGTGCGTCTACCGGCTGTTCTGGTTGTTCTATACCGCGGTGACACTCTCCAGCGTCGGCTGGTCCCCCGTCTCGCTGGTGTTCCCGCTGGTGCTGTGGGGCGTCATCGGTGTCGTCGCGGGGGTCGCCTCCTACGGCTTCCTGACGCGTTACGCCAAGCAACCCTGACTCGCGACCGTTGGACGGGACGAACCGGTTCGACCATCTGCCAAGCCGATGGTCGCCGGTTCGATCCCGTTTTCGCACGTCGCCGTAGGATGCCTATGACATGAGGGGCGCTGACGAGGACAAGAGCAACTTCCGTCAACGTCTCCTTGATGCCCTGGAGGAGGGCATTGCCGAGGATGGCTACCCGCGCACCACGGTCGCCGATATCGTGCGGCGGGCGCGCACGTCGCGGCGCACTTTCTACGAACACTTCGACAGCAGGGAAGCCTGTTTCGTTGCGCTTCTCACCGGAGCCAACGCCGAGCAGGTCAGGCAGATATCGGCCGCCGTCGATGCGAACGCGCCATGGCGAAGCCAGGTGCGGCAGGCGATCGAGGCGTGGATCTCTTCCGGCGAATCCCGGTCCTCACTGATGCTGAGCTGGATCCGCGACGTGCCGTCATTGGGCGCCGCGGCGCGCGGGTTGCAGCGCGACGCGATGGAGAACTTCATCGAGATGGTTCGGATGTTGGGCGATAACGCCGAGTTCCGCGTGGCGGGCGTCGGTCCATTCTCCCGGCAACGCATCATCATGCTGCTTGGTGGCCTGCAGGAACTCACCGCGATCACTGTCGAGGAGGGTGGCCGGATGAGCGATGTCACCGAGGAAGCGGTGGAGGCGTCGATCGCGCTACTTGCTCCGCGTGTCCGCTCCGATTAATCGGCGAGCGTGATCGCCTGCGTCGGGCACGAGTCGGCGGCATCCTGAACCGCCTGCCGGTGCACCTCGTCGAGCTCGGTGCCGATGGCTATCCGGCCGTCGCCATCGAGGTGGAAAACCTCGGGTGCCAATCCGGTGCACAAAGCGGATAGGGCGCAACGGCTTTCGTCCCAGTCGACCCGCACTACGCGATACTCCTCACCCGATCGTCTGTGACGGCCACGGCCGGTGTGAACACGACACCATCGTCGATGGGACCGCGGCGCAGCAGGCGGACGTCCTTGACGTAGTTCTGATGCAGCCGCCACGGCGCCTGGTCGCCCTGCTTGGGCAGCTCTGCGAGGCTGCGCGTGACGTATCCCGAAGCCAGGTCCAGGAACGGATTGGTCGCGGTCGCGCCTGCCGCATCGGGCGTCACCGCCCCATAACCTCCTGCGTCCATATGCTTGAGCAGCCGGCACACGTACTCGGCGACCAGGTCTGCCTTCAGCGTCCACGACGCGTTCGTATAACCGATCGTCCACGCGAAGTTCGGTACGCCGGAGAGCATCATGCCCTTGTAGGACACCGTCTTTGACAGTTCCACCGCGCGCCCGTCGACCTCGAGTTGTATTCCGCCGATGGCGAGCAGGTTCAGCCCGGTGGCGCTGACGACGACGTCGGCCTCGAGTTCGGCGCCGGACTGCAGCCGGATACCGGATTCGGTGAAGGTGTCGATGTGGTCGGTGACGATCGACGCGCGGCCTTCGCGGATGGCGGTGAACAGATCGCCGTCGGGAATCAGGCACATCCGCTGGTCCCACGGGTTGTATGACGGCGCGAAGTGGGTGTCGACGGCGTAGCCCTCGGGCAGTTGCTTGACCGCGGCCTTGCGCAGCATCGACTTCATCATCGCGGGGCGGCGGCGGCTCAGGTTGAAGATCGCGATTGCCTGTAATGCGTTCTTCCACCGCACGATCGCGTAGGCGAGCTTCTGCGGCAGCCACTTTCGCAGCCGGTCGGCGATCGCGTCACTGGCCGGGCGGGATGCGACGTAGGTCGGTGAGCGCTGCAGCATCGTCACGTGTGCGGCCGATTCGGCCAGCGAGGGCACCAGCGTCACGGCGGTCGCGCCGCTGCCGATCACGACCACCCGTTTGCCGCGGTAGTCGAGGCCCTCTGGCCAGTGCTGCGGGTGGATCACCGGGCCGTGGAGTCGTTCGTAGCGCTCAACGCCGGGGAACTTCGGGCTGAATCCCTCGTCGTAGCGGTAGTAGCCGGTGCAGACGTACAGAAACGAGCAGCTGACCGTGACCAGCTCGTCGGTATCGGTGCGATGCACCCGTACAGTCCAGCGCGCGTCGTCGCTGTTCCAATTGGCGTTCACCACACGGTGATTCAGTCGAATGAGCCGTTGTACGTCGAACGCCTGGGCGGTGTCGTGGATGTAGCGCAGAATGCTCGGCCCATCGGCGATCGCCTTCGCATCGGTCCACGGCCGGAACCGGTAGCCGAGCGTGAACATGTCCGAGTCGGACCGGATGCCCGGGTAGCGGAACAGGTCCCAGGTGCCGCCGACGGCGTCGCGGGCCTCGACGATCATCACCGACTTGTCCGGGCACTCCTGGCGCAGCTGGCACGCAGCGCCGACGCCGGACAAACCTGCCCCGACGATCAGAACGTCGGTGTATTCGATCGGTTCACTCGTCATTGGACCGCACCTCTCGTCAGGCTGCCGGTACGGCCAAGTACCAGCTTCGGTACCAGACGGTACCACTATTGGACTCGTGTGCAAAGGGGGTTGTGGACATCGGTACTAAGGCGTACCGTGACTCGGTACCTTGGAGTACCAACCACGGAGGTGACGACATGGCTGTGGCGACCACGGACCCGGTGCGACTGCCGCCCGCGCCGCGGATACCGAAGCTCCTGCAAGGCGTCGGCTTTGTCGCCGCCCGAGAGAAATCGGTCGCCGCACTGGCCAAGCGATACGGGTCGGCGTTCACGCTGCGGCTGCCGATCTTCGGGAAGACCGTCGTGGTCGGCGACCCGGCGTTGATCAAGGATCTGTTCACCACCAACGCCGATCTCATTGCCAGGGCGGGCGTACTCGGTGAGATGTTTGGTCCAGGCTCGACATTCAGCCTCGACGGCACCGAGCACCGCGAGCGGCGCAAGCTTCTCGTCCCGCCGTTCCACGGCAAGCGGATGGTCGCCTACGAAGCGATCGTCGAAGAAGAGGTATTGCGCGAGGTCGCGTCATGGCCCGAAGGCAGGGAATTCGAAACCATGCCGTCGATGATGCGCATCACCCTCAACGCAATCCTGAGGACGGTGTTCGGCGCCGAGGGCGCAGCGCTGGACGAACTGCGTGAGCTGCTGCCGCCGATGGTGCTGAACGCCTCGCGCCTGGCCGTGCTGCCACCGATCGTGCGCCGGGACTTCGGCGCGTGGAGCCCTGGCGGAAAGCTGACGTCGTATCGCCAGCGCTACGACCAGATCATCTCGCGGCTGATCTCCGACATCCGAAACGACCCGAAGTTCGACGAACGCAATGATGTCCTCGCGTTGATGTTGCAGGCGCGTTATGAGGACGGCTCACCGATCTCCGATGACCATGTCGCCGACGAGCTGCTGACCCTGCTCGCCGCCGGCCATGAAACGACAGCGACGACACTGGCCTGGGCCGTCGAGCGACTGCGCCGCCACCCACGGTTCCTCGCGCGGCTGACCGCTGAGGTCGACGCGGGAGGTACCGAGCTGGTTCAGGCCACGATCTGGGAGGTGCAGCGCGCCCGCCCGGTGATCAACGGCACCGCCCGGATGACGAAGACCCGGATCCGGTTGGGGGAGTGGGTCATTCCGGAGCGCACCGCGGTTCTTGCCAGCATTTCGCTGGCGCACGCCTTCGAGGACAGCTTCGCCGAAGCCAAGGCGTTCAATCCCGACCGATTCGTCGGCAACCCGCCTGACAACTACGCATGGGTTCCCTATGGGGGCGGTGTCCGCCGCTGCATCGGTGCGGCCTTCGCCAACATGGAGATGAACGTCACGCTGCGCACATTGGTGCGCGAGTTCGAGTTCGGCACCACCTACGCCCCCGGTGAACGTCTGCACTCGCGAGGAGTCGCGACGGCGCCTGCACACGGTGGTCGCGCCGTGGTGTATCGACGAACGACCAAGCGCGCATCGAACGCGGGCCAGACGCAGCGAGTTTCGGCGTGATCGCGCGCCAGGAGGTGCTCGTCGACGTCGGCCGCGGCATCGAACTGTGCTACGACCAAACCGGCGACCCCGCTGACCCGCCGATCCTGCTGATCGCCGGCCTCGGTCAGCAATTGCACTCATGGCCAGGCGATTTCGTCACCGCCCTTGCCGGACGTGGCTTCCGAGTGACACGGTTCGACAATCGCGACGCCGGCCGGTCGACCCACATGAAATTTGCGCCGCCGAACCCGGTGGCGATGTTCCGGGGCCGCAACCAGTACCACCTCGGCGATATGGCGCGCGACACCGTCGGGCTGCTGGACGCGCTCGGCTACGCCGATGCCCATGTGGTCGGCATCTCGATGGGCGGGATGATCGCCCAGACCATCGCCGCGCACCACCCGGGCAGGGTCCGCACGTTGACGTCGATCATGTCGACCACAGGCGCGCCCCGTCTGGGCCGCCCGGCAATGTCGACCTGGCGGCGGATGTTGACATCGCGCCCGCCGCGGACGCGCGCCGAGGCAATGGATCGCGCCGTGACGATGTTCTCCCACATCGGATCTCATGGGTTTCCGTTCGACGAGCAAGCGGTACGGGAGTATGCCGGCGTGGCGTGGGACCGGGATTCCAGCACCGGTGGCATCGTCCGCCAGCTCGCGGGCATCTTCGCGTCGGGGGATCGCACCGCCGAGCTCGGCCACATTGACGTCTCGACCCTGGTCATCCACGGCGACCGTGACCGGATGGTGCATCCAACTGGCGGCTCGGCAACCGCTCGAGCGATTTCCGGCGCCCGCCTCGAAACCATCACCGGCCTCGGCCACGATCTGCCCATCGGCGCGTGGGGCCGAATCATCGACCTGATCACCGACCACGCCACTTCCGTCAAATTCGCGGTTCACCGCGGCGACCCCGTCACCCACACCGAACTCGAGGAGCACGCATGAGCACCCATCGCCGAACGATCAGTGGTCGCACGGTTGTCATCAGCGGCGCGGCGTCTGGCATCGGCCGGGCACTGGCGCAACGACTTTCGGCGCACAGCTGCCCCGTCGCGGTTACCGACATCGACGAGAAGGGCCTCAAGGAGACCGAAGCCTCACTGAACGGACCGGCTCTGCTGCGGGTGCTCGATGTGGCCGACGCCGAAGCGCAGCGTGACTTCGCCGCTGAGGTGCGCGACTGGGCGCCCCGCCCGATCGGCGCGGTGTTCAACAATGCCGGTGTCGCGACGGCGTCAAGCGTCCTTGACGCCGTCCCCGAGGACGACGACTGGTTGTGGAACATCAACTTCCATGGTGTGGTCAACGGCACCCGCGCGTTCCTGCCGATCCTTGTCGAGCAGGACGAGGGCGCGATCGTCAACACGTCGAGTGTGTTCGGCCTGGTCGGCATGCCCAACCAAAGCGCTTACTGCTCAGCTAAATTCGCTGTCAGGGGCTTCACCGATTCCCTTCGCCAGGAATTACGCGGCACCGGCGTGACCGCCATCAACGTGCACCCCGGCGGGATCAACACGAACATCGTGCGCAACGCCCGCTGGCGCAAGGATCCCGAGGGCCGTGGCCGCACTCAGGACCAGATGGTGCAGGAGTTCGCCGCCATCACCCTGACGCAGCCGGACAAGGCCGCCGAGATCATCCACCGGGGAGTGGAGCAGGGCAAGGCGCGCATCCTCGTCGGCCCCGATGCCTATCTGTTCGACACCCTCGGACGCCTGGCTCCGACGCGGTACTACGACATACTGGGCCGGCTCGAGTCGGTGCTGCGGCGACGCAGTCAGGCACCCGCCGCAGCCGAGGTGACGGCGTCATGACCACAGGCGCGCACCTGCCCCCAGGGCCCCGGTGGCCGGTCGCCGTTCAGGGCGCCGCGTACATCGCTTCGCGACGACGCTTCTTGCATGCGCTAGGCAAGCGCTATGGCAGCGCGTTCACCGTGAAACTGCCGTTCTTCGGCCCGACGGTGATGATCAGTGACCCCGCTGTGGTGAAGCAGTTCTTCCAAACCCGAACCGACGTGGTGCGCAACGTGGAACCCAACCTCGATCTGGTGTTAGGTCCTGGGTCGACGTTCGGATTGCAGGACGAAGAGCATCGCAGGCGGCGCAAGCTTCTGGTGCCGCCGTTTCACGGTAAGCGCATGCGGGCCTACGAAGGTCTTGTCGAGGAGGAGACCCTCAAGGAGGTCGCCACTTGGCCGGAAGGTCGTGAGTTCCCGGTGCTGCCGTCGACGAATCGGATCACCCTCAACGTGATCCTGCGCGCGGTGTTCGGGGCCGAGGGCAGCGAATTCGATGCGCTGCGCGAGGTGATGCCGCCGTTGGTGGCGCTGGGATCGCAGCTTGTCTTCATGCCATTCCTGCACCGCGACCTTGGCAGGTGGAGTCCATGGGGTCGATTCCTGGGCCTGCGGCGCGAATTCGACGTGATCGTCGGTTCGCTGATCGACCGTGTCGCGGCCGACCCGAACCTCGAGCAGCGCGACGACGTGTTGTCGCTGCTGCTTCAGGCCCGCTATGAGGACGGAACGGCGATGTCGCGCAGCGATCTCGCCGACGAGCTCTTCACCCTGCTTGCCGCCGGACACGAAACCACCGCAACGCAATTGGCGTGGGCGGTCGAACGGTTGCGCAGGCATCCTGACGTACTGTCGCGGTTGGTCGATGAGGTCGACTCGGGCGGCTCGGACCTGCTGCAGGCCACCATCAACGAGGTGCAGCGCAACCGTCCGGTCATCGACGGCGCGGCCCGGCAGGTCATCGCGCCGGAAATGCCGTTGGGGCAGTGGGTGATTCCACGTGGCTACACCGTCCAGGTCGATATTCCGCTAACGCATGAGAACGCCTACCCGGACCCGGACCGGTTCGACCCTGACCGGTTCCTGACCGAGAGCCCGGATATGTATTCGTGGGTCCCGTTCGGCGGTGGAACCCGCCGTTGCCTTGGCGCAGCGTTTGCGAACATGGAGATGAACGTCGTACTGCGGACGTTGCTGCGCGAGTTTCGCTTTGTCCCGACGACGTCACGTCCCGAGCGGTTGCACAGCCGCGGCGTCGCATTCGCGCCGAGCCAAGGCGGCCGCGCAGTGGTCTATCGGCGGATTCACAGCAGCGCAGAGCGACATGCCGAAGTACTGGACGCCGCGACTACATCATGAATGTTGAATTCGCATGCGCGCCGTCGTAATCACGAAGCACGGTGACCTATCCGTCCTGCAGGTGCAGCAGCGGCCGGACCCACCGTCGCCGACGGCCGGCCAGGTACGCATCGCGGTGCGCGCAGCGGGCGTCAACTTCGCCGACCACCTGGCCCGCGTCGGGCTCTATCCCGACGCGCCGAAGCCGCCCTCCGTCGTCGGCTACGAGGTGGCCGGGACCATCGAAGCTGTCGGCGACGGAGTCGAAGCCGCGCGGGTGGGGGAGCGGGTATTCGCAGGCACCCGGTTCGGCGGATACGCGGAGATCGTCAACGTGCAGGCGGCCGATGCCGTGCCGCTGCCCGACGCGCTGACCTTCGAGCAGGGTGCCGCGATACCGGTCAACTACTCCACGGCGTGGGCGGCGCTGCACGGCTACGGATCGCTGCGGCCCGGCGAGCGGGTGTTGATCCACGCGGCGGCCGGTGGGGTCGGCATCGCGGCGATCCAGTTGGCCAAGGCCGGTGGTGCGGAGGTCCATGGCACGGCGTCGCCCGGCAAGCATCAGCGACTCGCCGAGCTGGGTGTAGATCGGACCATCGACTACCGCCGCGACGGTTGGTGGAAAGACCTGCCGCCGTACGACATTGTGCTCGACGCTCTCGGCGGCAAGTCGCTGAAGCGCTCGTACGATCTGCTGCGTCCTGGCGGTCGGCTCGTCGCGTACGGGTTTTCCGCGATGCAACAGGGCGACAAGCGGTCGCTGCGCACTGCTCTACCGCAGCTGTTGCCGATGCTGCGCGGTTTCAACCTGGTCAAACAACTCTCGGAATCCAAGGCCGTCATCGGGCTGAACATGCTTGCACTGTGGGACGACCGCGGCACGCTCGAACCCTGGATCGGTCCACTGTCGGCGGCGCTCGCGGAGGGCATCGTCGAGCCCGTGGTGCACGCCGCGGTGCCGTTCGCAGAAGCGGCTGAGGCACACCGCGTCCTGGCGGCACGCGAGAACGTCGGCAAGGTCGTGCTGATCCCCTAGGCATGGGTGTGCCGCCTTACCAGACGAGTCCGACAAGTGTTGGCTCTGGCGCGTAGTTATCCCCAGTGCTGAATTCATCCACAGACTGGGTGGCGGTGGTGGCGAGCTGTCAGTGCCACCCGAAGAATTGAAGATGTGTTCGAAGGGTGCGGTAACGCCGAATTGCTCGACCTGATGGGTGATGCCCAGCAGGCCCAGCGCGCCGCGTTCGCCCACCAACTGATGGCGGTCGGCCAGTACACGGTCAATCGCATCGACGAGCAGACCGATGAGCACAACTTCTGGGTGGTCGATGGCTGGGAGCAGATCGCCGCCGAGATCAGCGCCGAACTGGGAATCAACCGCCGCCGCGCCTCCTCCCACATGCACTACGGACAAACCCTCATCGAACGCCTGCCGAAACTGGCTCAGGTGTTTGTGGCTGGGCTCGTGGATTTCCGGGTGATCGCCGCGGCGATTTATCGCACCGACCTCATCACCGACACAGGCGTGCTGGCGGCAATCGATTCGCGACTGGCCGCCAAAGCGCCGGCGTGGAACAAGTGCTCGCGCGAGAAGATCAGCGAGCTGGTCGACTGGATGGTCATCGAGGCCGACCCCGATGCGATACGGACTGCCAACCAACGAGATGCCGATCGCCATATCGAGGTGCGGCCCGGCCAAAACGGGACGGCGGAAATCTGGGGTGAGGTCCGCGGCTCCGATGCGGCGGCCTTTGACGCCACACTCGACGAACTGGCCGCGAGCGTATGCCCCAACGATCCGCGCACCACAGCTCAGCGCCGCACCGATGCACTGACGCCATTGGCCGCCAGGGCTACCAGCATGCCGTGCATGTGCGGCTCACCCGACTGCCCCGCAGCGGGGGCCGATGCGCCGGCCAATCCGTTGGTGATCAATGTGATCGCCGAAGCAGCGACCGTCGCAGGAACGAGCGACAAGCCAGGGTATCTGCCCGGCTACGGCGCCGTGCCCGCCGCCACGGTCGCGGAGATGGCCAAGACCGCCTCGCTGCGGCCGGTCCCGATCCCCAAAGACCTTGTCGCAGAACCGCAGTACCGCCCGTCGGCAGCACTGACTCGGTTTGTCCAATGTCGTGATTTGACGTGCAGCTTCCCCGGCTGCGATCAACCCGCAGTCGGCTGCGACATCGACCACAGCGTCCCCTATCCGCTGGGGCCGACTCATCCGTCGAACAACTCGCTGAAGTGTCGGATTCACCACCTCATCAAGACGTTCTGCGACTGGACCGACCTCCAGCTGCCCGATGGCACGATCGTGTGGACCTCACCCAGTGGGCGCACCTACACCACCACACCCACCGGGGCGCGGTTCTTTCCCCAACTCGCGATGCCGACCGGCAAGCTCGAGCTACCGAATAGTCTCCCTCCCAACGCGAATCGCGGCTTAGCGATGCCGAAACGAAAACGCACGCGCACCCAAGACCGGGCCCGGCGGGTGCAATACGAACGCGCCCAAAACCAGGCCCGCTACCAAGCCGACCCGCCACCCTTCTAAGGCGCGACGCTTGATCTATGCCGTCGCCCGCGCCTGCTCGAGAAGCGTCGGGTCGTGTGCGCAGACGATCAACAGGTCCGGGTCGCGGCGCTGGTAGAGCTCGGCCAGGCGAGCATGGTTGTCGAGCACGGCCTTTCGGTCAAACGCAAACATGGATTCCATAGCCGTCAACGCTCGAGGCACGGGTGTCCGCCCGTCGATGGTGCCGTAGTGATAGAACGCATCGCCGGCGTGCAGCACCCATCGGTGGCCGGCGTCGACGGCCACGCAGGCGTGGCCGCGGGTGTGACCGGGCAGTGAAACGAGTGCAATCCCCGGCGATATCTCCGCAAGTTCCTTGGCGGCGGCGAATCCGCGCCACGTCTCGCCCCGCGGATCGTGCTCGATGATGTTGGGTCCGTGCGCCCATTGCGCGGAGCGGTAGCGAATTTTCTCGCGCCTCGACGGAGCCCTGATGGCACCGAGCGCTTCCGCGGACGTGACGTGGACCTGCGCGGCCGGGAAGTCGGAGAGTCCGCCGGCGTGGTCCATATCGAGATGCGTGATGACGATGTGCCGCACATCGTCTCGCTTGAAGCCGAACTGTTCCATCTGGTGGACGACGGTTTCGTCGTGACTCAGGATCGCCCTGACCATGTGCCGACTCGGGCCCGCACGTTTGGGAGCGGCGCAGTCATCTGTGCCGAAGCCACTGTCGACCAGGACCAGGCCGTTGTCGGTTTCGATCAGCAGCACGTGACAGACCATCGGGGCGGTCGGCATGTTCATGGTGCCGCAGTTGAGGTGGTGGACCTTCATGGCCGCCCCTTCACCTGAAGGCGCGTGGCCAACAGTTTCTCGATTTCGCGTTGCGCAGCAACGAGATCGACTTGGCTGTCGAGCACGCGTTGCAGTGCGACACCCCTCAGCATCGCGATGATCACTGTCGCCAGACCATGCGGATCGACGTCGGCCTTCACCTCGCCGGCCGTCACGCCAAGTTCGATGCGCTTCTCGATCTCCTCGCGGAACTCACGATCGGCTGAGACCATCTGCGGTCTGACGTCCTCCGACGGCCCGGCCACCGCATCGGCCCACAGCACCAGGCGGGCACGATTCACCGGCTGCAGGTCGGAGACCACGCGGAAGTAGAAGTCGATGAGTTGCCGCAGCTGATCGACGGGTGAATCCGATTGGCTCTCTTCGACCATCGCGTCGCGGAACTGACTGGTTACCGCGTCGACGAGCCGCTGCATCAACGCGCCCTTGGATCCGAAGTGATGCGTCGCCAGGCTTCGGCTGTACCCGGCGCGCTCACCGACGTTGGCGAGAGTGACCTTGCCGGGGCCGATCTCGCCGACAAGCTCTGCGGCGGCCCGCACCAGTCGGTGTTCGGCTTCGGTCCTGCGCTGCTCCTGCGTACGGGGGAGACTCGACTCAGCCATCGAGGTTTCCGGCCATGGCGAGCAGTTCGCCGCGGCCGATCTGGGTGACGAGGCTGGCCGTGTCGAAGTAGATGCGCTCGTTGACAATGCGGTCGCCGTCAAAAAAGAACACCGCGATGAGCGGGACCCTGAATGCCTTGCCTGTCGGCGGAAGGCCGTAGAACTCGCCGAGATTCGTTCCCAGCAAGTCGAATTCGACGATCACTGCGTCGTCGGCGACGTGAAAACGGACATTGTCGTGGCGTTGGTCTGGGAAGGCGGTGCGTGTCGTCAGGTAGTAGCCCATCACCTCGTCGTCGCCGTCGTAGGTCTGACCGGTGGCCATGATCTCGTAATGGGGATGGCCGTTGAACGTGGCCAGCGTGGCATCGAACTCCTTGGTCACCTCGGTGTCCATGTGCTCGCGGATGATCGCGAGGCGCCGTTGCCGCAGATCGTCGGTGACCATGGGCGCTCCTTGGTTACTAGTTTGTTGATCAGCAAGTTACGGTCCCAACCGGTACTGCGTCAAGGCTGGTTGTCCCGGTTTACTTCCTGGACGCCCGCGCGAGAAGGCGAAGCAGCACCTGGCAGACAACCGCCAGGGGCGCCTTCACCAGCGGGAAGCTGGCGGTTGAGGAGACGGTGTAGTTGATGTGGGTGCCCGAGTCGGCCGGCGTGAGCCGTACCTCGCCGGCGTAACCCGGGAAGGGAGTTCCGGAGAGGGCCTTGTAGCCGAACAGGTTTGGCGCCTCGAAAGTCACGACTTCCTCGACGATGTCCGGCCCAGGCCCTGGCGACGCGATACGCCGAATCGCCCCAACGCCGTTCGGGTCTGGGCTACCGGCTTTATCCATCGTCACCGTGATACCAGGACCCCACTGGCTCATCCCGACGTGATTGCTCAGCTTGTCCCAAACGGTTTCGATCGGTACGGCGACGGTGGTTTGCGATGTGACCTGCATTGGCCCTCCCTAGGCGGTGGCTTTCGCTTGTTCATACATCGTGCGGTCATGTGAGCAAACCATGAGCATGCCAGGCTCACGGCGTCGGTACAGCTCAGTGAGCCGAGCGTGGTTCTGCCGCATCATCTTCCGGTCGAATGCGGTCACCGACTCGAATGCGGCGAGCGCACGCGGCATCGGTGCGGTTCCGTCGACCGTACCGTGGTGAAAGAAGGCATCGCCACAGTGCACCACCCAGCGGTGGCCGGCGTCGACCGCCACACAGGCGTGGCCGCGGGTGTGGCCCGGCAGCGATATCAGCGCGATGCCCGGCGACACCTCGTCGAGTTCCTTGGCCGCGGCGAATCCCCGCCACTTCTCCCCGTCGGGGGTGTGCTCGACGATTTTGGGCCCGTGTGCCCACAGGACCGGGCGGAAGCGGACCCGCTCGCCGCGCGTCGGCGGCCGCATCGCGCCGAGCGCCTCCGCAGTGGTGACATGTATCTGCGCCTCGGGAAACTCGCATATGCCGCCAATGTGGTCGCCGTCGAAATGGGTGATGACGATGTGGCGCACGTCGTCCCGGCGAAAGCCGAGCCGCTCGACCTGATTGACAGCGGCTTCCTCACGTTCGAACACCGGGCGGATGAGGTATCGGGACGCTCCCACCCGTCGGACGGGATCATCGCAGTCCTTCGGCCCGAAGCCGCTGTCGACCAGGACCAGACCGTTGTCGGTCTCGATGAGCAGCACATGGCACACCATCTCGCCGCCGCATCCGACCGGGTACAGGGTTCCGCAGTTGAGGTGATGAACCTTCACACCTGCAGTGTCACACGCGAGATGGCGCCTCGATGTCAGTAATTTTGTGCCGCCGCTGCCGCTCGATCGTCGCGAGATAGAACGCCCATGCGGAGGCGGAGCTGAAGAACAGGATGAACGCGATGTACAGCCACGCGTGCTTGATGCCGCGCCGCCGACCGTCGACGATCGCCCATACCGGGAAGATGAGCAAGCTCATGATCGTGTAGTCCTGGCTGGCCGAACTGGCCGCGGGATTGTCGTAGCCGAGTGCGATGAACTGCTGCCAGCTGCCAGGACCCCAGATCGGGTTCGAGGACGCCGTCGCATACTCCTGCACGAAGTGATAGTTGAAGTAATAGCCCAGGGCGATCGAGGCCAGCCCGACGACGTAGTAGAAGACCTCGAGCGCGGAAATCTGCGAGCCCGTCTGGAATCGGGCGAAGATCGCCGGATTCGTCTTGACGATGACCACCAGGCAAACGACGCCGAGGAGCGCGTGCACGAGAAGCGAGACCATAGCGGGAGTCTTGCCACCGATCTGAGTTTTGTCAATATTGACATAACCGAGGTGCGGTACTTTCTGCACATGGTCCGGCCTGCCCAAACGGCGCGTAGCGAGCGCACGCGCGAAGCTCTGCGGCGGGCGGCGGTGGTGCGGTTCACCGCGCAGGGGGTGGAGGACACGTCGGCCGAGGAGATCGCTGCCGACGCCGGGGTATCGCTGCGGACCTTCTATCGGCACTTCGCGTCGAAGCACGATCTGTTGTTCGCCGACTACGACGCAGGCCTGCATTGGTTTCGCAGCGCGTTGGCCGACAGGTCACCCGACGAGTCGATCATCGAGTCGGTGGACGCGGCGATCATGGCGAGACCCTACGAGGATTGGGCCGTCGCGCAGATCGCCTCGCTGCGCGTCCAGGAACTCGACGCCGGCCGGATCGTCCGGCACATGCGCCAGGTCGAGGCCGAGTTCGCCGAAGCGATCGAGGAACATCTCGCCGGGGAGAACCCACCGAAACCCGGCACCGATGAGCGCATGCACATCACCGTCACCGCACGGTGTATCGCGGCGGCCGTGTTCGGCGCGATGGAGGTCTGGATGCTTGGGGAAGACCGCTCGCTGCCCGAGCTGTCTCGGCTGTGCCGTGCGGCGCTGGAGACGTTGAGCAAGGGAATCGGCGACCCGCACTGAACCAAGTTTCGTCAATATTGACAAAACTGCGCCCTGCATGTCAGCCTCAGCCAATGACGGACTTTGACGCGATTGTCGTTGGCGCCGGCCACAACGGGCTGACCGCGGCCGTACTGCTCCAGAAGGCCGGGCTGCGCACGCTGTGCCTCGACTCGAAGCTCTATGCCGGCGGTATGGCATCGACGGTGGAACTGTTCGACGGCTTCAAATTCGAGATCGCCGGCTCGGTGCAGATTCCGACGTCGGCGACGGTGAGCCGGGAGCTTGGGCTCGACGATCTGGCGACCGTCGACCTCGACGTGATGTCCGTATCCCTGCGCGGCGTCGGCGACGAACCCCTTGTCTACTACACCGACCCGATGAAGTTGCTGACGCACATCAACGAGGTGCACGGGGCGGAGGCCGTCAACGGGATGGCCGGCCTGATGGCCTGGTGCCAGGCGCCCACCCGTGCGCTTGGCCGTTTCGACGAGGGCAAGCCACCGAAGACTCTCGATGAGATGTATGCCTGCGCCACAAACGAATTCGAACGCTCGACCATCACCGACCTGCTGTTCGGGTCCGTCACCGAGGTGCTCGACCGCTACCTGCCGGACAAGGAGAAGAACGGTGCGCTGCGGGGCATGCTGTCGCTCCTGGCATGTAACACCACCTACCGCGGGCCCGCGACTCCCGGCACCGCCGCCGCCCTGGCATACGGGTTCGCCGTCCCGGACGAGAACGCACTATTGGTCAAGAAGCTGCGAGGCGGCATCGGGGCCCTGACCTCACATTTGTGCGACGTATTCACTTCCAACGGTGGCGAACTGCGGCTGCGCAGCAAGGTCGACGAGATCACCGTCGCCGACGGCCGGGTCACCGGCGTCCGCCTCGAGAACGGTTCCACGGTGACCGCGCCCATCGTCATATCCGGTGTCGCGCCGGATCTCACGGTCAATGGGCTGGTCGACGGGAACGCGGTGCCGGCTGACGTCAGGGAGCGGTTCTCCCGCGTCGACCACCGCGGCAGCTATCTGCAGATGCACTTCGCGCTCGATGGCATACCGGAATTCGCATCGCCCTACGAATTGCTCAACGATCCCGCGATGCAGTCGAATATCGGCATCTTCAGCACACCCGAGGAACTGCAGCAGCAATGGGAAGACTGCAGGCGCGGGATCGTGCCCGCCGACCCCGCGATAGCGCTGCAGATTCCGTCGGTCAACGATCCCGAGCTTGCGCCGCCAGGAAAACACGCGGTCTCGGCGTTCTCGCTGTGGTTCCCCATCGAGGAGACCCAGTCGAGTTACGGCGAGATGAAGGTGGAGATGGGGCAGCGGGTGATCGACAAGATCACCCGACTCGCGCCGAATTTCGAAAGTCTGATCATCCGGCACACCACCTTCACGCCCAAACACATGGGCACCATGTTCGGCGCACCCGGTGGCGACTACTGCCATGGGCTGATCCATCCCGACCAGATCGGCATCAACCGGCCAGGGCCGAAAGGCTATGTCGATCAACCGATCCCGATCGACGGGCTGTACCTGGCCAGCGCAGGCTGCCACGGCGGTCCTGGCATCACATTCATACCCGGCTACAACGCCGCGCAGCAGGCATTGGCGGACCGGGCCTGATCGGCTTCGGGGTCATGCCTCGACTCCCGCTCGCTCCGGTCCTCGCTCGTACCTCGCTGCGATCCTCACTCGCGATCGTCTTCGGGGTCACACCCCGACCGCGCGCTCCAGCTCCTTCAACGAGTCTTCGAGGTGTCCGAGCATGCGCTGCAGATGTGGGATGCTGCGGCGACAGCCGACAAGACCGAAGTCCAGATTGTCGGCGTTGTTGGCCAGCGTGATGTTCATGGCCTGGCCGTCGAGCGCGATCGACAACGGGTAGTTGCCGTCGAGACGGGCGCCCTTCCAGTACAAGGGCTCTCGCGTACCCGGCACGTTGGAGATGACGATGTTGAACGGCGGGCGGGTCGACGACACAAAGCCCGGCAGCACCGTCAGCGCCAGTGGCGACATCAGCATCGCCGAAAGGGCCAGCGCCTGCACCTTCGGTAGCTGCGACATCACCTTCTTGTTGTTGCGCATCGAGGTGTTGATGGCGTCGAGGCGCTTCGCCGGGTCGGCGGTATCGGTCGCGAGATTGCACAGCAGGACACCGGTCATGTTGCCGCCGCTGTCGGCGTCGGCCTCGCTGCGCAGGCTCACCGGGACCATCGCGATCAGCGGCTCGTCCGGCAGCGCGTTCTGGTCCAGGAGGTACTGGCGCAGCGCACCGGCACACATCGCAAGCACGACGTCGTTAATGGTCACGCCCGCGGCCTGTTTGACGTTCTTGAAGCGCTCCAGCGACCAAGACTGTGCGGCCACCCGGCGCGCTCCACCGATCGGCACGTTGAACATCGTGCGCGGCGCGCCGAACGGCAGTGTCAGTTGCTGTTCGAGCAGCGCGGAGCGGGCCAACGACAGCGTCGAGGGTGCGAGCGCGGCGATTGATCCCGCCGTCCTGGTGAGGTTGTGCAACAGCGACGGCTCGTCGGGTGGGGTCTCGCGCCGCTTCGGCGGCAGATTCCACGGAACACGAACCTCGGTGTCGTTCGGATCGGCAGACAGCGTGCGCTGTGTCAGCTTCAGCGCTGACACCCCGTCGATCAGCGCATGATGGAACTTGACGTAGACCGCGAACCTGCCGTCGCTCAAGCCCTCGACTAGATGGGCCTCCCACAGCGGCCGATGCCGATCGAGCAGGGTTCCATGCAGGCGTGACGTCAACTCCAGCAGGTCACGGACGCGACCAGGGGCGGGCAGTCCCGACCGGCGAAGGTGATAGTCAAGGTCGACCTCGTCATCGAAGGTCCAACCGACGTTGGCGATTCCGCCGAATAGGGTCGCCGGGTGCTTGCGGAACGTGGGCTGGAAGTCTTGCTGCGCGCTCATGTCCTGATGTAGCTCACGCAGGAAGTCCGATCCCGACATCCCGTCTGGGGCCTCATACAGGCCGAGTCCGCCGACGTGCATGGGGTGCTCGCGCGACTCACCCAGTAGGAAAATCGAATCCGTCGGCGATATCAGCTTCACGATGGGTCCCTTCAGACGGCTTGATTCTTTGTATGCCCCATCGAGCACAGCCGTGAACGTTTCGCCGGATCACTCCTGATTACCCGCATCGTCGGGTCCAGAAACCGTCAGGATGGTATCGACCACTGATGTCAGTCGCCGCGTTGGCGGAGCAGCGCAACCCAATCCTGCGGGACTCTATCGGCTGGACCGGGAACTGATTGGTCCTCCGGATGGCATTCTGGTGCAGCGAGTTCCGGCCCGTCGTAGTACTCGCCTGTGTCGTAGTTCCAGAACCAGTCCTCGCCCGGCTCGAACGACCGGATGATGGGATGTCCGGTTTCGCGCCAATGGGCGGAGGCGTGCCGGGCCAACGAATCGTCGCAACACCCGATATGCCCGCATGCCGCGCAGCGGCGTAGGTGCACCCACCAACCGCCGTCCGCATCGCACTCGACGCAACCCGTGCCGGTGGGCGGAACCGCTGGGTCGACGTCAGTACTCATGGACGCGAGCCTACCGGGGTCAGATGCGGCCTCCAGCAAGACTTTGAATCACGCCGATTCAATCAAAATGAGCGAAACCAAATGCGTTGGGGCTACCAGCCAATTGTGGTATTTGACGGTCACGTTGGCGCATCAAGTCGCATTGACAGCTAACCAAGGCTCTCTTAACGTCCCGCCCAGGCTTGACGACGATGGGATGCACGTGGGTTTTGCGGAGGAGTGCTCGCTAAGCGCGGCAATGGCGCCGCTGGCGTCGTCATGCGTGCATGCCTCCCGGCGAACGGGGTAACCCGGTGCCGCAGTCTCTCGGCAGTCGACCGTGACGGGGGCCGCCTGGTCCAAACCCGCGTTCGCCATCGGAGATTTCGTGGTCCTCGCGGGCGAGACCTTCGCCGCGATGGTTCGCCCACCGTTCGCCTGGCGCGAGCTTCTGGATCAGATCTGGTTCGTCGCCAGGGTGTCGATCGTTCCCACGCTCGTGCTGTCGATTCCGTACACGGTGCTCATCGTGTTCACGCTGAACATCGTGCTGATCGAGGTGGGTGCCGGCGACCTGTCCGGAGCAGGCGCGGCACTGGCATCGGTCACGCAGGTGGGTCCCGTGGTGACCGCGATCGTCGTCTCCGGCGCGGGCTCCACCGCGATGTGCGCTGATCTGGGCGCCAGGACGATTCGCGAGGAGATCGACGCGATGAAGGTCATCGGCGTGAACCCGGTCCAGGCTCTGGTGGTGCCACGGGTGATCGCTGCGACTTTCGTTGCGCTGATGCTGTATTCGGTCGTGGCTGTCGTCGGACTCTCAGGAAGCTATTTCTTCGTGGTGTTCGTCCAGCACGTCACGCCGGGCGCCTTCGTCGCAGGAATGACGCTGCTGACAGGTCTGCCGCAGGTGATCGTTTCCTTGGTCAAGGCGCTGCTGTTCGGTCTCTCGGCCGGCCTTATCGCCTGCTACAAGGGACTGCACGTCGGTGGCGGGCCGACGGCCGTAGGTAATGCCGTTAACGAGACCGTGGTGTTCGCGTTCATGGCACTGTTCGTCATCAACATCCTCGCCACGGCGTTCGGCGTGAAGGTGGCGCCATGACGAGCGTGGAACGGGCGGTCGACGCGACCCGCAGGCTAGGGGAGCAGACCGCCTTCTATGGCAGAGCACTCGCATCTACCCCGGACGCAGTTCGGCGCTATCCGGCGATGGTGCTGCGCCAGGTCGCAGGCATGGGCATGGGCACCGGGGCATTGGCCGTCATCGGCGGGACGGTCGCCATCATCGGTTTCCTCACGCTGTGCACCGGCGCGCTGATTGCCGCGCAGGGATACAACACGTTGTCCAATGTCGGCATCGAGGCCCTGACTGGTTTTCTGGGGGCGTTTCTCAATGTCCGCTTCATCGCGCCGGCGACCGCGGGCGTCGCGCTGGCCGCCACTATCGGCGCCGGCGCCACTGCGCAGATCGGTGCGATGCGCATCAACGAGGAGATCGACGCGCTCGAGGTGATGGGGATCCGGGTGATCACCTATCTGGCCTCTACCCGCATCGTGGCTGGGGTCATCGCGGTCATACCGATCTACACCGTTTCCGTCTTGATGTCCTTCTTGGCGACGCGGTTCGGGACGACGATCGTCTACGGGCAGTCGCGCGGCGTCTACGACCACTACTTCACGACATTCCTTCACCCGACTGACCTGTTGTGGTCCTTCATCGAGGCAGTCTCGATGGCAGCCGCGGTGATGGCGGTGCACACCTACTACGGCTATACCGTCACCGGGGGTCCTGCCGGCGTCGGCGAGGCAGTCGGCCGTGCGGTGCGCACCTCGATCACCGCGGGCGTCTTCATCCTCTTGACCATCACGCTGTCGGTGTACGGGCAGTCCGGCAACTTCCACCTGTCCGGGTGACGGGGATGGACAACACACCCCGCCGAGGGCGGATCGATCCCATCTGGTGGGCACCCGTGCTCTTCCTTGTGATCGCAGCACTTTCCACGATGACGGTCCTGCTGTTCGCGGGGACGCTTCGCAGCTTCGTGCCGCTCACTCTGGTATCTGACAGGGCCGGCCTGGTCATGGAGAACGGCGCGAAGGTGAAGTTGCGCGGCGTCCAGGTTGGCGAAGTCGCATCCATCGGTGCCGAGTCCGGTGTGGCAGGGGACCTCTCGAAGCTGAACCTGAAGATGTACCCAGGGCCCTTCCAATACCTGCCAAGTAACGTCGAGGCGGAGATCAAGTCCAGCACGGCGTTTGGCGCCAAGTACGTCGATCTCATCGTGCCTGAAGACGGCGGGAGTTCCGAACGCCTCAAACCGGGCGCAGTGCTGCATTCACGCAACGTGACCGTCGAAGTCAACACCGTGTTTGAGAATCTGCAGTCAGTAGTTCACTCGATCGATCCTGCCAAGCTGAACTCGGTGCTGTCGGCGGTGGCCGAATCGGTGCGCGGCAAGGGCGATCGCATCGGTCAGGCGATCACCGGTGCGAACAACGTGCTGCTCGCCGTGAACCCGAGAATGCCGACTGTCCAGCGGGACTGGCAGTTGTTCGGTAAGACCGCCGAAGCGTATTCGGATGCGGCGCAGGACATTCTGTCGATCCTAGACTCGTTCTCGACGACGAGCACCACGATCAGCGCCAACGCGAACTCGCTCGACCAGCTGCTGCTGTCTGCGGTCGGGTTCTCACAGTCGGGTATCAACACGATCGGCGCGAACCAACCGAACCTGGTGCGTGCGATGAACATCCTCGATCCGACGACCGCCCTGTTCATGAAGTACTCGCCGACCTACACCTGCCTGTTCCAGGGCGCCCAGTGGTTCCTGGACCACGGCGGGCGAGATGCATTGGGCGGCAACGGCAAGTCCGTGATCATGGACGCCGCGTTGTTGATGGGCGACGATCCGTACCGCTACCCGGACAACCTGCCGATCGTCAACGCAAAGGGCGGTCCCGGCGGCAAGCCGAGTTGCGGTTCGCTGCCCGATGTCAGCAAGAACTTCCCGGTGAAGTACTTGGTCACCGACACAGGGTTCGGCACCGGCCTCGATATCCGCCCCAATCCGGGCATCGGTTTCCCCGGCTTTGCCAACTACTTCCCGGTCACCAAAGGGGTACCTGAACCGCCGAAGATCCGTTACCCCGGCGGCCCCGCACCGGGCCCCTGGCCGGCCTACCCCGGAGCACCCGCTTACGGCGCACCGGAATACGCGCCCGACGGAACACCGCTCTACCCGCCGCCGCCCGGCGCGCCACCGCCACCGCCACCGCCGGAGGGACAGCCATGAGACGGAGAAGGACCATCCGCGCCGTGACGCGGGTGGCCCTGTTCACCACGATGTGCCTTGTCTTCATGTTCATCTTGGTGACGGTGTTCGGGCAGTTCCGATTCGACACGCGTGCCTCGTACAGCGCGGTGTTCACGAACGTGTCTGGCCTCAAGGGAGGGAACTTCGTCCGCATCGCAGGCGTCGAGGTCGGCAAGGTCAAAGACCTCACCTTGTACAAGGACGGCACCGTGACCGTCGACTTCGCGATCGACAAGGGACTGCAGCTCACGGAGGGCACCAGGGCTGCGGTGCGCTACGAGAACCTCATCGGTGACCGCTACCTTTCGCTCGAAGACGGGCCGGGGTCGGTACGGAAACTTCAACCGGGACAGACGATCCCGCTGGCACGGACTTCCCCCGCACTCGACGTCGACGCTCTCATCGGCGGCTTCCGCCCTCTCTTTCGTGCGCTGGATCCCGACCAGGTCAACGCGCTGTCCGGCGAACTGCTGAAGGTGTTCCAGGGCCAGGGCGGCACCATCTCATCGGTCCTGGCCCAGACCTCAGCACTGACAACTACGCTCGCGGGCCGTGATGAGCTCATCGGCCAGGTCATCTCCAACCTGGACACCGTGCTCGGCACCTTCGCCACCCGTGACGATCAGTTCTCCGAAGGATTGGACAAGCTGTCACAACTCGTCCAGGGACTGGCCGAACGTAAGAGCGATATCGCAACGGGGACGGCATATATAAACGCCGCAGCCGGCTCTGTTGCCGACCTATTGACGGCCGCGCGCCAACCCATCAAGGACACAGTCCAGCAGACCGACCGGTTCGCGGGCCAGATCATGGCCGATCACGACTACGTCGACGATCTGGTCAAGACACTGCCCGACGCCTATCAGGTGCTAGCCCGCAACGGGCTGTACGGCGACTACTTCGGCTTCTACCTGTGCGACGCGATTCTCAAGGTCAACGGAAAAGGCGGCCAGCCCGTGTTCGTGAAACTCGCCGGTCAAGACTCGGGGCGGTGCACACCCAAATGACGCGAATTACGTTGAAGCGACCCAGAATCAAGCCGCTGGGCGAGCGCAATCGGGTTACCGTGGGCGTGGTCGGGACCCTGATTCTGGTCGCCGTGGTCGTCGCCGTCTTCTCCTACGACAAGATTCCGTTCATCAAAGGCACCACCGACTACTCCGCCCACTTCGCTGAGGCTGGTGGAATCAAAACCGGCAGTGACGTGCGGGTGTCGGGCCTCGACGTCGGCAAGGTCTCCGCCATCCGGTTGGAAGGGACGAAAGTGCTCGTGGGCTTCACGGTCCGCGACGGCGTCGAACTGGGTGACCGGACCGAGGCCGCGATCAAGACCGAAACCGTGCTTGGTACCAAGTTTCTCGAACTGACTCCGCGCGGCGACGGCAACCTGACCGGCACGATCCCGATCGAGCGCACCAAGTCCCCGTATGACCTGCCGGACGCCTTGGGTGATCTGACGACCACCATCAGCGCGCTGGACACCACGCAGCTTTCTTCTGCGTTAACGACTTTGGCGGACACCTTCAAGGACACTCCGCCCGATTTGAAGATCGCGCTGGAGGGGGTGGCGCGCTTCTCGGACACGCTCAACACCCGCGACGCAAAGCTCCGCGACTTGCTGGGCAATGCGAACAAGGTCACCGCGGTGCTGGCGAAGCGCAGCGATCAGATCGCGACCCTGGTCGTCAACACCAACGCCCTGTTGGCTGAGCTTCTGTCGCAACGCGATTCCGTCGACGCGTTGATGAACAACCTCACGGCGGTGTCTCACCAGATATCCGGCCTCGTCGACGACAACCGGACGCAACTCAGACCGGCCGTCGACAAACTCAACG
>Ga0075364_10000223_pt1 | contig 26827 bp, 36 predicted proteins | sample EndMetdeltDD1764_FD_71517 | JGI IMG/M metagenome (GOLD analysis project Ga0075364, IMG submission 71517) | Populus endosphere microbial communities from Tennessee, USA - Endosphere MetaG P. deltoides DD176-4 | ecosystem: Host-associated > Plants > Roots > Endosphere | place: USA: Tennessee... | reverse complement strand
CCGCTGGCCGGGCGTCAGTCTCTCGTCGAAAACCGCATTCGCGTCCGCCGAGATGGTGCGCCTTGCTGCAAGACGACGAAATATTGCTTTTTCCCTGTCCGGCAGCAGCTCAAGCGGTTTGCCCAGATAACGGCTCGCTCCCTCCGCCAGATCCTGAGGTATGAGCATGTCACTGTCGTCTTCGATATGGGTTGCCATTGTTCTTTCTCCCTTGGCTCGCGCCAATCCGACAACCGACTCCAGACCGAAGGCCGCCCCTACACGGATCAGGTATTAGCACACGCCATCGTACCATGCTTTGCATTGAGCGGCCTTATCGGCCGGTTCGCGAGCCAGGGGACGGCGTGTCAGGGAGGGCGGCGATTTGCGTTCTTCTGGGAGGCAGTTTCAGGGACGAGATCTGTCGGGACGCAACGCTGATACGCAGGTTCCTGCTGGTAATTGGGTTAATGCAGCTTTTAATTGTATTTTAAGTATACATATAGTTTTAGTGATAAAAAATATAGTTTTTCGAAAAGTAATTAGGTAAACATTGTGCGCTGACGGGCCTTTTGGAATATTGATATTCCTCATCTTGATGTATAATCGGAGAGTAACCGTTTAATCGTATATATGTGAATCATTTTCAATGGAAATTCCGTCCTTTTTTGTTTCTTTGCCGCGGTTGATCCAGGCGGTGATTCCGCTTTGGCGGACCTCTTCAAATGGGGTGTCCTAATTGGCACTGTGGCTGCGAACCCGAGAACTTCATTCCAGTCACTCCAGTTCGGAGGCTGATCGTCGAAACTCTGAATCGGCTTTGCAGATCGCTCGCGCTGATCTCTACCTCTCAATCGCTCAGTCCTGATGACGCAGCGCGCGGTCAGCAGGTTACCGACAGGTTGGTGAGCGTGCCGATTACCAATGTTTGATCGGCTCGATCAACGCCGGTTGCAAGGTACCGATTCCTATCAACTTGTCCCTATTATGACGCATTTCTTGAGGACTATACCCATGCGCGCTATACATCTGGCGTTTCGCAATTCATTTAAATATATTCTAAAACAATCGAAATCTTACAAGCAAAATGAAAAAGGAACATTTGCTGTACTGAGCGCCATTTTATTGCCCTGCATTATTATTGCGGCTGGTTGTGCTTTAGATTTGTCGAGATTGTTAGCTGCAAAGACCGAGGCGCAAGGATCACTCGACGCGGCTGTCCTCGCGGCTGCTGTGGCGGGAAGATCCGAAGATAGTGAACTCAAGGAGATTGTGATCAATTTTCTTGAGGGCCAAAGGCCAGGTTTGTCGAGTGCGATCTCGCTGGTAAAATTCAACCGCTCTCGAAATCCAAATGTCCTATCCGCATCAGCCAGCGGTACTCTTACGACAACCTTTATGAAATTCGTCAATATCAAAGAATTGACATTTTCAATAACCGCGGAGGCTAAATGGGCCACGGAACAGACCATTGAGGTCGCTATGGTACTGGACAACACATGGTCGATGAATGGGGAGAAATTACAAGCGCTCAAGAAGGCTGCAACGGAATTGGTCAGCGTATTGGAGAAAAACAAGGAGCCGGGTGGGATCCTCAAGATCGGTCTCGTCCCTTACGCCGATTACGTGAATGTAGGATTGTATAATCGCTTTCGCAGTTGGATTTCTGTTCCAGAGGAGGTCACTACTGAGCGTTCGTGTGAATGGAAGAATACGGCCAGGATATGCGAGCGCGGCGAGTATAAGAGTTGCTCAAGAACTGTAGACGGCGTTACTGAAAGGTACGACTGCACACCGTATCGATGTGAAGTGAGAAATGTCATGCCTTATGAGCGATGTGTAGGGGGGGAGAAATATAGTTGGCATGGATGTGTGGGTTCTCGAACTTCAGGGACACTACGCCTGACAGACGAGTCGCCAAGAGACCGGTATCCGGGGATCTTAAGCCCCACGAAAAATTGCCTGGATCCGATAATTCCGCTCACCTCCGCGCTTAATGAGGTGCGTTCGGGTATTGTCAACATGGTCGTACAGGTGGGGGCATATAAGCCTTCGACCTATATTCCGGCTGGGCTAATTTGGGGGGTCAATATCCTCTCGCCAACGAGACCCTTCGAGGAGGGTCTTGCCTACGATGACGATAACAGACGCCCCCGAAAAGTGCTTGTGCTCATGACAGATGGGGCCAATACGATGAAGCTCGATCAATCGACTGGAAAACATCTCGACACCAGCAACGCCGATGAGTTGAGTAAGACGTATAGCGACATGCAGTCGATATGCTTGTATGCTCAATCCAAGAAAATTGACGTGTATACGGTGTCGTTTCTAGTTGATGACCGGATAGGCGAAGATGCGATGCGTAGCTGCGCGACATCGCCGAAGCATTACTTTGATGCGAAAAACGCTAAAGAATTGAAAGATGCATTTTCGAACATAGCGGCATCTCTTTCATCTGTTACTCTAACGAGATAGGATGGCTTATGGTCCATGGCACTATCTTGTATCCACCTGAGAAAAAGATCTATGGATTTACTAACTGGGGGAGTGGCGGCCGCCGCTTGCTGCCGGCGCTGCATCGCCCGAAACCCCTTCGCACCTTGGCCGCGGTTACGGCACTGAGGCTCATCTTGCCGAAGTAGGGTAGGATATTGTTGTCGAGACCCGCCTCGTGATCCTTCACATAGCGCGGTTTGCACTGGCCGTTGGTGAGCTACCTACTCCAGTAGAAACTGTTTTAGTCGCGTTGGGTACAAGTCTGATCGGTCTTCAACTCGCTGATACAGTTTTTGCCGCGAAGCTCAAGATACGAGTCCTCGGCAAACTCTTTGGCCAGAGACAGACTGTCGGTTTTGTGCTGACGCGCCGCTCCCCTTCGAGGTAGGTGGAGCATCACCATAGGGAGCTGTTCGCACGGCGGTAGACGCGGACCTTATCACCGCGAACAGAACGCGAGTCCATTTCACCATCTCATACTGCGCGAGACATGTGTCAGGATGATGCTAGCTGAATTTAGGCCGGTTTCGATATTAAGTGATTGATTTTTATGGTGAGAGCGCAGGGATTCGAACCCTGGACCTACTGATTAAAAGTAATATCGAAGTTTAATCTTTTTAATGCTTTAGCAAAGATACGTTGTGCGACATTTCCTAATCTTGGCGTTGATCGCATAATCTGGTTTTTCGGTCAATCCGATACTTGTCTGATGCCGAAAAATAGCTTGACAAAATAAAAGGCGGGTCGAAGCCCGCCTCTTTTATTTGATGCTGGCCGGTCGGCCGTCGTCGTCGCTCTCTGGCCCCTCGAACCATGTCACCAGTTTGCCGATCGCGGCATCTGCCATTTCGGCATTGAGGGCGAGATAATGTCTCAGGATCTCGTGGGCCGTTTTGAGGCTGTGGCCGGTGATGGCGCAGATCTCCGGAATGGTGCACCCGGCCATTGCCAACCATGTCACGGCTGTGTCGCGGAAGTCCTGGTCTGTGAGATCCTTGAGCGTCGGCAGCTTCTTCTTTGCGTGCCGGCGAACCTCCTCGAACCTGCGACGGTAGTGGTCGCCGCTGAATGGCTTCCAGTCCCGTTCGTTCAGTACCACCCAAGGGGATATTACGCCCGCCTCGTTGCGGCGCTTCTGTGCGGCGTCCATGCGCTTCTTGAGCTCCGGCGCCTCGATGATCGAGACGATCGCGCCGGTCTTCGATTGCTGCAAGATGATGCGGCCGCGCTTGTGGCCCCTGCGGGTGTACTGCAGCCGGTCGGCCTGGCGCTGGCCGGACCATACCGCCAGCGTGAACATATCGCCCATTTCCGGTTGATTGAGCATGTCAGCCGTATCGATCAGGACTTTGAGTTCCTGTTTCGTGGCTATGCGCAGGCGTGCATCCGGCGTCTTCATCTTGAGCTTGTGAGCCGGGTTGATGAGCATGGAGGGCAGGCGGCCTCGATCCATCGCCCACTGCAATGCGACGCCTAGAATGCGCATGGCGCCCACGGCCGATGTGTTGCCGACCTTGACGCGCAGGCTCTCGTAGATCCCGATGCAGATTGGCTTCGTCAGGGCTTCGGCTTCCGAGTTCCAGACGTCCGGTTCGTGCTTCTTGATCACCCGGCTTTTCTGGCGGTAGTCGTCACGGGTTTTCTTGGAGAGATCCCCGAAGCGAGGATTTTTGGTCTCGCTCAAATACTCATCGAAAAGAAGGCTGATAGGAAACGCCGGCCGAATGGCTGCGACGGGCATCGGCGGAATGACCTTCTCGCGCGGTTCCCCGGCGCGCAGGCGCTGTTTGCGCTTGTCGAGCTCGAGCTTGCCGGAGAGCTTGCGGGACCAGTCCAGAGCCTCGCCAGCGGTCATCCAGCGGCCGTCCTTGTGCCGGAGATCTTCGCCGGCATAACCCAGTTCCCGAAGCGTCTTTGATGGGTTGAAGCGGGGGCGGCCGTCGCGCCACGACACGTGCGGGATTTTGAAATCGTCTTTGGCCATTCGTTTTTACTCCTTGATACAAAAATGCCCGGCGGTCACGCGAAACAAAGACCGCCGGGCAAGGCAGGCTCCGGGAGACTGGAGCCAGTGGACAGGTTAGCGGGGCCGGTGGTCCGCCATTGGTACCGGCCCCGCATCGCCGCCCGCTGCGGGGGAAGCGGGCGGCGATTGCTTCCGGCGCGTGGCGCGCCAGAATGCGAGAAAGGTAAGCGCCTGGGCGGTGAGCAGCGGCGCGATCGCCAGCGTCAGTTGCGCGGCCGTCATTGCACGGTCCTCAAAACCGGGCGGCGGATCCGCGAGAGGTTGAACACGGGGCAACCGCTATCAGCTGCCTCCACCGCGCGTCGCGCTTCCACCAGCATGATGGTGCGTGCAGCGCGGGCGGCGATCGCGCCGTGCAGGTAGGCCTCGATCTCGGCATTGGCCGCACGCATCTCGCGCAGCTCGTCCTCGAGGCGCTTCATCAGCGCATCCTGCACGGTGCCAAGGCGCTCGAGTTCGTTGATGGTGTTGCTGGCGCTCATGGTGCGTTCTCCTTCTCGGTGAAGCGCGAGAACATGTCTTCGATTTCAGCGAGTTCTTTCCGAGCGTCCGCAAGAGCTGTCTTCGCGGTTCCCTCGATGGTGCTTATGATCAGCGCGGATACTAGATGCATCGCTGGTCCGTAGCCCTCTACCCCGGAGCCCCAGTGCTGATGAACGGTAATGGTCGGCTCACGAAGAATTTCCGTCCGATCGTTGCTTTCCATCCACGCGATGGCGGAACGCAGGGTATCGGCCCTCTTTGCTGCGGTAGCGATCTTGCTGGCGAACGTGTGCATGTCACTCATGCTTCACCTCGCGCGATCCGCTTCTCTGCCGCCGCCTGCCAGTTGGAAAGGGCGGACAGCATGCTGCTGGTGGACGTTGACCGGATGCCGGCGAGCTTGATGGATGCGCCGCGCCAGTCGGATTTCCACACTGCGCCTTCGTTTGCCTGCAACTCATCGGCGATAGCGATAACGGCGCGATCGTATGCGGCCCGCTGTTCGTAGCTGTAGGACGGCAAGGCCTTCTTCCGTTCGGCGATGAAGTTGCAGAGACGTTTCAGATTGTTCATGCTTCACCGCCTTCCATGGTCGCCAGGTGTCGCGAAACCAGCCCCTCGATCTCGAGGAGTGGAATGCGTCCGTGGGCCTGACTGATGAGCTCGGCGACAAACCACATGCGGGTGTGGTCGTCGATCGCTGCCAGCTGCGCTTTTTCCGGGTGCTCGCTCATGAGGTTTTTCAAATGCAGTTCGAGCGCACTCATGGAAAGTCTCGATGCGGTGACATTCTGCTGCGTGTCATGTGCAAACGGCTTGTTCATGCATCACCTCTGAGCTTCTGCAGGGCAAGGCCGCCGCCAGTGGTGAGGGATATGTTTGGCACGCGTCCGCGCACGAGTTGCTTTTCCTCGAGGCGCTTGATGGTTGCCCAAGCGAACCGCTTGTTGCCGACCTGCAGGCGGCCATCGACGATGCGCTGTTGGCGGAAAAAGTCGATCGAGGCGAGGGCGTCTTTTTCTGCGCGCTCGAGGTTCTTGCGCGGATCGAGCACGGCCGGGTTTTCGGCGAGGGGCGTCATGGTCATGCCAGTTCCCCCTCGTTTATTTGCTGATGGATCCGGTTGACGTGCACCAGGTAGCTTTCGCCCACCATTTCCTGATACATGCGCGCGGTTGTCTCGATCGCCGGCAGAGCCATAGTCTGGGCAGCGACGGACGCATGAACGGAAATATGAAAACGCGCCATTGCGACCATCAAAGTGGCGAGATCGGTTCCGCGCTCGAGCTCGGCATTGATGAAATCGGTCATGCGTTCGGCAAAATCGCTGACTGCAAAGCGGGCGAGGCACTCCTTGAACGGATCGCCTGACAATAGCGCTGCTTCGTGTGACATGCTTCCAGCTAGAACATGAGAGTTTCTGTTCATGCGGCCGCTCCCGCCGCATAGGCGGCTGTCAGGTAGGCGCGGTCGACGTGGATCCGGACGAGGGATCCTGTGGTGCGCATTGCGTGGGCCTTGAGCTCGCCATACTGGCGCAGCCATTTTTCCATGCCTTCACGATACCAGCGCAGTTTCTTCTGCCCGGGCAAAGGTGCCGGCATGCCGTCATTGATGATCAGGCCGGTGCGCTTGCGCAGGAAGGTTGCCCTTTCCAGGCCGAGCGCTTCGGCCACTTCTTCCGCCTGCATGAAGCGGTCGTTTGAATTCTGGAGCATGTTTCGCGTCTCCCGCATTGCTGAATTGCAATGCTGCAAATCAATAAGCGAAAATGCTTATTTGAGCAAGCGCATATTGCAAATCTGCTTAAGCGGTTTTGACGTAGGCGTGTTTTCAGGAGCGCTCCAAAGTTTAGCGAACTGGAGCGCTCCTAAATTTAATGAGTGAGAAATTATAAGCGCAAAAAGGAGCGCTCCTAAGTTTAATAACTTGGAGCGCTCCTAAGTTTAAGACCTGCTATCGAAATTGCGACAATCAGTGTTCCCACCGGATCAGGCCGATGCGGACCCCGAGAATTGATACACGGTCTTCGTCGACGTGCTCCGGACGTCCGGGGCCGAGGCGCATGCTATGCGTCGTGATGAACGGGGCTTGATAAAGCCGCATCACCATTTCAGCGCTGCCGCTCGCCAGATCCAATATCTGTGCCAGCACCACGTCTCCGCTGCTTGCTCGCGCGTTTTGGTCGATTATCGCGATATCGCCCGGCATTACGCCTAAACCATCGAGGGCGGCGCCCTTCATAACCCATGCTTCGATGCCGTTCTTTCCAGCCTTGGCTGCGTCAACGGCCGCACTGACCCACTTCGGGCATTCGGTATTATCTTGCTTGAGAGGGATTGTGTCAGGTTCCGCTGTTCCGGATCTCGCACGACCAGGCATCTGGTGCGGGCGGAAGCCAGAGTAACTGGCCACCTTCTCCAGCGAGGTCTGCGTTATGCCGACCGAGTTGCTGTTGTCGTTGATAAAGCGCGTAATCGTTGATGCGGCCATCCCTGAATTTAGGGCGAGCTGCGACGGCGACAGGTTCAAGTGTCGTGCAATCGCTTTAAGCCATTCTTTTGTTTCGCGCTGATCAAGTGCCATACGCGCAAAACTAATCCTGTGTGGTGCTAACGCAGTCACTAAAAAACACCTTGCGGAATAAGCAATTTCGCTTATCACATTAAGCAAATCAGTTGACAAGGTGATTTGCATGTTTTCCGACATTGAAGAAAAGCGGGCGGCCGCCGGGATAGATCAGAAGACGCTTTGCGAGCGCGCTGGCGTCCACGAGACGACTTACACCGCCCGTAAAAGCGGGCGCCGGACGCTTTCCGAGCGGACAATCAAGAAGCTCGACGATGCCCTCGCTGAACTGATTTCGGAGAAGCGGGCCGTTCTCGATGAGATCCAAGATCCGGAGGCGAGGCAATGAGCGGCGCCACTCCATCTATGCTCTCCGCGCTGCTGTGGTTGAAGAACCGGAACGGCGACGGCGTTTTCGATCGCAACCAAGTGCTCACCGCTGCAGGCGAAAGAGCGCCGATAATGCGCAGCACCTGGTCAAAGCTCGAGGCCGCCGGTCTGGTCGAGCGCTATCTGAACAATCGTCGGTTGCGTATCACTCATGCTGGAAAACTCGTCGACCTTCGCGGTGTCCGGGAAAGCGAGGCGTCGTGATCCTTGGCGAAGACTGGATCCAGCAGCTGGATGAAAACGCGGATGAGCTGGGCCTGACCGACACCATGGTGTGTCTGGGCGGCAAGCCTCCGGAGGATCTTTCCGAAAACCGTGCCTTTCACCTGCGGCTAATCGACGATCTGGCTGCAGAGGCAAAGCTGCGCGCGTGGCCGGGAGCGGAATTCTGCTTCTACATGCGCCGCGAGGGCTTCGTTTCCATCTACATCGCGCCGTCCAAGGGCGGCGAATTGACCTTGTCCGGTCTCGCGGATCACCGCGAGGCCCAGAAAACCGCGACCAGCAAGCCACGCGAGCTGGTGCTTATCTGAATATGCCGGTTTGTATTGCGTCCGGCCTTTGCTTGCAGGGGCTGATAATGAATTCTGTCGCCGAAATAGATCTGGCGATCAAATCTGCGGGGCTCGTCGAAGGCGAGGTGCTGCGCGCCGCCGGCGTCGCTCCCCGATATCTCTACAACATCCGCAGCGGCCTGCGTCCTCTGACACAGCGGACGGTGGTTCGCGTGCGCCTGGCTATCTCCCAGCTGAAACGTCAGCGGGATCTTGAAGCGAAGGGCAGGGATCTGGAACTGAGGTTTCCCGATCGCTCCGCCGCAATCCGCTCATACCGGCTGGCCGTAGCGCTGGTGGCGCACCGCGCCAATCTGCAGCCGGGTTTTATTCTTGCGGCCGATCCGTCCAGGCGGGCGACGGCCGACGAACAATGGATGCGGGCAACCAGGCTGCGCCGGCTCGCCATCTACATCACCGTAACCTACCTCGATATTCCGCAAGCGGACATGGCCCGCGCCCTTGGCGTGAGCAAGGCCACCGTTTCGCTTTTGCTGAAAGAGCTCGGCGACGAACGCGAGCGGCCGGAGATCGAGGCGGCGCTGGCCTATGTCGAGGAGGCGTTTCAGTCATGACGAGTTCAAACGTCGAGATCGATCAACTTCTTCGTTTCAGTGAGGTAGCTGTCGCACTCGTTGATACACTTAAACATCCACCCATCAATGTGCGTGCATATCCACCTCATTTGAATGCCCATCAATGCAAAATTAAAGGTGCTTTCTGTTTCGAAGTTTTCGTCAGGCTTCCTAGCCCCTATTGCCCGACGCAGAGTTCGTATGGTGTCTGGAGTGAGAACAGCGATCTCGTCCTCAAAGGATGTGAATATTTCATCAGAAATCAGGTTCTCAAGAACCTCGAAGTGCTTTTTGTAAAACTCGCCAGGCCATGCGGGGAAATCCTCAAGTTTCGGATCCTTCCAGATCCGGTGAATGTTTTCTGCAGTTTCGCGAAGATTTTGAGCGGATTGTCGAGCACGGAACGCCATCATACGGGTTCTTCGCAGTTGGATTTGCATATTTTCCCGCTGATGGCGGTTTGCGTCAGAAACCTGTCTCGCGACAAAAAGCACGGTCGGAACCGCAGCTCCGAGGGCAACCCACCCACCAACCGCGGCGATCCATTCCCTAGAGCATTGCTCTGTTTCGGGGCCACAAAAAGCAGATCTTCCCAAAATCAACCGGAGTGCAATGATCGCAATGATAAAGGTGGCAATGGCCCAAAACCATCTGTCCCAGTGTTCTCGCATTTCCATAACCTTCTTAGAAGCGGACCGACAGTAGGCGAGTCGAGCGCCCATTTGCAATGGGGGCGTGTATGATCCGCTCCGATACCTCCGAAATCAAACAGGCGCTGAAAGACCGCATCGAAAGTCTTTGCCAGCGCCTGCTGCCGACCGGCAAGAGGATCGGGCGGCTGTGGGTTTCTCATAATCCGATCGAGAATGATTTTCACCAGACGCCGGAGCTCAAGGTTGCGCTCGATCGAGATCCGGGCGCATGGAAGGATTACCGCACCGGCGAAAAGGGCGACGTGCTCGGCCTGGTGCAATATCTGACCGGCGGCGATTTCCGCGCGGCCATGGACTGGTCGCGCGATTTTCTCGGCCTGCGCTCGATGACGGCCGAGCAACGCCAGGACATGAAGCGCCGGGCCGATGACGAGCGCCGCAAGGCGGAAGCCCGGGCGGAAGCCGATCGGCTGAAACGCATGGGCAGGGCTGAGCAAGTCTGGAACAGCGGTTACCAGGACGGCGCGCGATCGACGGCCGAAACCCATGCGCGGGGCTATTTTGCGGCGCGTGGTTGCCCGATCGACGACATCCCCAACCGCGACATGCAGACATTCCGTTTCTCGGCCGCCCAGGAATACTGGAAGCGGGCGCAGTTTCGCCATGAAGACGGCCGGCGCATCAAGGTGCAGGACGGCCCGAAGTTTCCTGCCGTGCTCTCGGCCATGCGGATGCCAACCGGCCAGATCTCGGCCGTGCACATGACATTCCTTTCGCCGCTCGGGCCGCAAAAGCTGCCGGTGACCGGCGATGAAACAGCCAAAATCATGTTTGGCGAGGCGCGTGGCGCGATGATCCGCATCAGCCATGGCCCCGAAGGCGAGCCGCCGGAAACGGCAACGCTGCCATATCCGCTCATCCTCTGCGAAGGCGTTGAAGACGGCCTTTCGCTGGCGCTTGCCATTCCCGAAGCCCGCGTGTGGGCGGCCGGCTCGCTCGGCGCCATGGCGTCGGCGCCGGTGTGGTTGCCGTGCGTCAGCTCCATCATCGTTGCCCGTGACAACGACTGGGAAAAGAAAACCGCCGTCAAGCAATTCGAGCGCGTGATGGAGGAGCTTTCGCAGGCCCACAAGCCGCTCACCGAAATGACGAGCCACCTGGGCAAAGATTTCAACGACCTGATGAAAGGAGAGGAATGATGCTTTTTCAGCGTCACCAGCAACTGTTCCGGCACGATCCGGAAAACGGCGTCTATGGCGATTGCTTTCGCACCGTCGTTGCCTGCCTGCTTTGTGTTGATCCAGCCGAGGTTCCGCACGTTTGCAACGGTCCGGACGATGGGCTGGCGAACGATCGCATGCGGGCATTCCTGACCGCGAACGGCATCTTCATGATTGGCGTTGCGTTCGACGGATCCGTCGAGCTCGAGCGGATCCTTGAAATCGGCGAGCAGTCTTCCGGCGGTCTGCCTTGGATGTTGACCGGCCAGAGCAGGAACGGCGTCAACCACGTCGTGATCTGCCAGGGCGCTGCCATCACTCATGACACTTCAATCGACCAATCCGGCATCGTTGGCCCGACGAAAGAGGGCTGGTGGTGGATGGAGTGGATTGTGCGCGCTGCGAGCTCCGAAAGGGCTGCAGCATGAGCGAGATCGGACACAACGTCGAAACTTCCGAGACCGTCGCAGCCGCCGAGCTGCGGCAATTCATTGAGCGTGTCGAGCGCCTGAATGAGGAAGAAAAGGCCATCAAAGACGATAAGGCCGAGATTTACGGCGAGGCGCGCGGGCGCGGCTACGACGTGAAAGCCATCAAAACCATCATCAAGCTTCGAGCCAAGGACGTGAACCAGCGGATCGAGGAAGAAACCATTTTGCAAACCTACATGGCCGCGCTGGGCATGGAGTAACCACAAGGAGAAAGAGCATGTCGAAACGTAAAGGGCAGACCAATGGAAGCACCACACAAGATCAAGTATCGCCGGCAGCAAGCGGAAATGCGCCTGAGATCGATGTTGCAGGCACAACTCAATCAGCTGACGGCCCGGCCGTGGACACCGCGTCATTCGTGGCTGGATCTGATGGCGTCGACGGCGCTGCAGACGGCGAGGGGCTGAGCGATGCACAAACAGCGGGCACCACAGCAACCGAGACCGTTCAGCAGCCGGAAAGTGGCGGGCTGGGCGACGCTGAAGCTCTCTCCGGAGGCGGCGAAGGATCCGCGAGCTCGGGCGGCGTTGAAGCTGCAGGCGGAAGCGATGCGGGCGGCGCCGGACCAAGTGATGATCATTCCGGTGGATCCGCGAACAATGGCGACGGAGGATTTGCCGACGATGCGGACGGAAGGGCTGATGGCTCAGCCACAACCGTTCACACCGGACACGGTGCACAGTCTGATGGTGGAAGCCATGATAACGGGCATGGCATCGTGCCTCCTGGTGCCGGCGCCGGCGATGACCGCGACGGAAGCCAAGGTCAAACAAGCCCAAATGGATCTGAAATTTCGCCAGATCTGAAAGCCGCGCTCGAGCTCGCCGGCTGTGAGACGGTCGAAGATCTGATCGATATGGCGCGCGTCGGCTCAAACCTCATGGGCGCGATCGACGACATCAGGCGTTGCGACGGTCCTTTCAAGGAATGGGCACCTGCAGATGATCCGGTTGAGATCGTTCACGATCTTTATGCTGCGCTCGAGCATGCCTGGGAAAAGGCGGCTGCACAAACCAAGCCGTGGTGGCTGGAAGTGCCAAATTTCTGCAGTGCGCATTCTGACCCGCTCGATATCGCGCACTTCATTGCCACGGACGTTTTCTGTGGCGTTCACGGATCAATCGACGTGTTTGGTGTCACCATTCACGGCGGTGAACCTCTGCAAGCCCCGGCGATATCGCGCGAGGCGGTAAGCGAGCTCGTCGATCTCGTGCGCCAGATCGGGCCGCGCGCCACGCCCGAGGTGATGGCGCAGCACATGGTCATCAGAAAGCATCGTCAGTCTGCAGAACTCACCAAGGCGGAAGAAATCGGCCTGAAAGCCTTCGCGTCGATCTTGATCGACCTCGACGACTTCGCCGCGGCTGAAAAGAAGCGCCTCGAGGATCTGTCAGCGGAGAAACCCAAGCCCAAACCCGTGCCGATCGACGAAACCAACATGGAGCTCGTTGACGGGCCGATGGCTACGCACTGAGCAGCCCATTGCCGGGCCCGGCAATGGTGTCGGGCCAAACCACGAGGAGAAATTCAATGCGTACGATTGATGATCACAAAGTTAATCCGGCGAATGACAAGTTGACGATCGAGGTTCTCGACCAGGCCGGAGCGGGTGGGGCAAACCATGCATATCGCGTCGGCGGTTTTGAGTTGGAAAAGAACCCGAGCGCTGGCGATGGGCAGACGCACGACGCCGGGACGTCCACGATGATTTATTTCCAGAACGGCCCGATCAATGAGGTTGGTGTCAATGGTCTGACGCAGGAAGTCCTGCTCGCGATCGTCGCCGATCGTCTGCGTTCGTTCCAGGCTGGCCCATTCGCCTGCAGGGAGAGTGCATTGGCGCTGACGAAGATCGAGGAGGCGCAGCACTGGCTGCATTCCCGCACACTTGCCCGCATGCGTCGGGGCGTTGAAGGCACACACCAGAAATAATCAATACCCGCCGCGCCCACGATCAGGCGCGACGGTTTCCTCTCATACATGCGGGCAGTTATGGCAAAAAAACCAAAAATTCAGGGTGGCATCCAAGGCACTCGCGCGCAGTTCCTGGACGCGCAGCAGGTGCTGGACGAAAAGAAAGAGTTAGTCGATCCGGACGCCAACCAGCTGCGCAATGGCATCAAGGCCGGCCAGTGGGAGGGCGCGCCGCACCACAACATGCCGCCCGATTGCCCGATTACCGTTCTGGGCAAAAAGGGCGAGACGATCTATGTGATCAACGCGATCGGCGAGCTCGAGGAGATTACCCGCCATGATCTGCCTACATTGCTGCGGATCTTTGCTCCCTTCGTGAATTTTGTGTTCTGGGCATGGCCCGCCTGGTCGAAGGCCAAGGGCGAGCCAGACACGGAAAATTATGTGCCGCCGAAGGTCGAGCGCGTGCAGCGTGACCAGGCCTGGACGGCAATCATCGGCGAGGCCGGCCGCAAGGGCCTGTTCGATCCGCAGAACAATGTGCGCGGCCGTGGCGGCTGGAAGGTACAGGACAAATTCATCTGGCATAGCGGCAAGCACCTATTCTCCGTCGATGTAAAGACCGACAAGGATAACCGCGCCACTGACTGGCAGCTGCAGGCGGCGAAGCCGGGCGACTATGACGGCTTCTTTTACGCCCAGGACAACGACACCCTGCACCCGTGGAAGACGCCGATCGGCGTCAACGACAGCCCGGCCCATATCATCCTGCAGGATCTCCAGAGCTGGAAATGGGAACGGCCGTATATCGATCCGATCTTCTTTCTCGGCTGGCTTGGTTCGGCCTTCCTCTCCGGTGCGCTCGATGTGCGCCCGATCCTGTTTACGATGGGCGGCGCCGGCACGGGTAAATCGACCCTGCACGGGATCCTGCGAGCGCTTTTCGGATCCGCGCTTTATTCTACCGCCAACACGACGGCCGCCGGCATCTATCAGAACATCCGGCAGGACAGTCGGCCGGTTGCGGTCGACGAGTTCGAGCGCAAAGCCCAGGGACAGAAAGAACAGGCTATCATCGAGCTTGCCCGTCAGTCCTATTCCGGTGCCAAGGGCTATCGCGGCGGTGCGAACGGCGACGGTACCGAATTTGAACTGCGCTCGAGCTTCGTTTTCTCGGCCATCCTGCATCCCCACCTTGGCGTGCAGGACCGTACCCGAATGATCATTCTCAACCTCAATGCGCTGGACAAGGATGCGAATGCAAGGCAACCGCTGATCAAGGAAGAATATGGCCGGATGATCCTCCGGCAGATTATGGACGGTTACCACGACTTCCGTTTGCACATCCTGCCAAAGTGGCGAGCGATCCTCTCTGATCCGCATCTTTCCCTCGATCCGCGCGCGATCGACACCTATGGCACCGTTCTGGCCTGTGCCGAGCTGCTGGTCGGTGAACACGGTATGATCGATGCCGGCATGCACGCAGATCCTACTGCAGATAAACTCCGCCTCGATATGGATATGCTCCTGGACACGCTCGAGGTGGCCACGTCCGCCGACAGGGCAGACCAGGTGCCTAAATGGCAGGAAGTGGTTGAAAAGATCATGGGCGCAAAGGTGGACGCCTACAAGGCCGGCGAGCGGCAGACCGTCGGCGGTATCATCGAGGCGCTGGAAAATGACCAGCGCTCGGATATGCTCATCGAGGATGCCCGCGCCCGTCTGGCGCTGATCGGTCTCGGACTGCGAGAAAGAGGCAAGCCATGCAGGGGATATGCGCTCGCGATCCCGCACAATGACGACAACCTCAACCGCGTGTTTGCAGATAGTGAATTCAATCACGGCGGCTGGACGCTGGCGCTAAAGCAGGCTCCGGAAACGATCGTGCCGCGTGGGCTTTCCAAGGCCGATCGGACGGTAAAGATCAACCGCCTGGCGAAGACGGTGACGCTCGTGGATCTGGCTGGATATGATGAACGTATGGAGGTGACTGAGTAACGAAGCGTTGCCCTAATGCCGACATCCGCTATTGCCAGCTGTATCACGCCTCCCATAGGGATGGTAGCTTTGGGTGTGTGACGGCCGGTTGAATGAGGGCGGCCGTGCTGTGTTGCGCGAATGGGCTTACGATCGGCCTGTTGCCCGCCTCGATGCAGCAATGCCCAGCCCAGTGGCCGAGTTGCGGCGGAAAGAAGAGTTGGCAGAGAGCCGCATGCAGCGCGATAGTAGCGGCGGCTCTTACAGTTCACCTAGTTCAGTACAATGACTGATCTCGGTTCCAATTATCCTAAAAGCCGGCAGTACCGCGTTAGGCACTCTTACCTTTTCGCGAACGACATCTTCCGTGTAAAAAACGAAACCACTTTCAAGAAAGAAACCAAAAACATCACTCCAAACAATGCGGCCGACCACAAGTGTTAGTTCTTTTCTGCTGGTATCAAATTGGCCTAAGCCGCCGAAAGCGGTCACTGCTTGCTTGTTCTGCTGGACAAATTCAGAGCCTCTTGTGAAATCAACGCGGAATTTTCTGCTCTCGCCAGCTGGCAGGGAAGGCCAAATTTTGTAGTTGTAATCTGACAACGTTGAAGCTGCCCTCACTCCGCCGGGTACGACGGCTTTAGCTTCACATCCAGCCATCAACAAAGTTGCCGGCGTGGATCCTGTGTTCTTCACTGTGACAATCGCCGCGTTTCCATCGGCCGAAAACTCAAGATGGTCTACGTGTAAGTACGCTCGCGAATTTGCCTGTCCCAGACTTCTGGCATCAGCTTCCGATATCTGGTTATCGCGAATGGCCGTTCGTGTCTGGCGAAGAGAAATCCACAGAGCGACTAATCCGCCTGCGGCGACGGCGCAGGAAATGACGGTCAAAACGACCATCCAAAAAGCCCATTGTGCCATCTCTATCTGCGCTTTTAGATCGGCGAGATCTCGAAAATTATCGAACCAGCCCTGCAGCATCTCTCCCCCTCGAATCACAGATCGTCTGCGTTTATATTGCCGCTATGCCCGCGCCCTACCAGCACAAATACACATGGACCCGCACCCAGATTGACAAGGGTGATCCCGCGACCGATTACGATTGGATGGGATACGACGGCAGTCAGCCGCTGGGCCGCGTCCGCAAGGAATTCCATGGCCCCATAAAAGGCAAATGGCAGTGGGTTGGATGGACACCCAAGCCTTTCCCTCACAAACCGCCCATGCCCAATCTCGGCTACGCTGACACCGCGCGCCTGGCTGTACAGATGAGCGAGCGGTATTGGGACAAATGTCTTGAGATCGCAGCTACGAAATAGCCACCCACACCCTGTTCTAAATACGTCATTTTCCCTCGCCCTTCGCCCCTCGCATTTAACTCTCTTTCCCCCGCCCCGTGACTTCAAAAGCGGTGTCCGCGCCGCCGCACTGAACGGCGATTGGAGAAAGGCGACACGAGAGAAGAAACGCCGTGGCCAATCACTACGATAGCTTGGAACAAGTGAGGCGCGGACGGCACCAGCGCCTGCCATTGCGCCAGTTCACGGCCTATGCCTCCGCTTTGCTCCGGCCTTGTGGCCGCTCACCACGATATGCCCGGGAAAATCCCGGCGCTGGCACTTAACACGGGCGAATGCGTCATAGCGTGAACGTTGCGGGGCTTGTCTGCCCTGCCGGGTGCGGGTGGTTACCAGCGGTTACCATTCGGTTGGCGGTCCGGTAACCGCGAAAAATCAACAAAATCAGAGGCTTGTAATGTCGGTTGGCGAGTTACCCATATATTGCACCCTTTTACGCGCGCGCGTGCATACGCGTAGATGGTGATTTGATGGTAACCGGGTAACCGGTAGGTATATGTTCCTGATTTTCTTGCATAAATGCGGTTGGAAAAACGGTTGCCGCCGGTTGGCGAAAGCCGCAGCCGGTAACCGGAATAAACAAATAGGGAAATAGCTGGTGAGCGACGAAACCGAGCAAAATCAGGGGCTTCAAGTGGCACACACGCCGCCGGAAATTTCGCCGGAGCGCGCGGCGAAAGTCGGATCGATGGCGGCGATGACGGAAACTGTCATGGCTGGCCTCGCCCAGTCCCTCGCGGGCGAGCGCGAAGAACCCGAGCAGCAATCTCTCTTGCTCGCGGATCCTGACGGCGAGCACTGCCTATTCGGCGGTCCCGTGAAACACGTCGCGTCAATCATGGATGCCGCCAAGCGGGCGAGGGGGAGGCCGAAAGGCTCCCAGAACCGCCGCTCCACCGATCTGGCGAACTACCTGCTATCCATGGGCTATCGCGACCCGGCCCTGAACCTCGCCGACCTGGCGAACGCAAGCCCTGCCGCCCTGGCTGTTGAGCTCGCCTGTCTCCCTGCGGAGCCGGACGCAAAGCCGGAACTGCTCATAGAAGCTGCGCTCAAAGCTGGCTTGATGGACCGCGATCAGGTGGTGAAGGTGATGAGCAAGGCTTACGAGATGATCGAGGATGCGAACTCGGAGCTCATGCCGTTCTTCCATGCCAAGAAACCGCAGCAAGTCGAGGCGAAAATTCAAGCCTTGGGCGTCATGTTGATTGGTGAAATGCCGACCGAACGGCCAGCCGCAGACGCGGCGCTGAACCTGACGCGGGTGGATGCGCCAAGGGAAAAAGATCAATGAAATCAATGGCCGTTCGTGCGACTTCGTGAGCGTGCGACAAATTAACGGCTAAGCGCATGAAATCATTGATGCCGCAACTGATCGTAAATCAGTAGGCCGGTTTGAATTTCGGCCTCGCGCACGCGGGAAACCGGCTGGCCTCCCGCCCGTGGTGGGGGTGTCTCATGCGGACGCGGGCATGCGCCCGCGACTTCGGTTTGAAAATTGAAAGTGAAGTACCCCCCATGGGTGTGTCGCCTCACACACACGGCCCTTTTGGCCTTTGCCTGACTGAACGGCATCGCGGCGAAACTAATCTCTCCTGAACAAGGGCGGGCGCGGGCGCGCGGGCTCAGGGTTTTGAAAGGGTTTCAGGGTCATGGGAAATATCGATGTTGCGCGGTACGTTCCGCCGGGTCCGGTCGGTGCGGCTTTCATTCACTCGCGGGGGCCGATCGATATCATCATGGGACCGGCGGGCTCCGGAAAAACCGTCGCCAGTTGTATCAAGGGACCATTGCTTGCTGCCTCGTACATGCCCGTGTGCAGGGACGGGCGCGTGCGGGTAAAGCTGATCTGCGTTCGTGACACCTATCGAGACTTCGCCCGAACGGCGTTGGCGAGCTGGCACGAAATGTTTCCGGTCGGCCACCCTTGGCAGCGGCCGGATAAGGGGTATGAGGGCGGGCAGGATCGGCCGGTTCGGCATCATCTGGTCTGGGAAGCGTATCGCGGTCCTGACAAGGTGATCGTGGAATTCACGCTCGAAACCGGCGCGATCGCGGATAGCAACGTGATGCAGTTCGTCAAGGGCTATGAAGTCTCGATGGCCTGGGGCAACGAGGTCGATATGATGAGCCCGGAGGTCCCAGGCGCGCTGTTTATGCGAACTGGCCGATATCCGCCGGTGAAAGACATTGCGCCTTCCGAGCTCGATCGCGTTTCGCGTGACGGTCGGGCGGCGATGCGCCGTATGGGCATGACGGTCGACGATACCGAAATCACACTCCCGCGCATGTTCTGGGGCGACATGAATCCGCCAGACGTTGATCATCCGCTTTTGAAAGAAGTTGGTTGGGAGGACTCCGAAAAGAAGAACCCGGCTTATAACTTTTTCCGCCAGCCTGGTGGCCTCGATGATGGGGCGGAAAATCGTGTCGGCCGTCCACGATCGGCTTACGAGATGGATCTGCGCGCTATGTCGGAGAACCTTTCCCGGCGCATGGTCCATGGTCTGCCCGGTTACGCCCAGGACGGAAAGCCGGTCTATCCGGAGTACAACGAAAAGATCCACAAGGCGGATCAACCGTTGGCGCCGACGCCTGGTCGCGGCATCACGATCGGCATCGATGGCGGTGGTTCTCCGTCAGCAACAATCGGGCAACCGCAGGCGAACGGGCAGGATCGCCTGTTGGCCGAGCTGGTGACGGAACCCGGAACGGGACCGACGCGGTTTTCGTTGATGCTGCTGGATTTGTTGATGAGCCAGTTTCCCGGCCTGCCGATTATCGGCATCTATGGCGACCCCGCGATTTTCTACGGCGGTGACACCGAAAACGATGAAATGAATTTCGCGATGACGGTGCAGAAGACGTTGCGCTTCCCCATCATGCCAGCCCCTTCGAATGAACCCGGCGTGCGCCAGGACGCGGTGCGCATGGGCCTCACCACGATGATCGACGGCCGTGTGCCGGGCTACCTCGTCGATCCGCGCTGCAAGATGATCTTGGGCGGATTTGCCGCCCACTATAAGCTCACGAAACAGGCGACGATCGGCGGTACCGACAAGCTGGCCGTGGTCAAGAATGCCTATTCGCACCCGCACGACGCGGAGCAATATCGCCGGCTGGGCTACATCGGCCTCGCCAACGTCATTGCGCACGGCGCGAATACGGCGCTGCCGGCGGGTGTCGTCAGTCTGCATGAGCAGCGGCTTTTGCGAAATCAGCCTGCACCACAGACACCCGGGAACTTCAACGTATGGGACGCGTGACGGTAACCATTCCGGCCGCCTGGCTCGATTGCCTCGCGTGCGCGGGCGGGCGGGCGCTCGCACGCAAGGCTGCGATCTGGCAGCGATCGAACGGCGAGAGTGTTTCGTTGCGCATCGATGGCGAACTGCTGGCGGTTGCATATCTCGTTCCGGACGATGCGGGGCGTCGGGAATTCTGTCTGGCGCTTCGTGCGCCCGCCCGCGCGTATATGCGTGAGTTGGTCCGGTTCGCGCATTTGACGCTCTCGACCATCGCGCAAAATCGAACCGTCATAACCCATGTGACGGAAAACAATCGCAGTGGTGTGCGTATGGCACGCCTCGTCGGCTTCCAGCACCTGGGCGAAACCCTTTGGATTTTGGATGGGGAACTGCATGGGTCAGATCGTCAAGGGACTGTTCGGCGGGTCGGACAAGGGAGCCAAGCAGGAGGCGGAGAAGAGCCGCGACTTGCAGAAAGTGGCGAATGACCGCCAGCTAGCGGAGGCGAACCGGAATAACACGGCAGTAGCCGCGACCCGTCGTGCGCCGCGTGGCCGCCGTTTGTTCGAGGATGGCGGCGGTGATGCCGGAAGCGCAAGCGCGGTGCTTGCCTGATGGATGGAGATTTCAACGTTGACGTCCAATCCCTGAAAACCCGTGTTGCCAACACCTGGGGGGAGCGTTCCCATTGGACGCCGATCTATCAGGAAGCTTACGATTTCGCGGTCCCGATGCGCCGGCCAAGCGGTGGCGCGAACGGCCGGGCGCGCGGGCCGGACCGGCTGTTTGATATGACTGCGCCCATGTCGGCTATGTACTTCGCCGGCAATCTGCAGCGTGATCTCTTTCCGGCCGGGCAATCCACATTCGAGCTCGAGGCGGGGCCACTTGCCGCCATGGCTCTCGAAGATGGCGAAAAGAAGCAATTCAACCGCGAGCTTTCTCGCGTTTCGAAGCTCATTCATCCGTTTTTTCTTGCGGGTGATTGGGACACTGCCATCCACGAAATGTGCATCGATCTGGCCGTTGGCACCGGCGCGCTGTTGCCAGTCAAGGGTACGCCCAGCAACCCCATCATGTTTGCCTGCATTCCCTTCGACCAGCTCGCTATTTCGACTGACGCATTTGGCCGCGTTAATCTGGTATCGTGGCGGCAGGAATTGAGGCGTGACCAGATCGTTGAGGCATGGCCGAAAGGGCGTTTCCCGTCTGATTTCAAGGATCGGGCCAAGACCAGGCCATCTGAAAAAGTCACTGTCTACCAGGACTGGTGGGCCGATCCGCGCCCCAGCGGTGGTTGGCATTTCGGTGCGCGCCTGGATAACTCGGTCGAGCTGATTACTCATGAGCGGTACCGGACCCAGCCGATTGCCATTCCCCGCTATTACCGTGTTCCAGGCGAAGCCTATGGTCGGGGCGTAATCCTCACGGCGCTGCCGACGATCAAGACCCTGAACAAGGCGCAAGAACTGGCCCTTAAAAGCGCCGCTATCAATATGCTGGGTATCTGGGGATATCGCGCGGGCGGCACGTTCAATCCGAATACAGTGCAGATGGCTCCGGGTCAGTTCTGGGCCATGCAATCGACCGGTGGCGTTCTGGGGCCGGACGTGCAGCGCCTTGATCCGGCGTCGGGTAGCATGAACGTTGCCCAGATGCTCATCGGCGATCTGCAGGGCCAGATCAAGCAGGCTATGTTTGACACGCGCCTGCCGGATTATGAGGGCACGCCTCGATCTGCATCCGAAATGGCAGGGCGTTTGCAGCAGCGAGCAAACATTCATATCGGTGCATTCGGACGCCTGGTGCGCGAGATCATGCCGGTAGTTGTGCCGCGTGCTGCCGAGATACTGATGGAATTCGGCATGCTTCCGGGCATCCAGCAGGTGGACGATCTTCTGGTGTCGGTGAATGTCCGTTCGCCCATGCAGGCCGCGCTCAACGCCGATCGGATCGCCGCGATCGCGAACTATCACGATATGGTCGTGGCTTTTGCCGGTCCGGATCAGAGGGAATTGTACCTCAATCAGGACAAGGTGATGGAGCGTATCGCCGACGGCCTGCAGATCGACAAGGATCTGATCCCGGACGAGAGCGAAAAGAAAGCCATCATCGTTAAAATCGAAGAGGCACGTCAGCAACAAATGCAGGCCGCAATGGCAGCTGAGATGGCCAAGCAGGCTCCGGGAGCGCTCAAGGATCTCGCGGTGGCTGACATGCGGAGGGCTGCTTGATGTCCGGCCCGTTTATACCGGAGCGCGCGGCCCAGCCTTTGGATCTGCTTGAGGGGATTGTCGAAAGTGGTGGAGGCTGGGGCGAACTCGAGGCGCTGTTTCGCCCGCATATGCAGGCAGCGCCCATGCAGCCGCAAGAGGGTGTCTCCCAGTTCATGTACGGCCTTTACCAGACGGCGCAAGGCCGGGCCATGTTCGAGTGGATGATGGACATCACACTTCGTATGCCCTTGCGGTCTACCGGCCAGACCTTCGAGCAGACGGCACTCAATACTGCAACCCGGCAGGGCATCAATGGCGTGGGTGAGGCGATCCTTGCCGCGATCAGTCACGGCGAAAAACTCGTCGCGAAAAAGCAAAACCAGAATGGAGCTGGATCATGAAAGTCAGATTTTTAGGCGGCATCAACTTCTTCGACCTGATGCTTTTTAACAGTGAGGGTGGTGGATCTGGCGGCGGCGATGCCGGCGCTGGGGCTGCTGCTGCTGCGCTGCCTGCAGGTTCCTCCGCGTCGGTAACTCCTCCCGCCGACGCCAGCGTGCAGCCGCCTCCATCGGCTGTCACTACTCCGGCGGGCGCTTCGTCTACGCCCGCCGGAGAAATCTACAAGCCGGAAGGCATAGCGGATCATCTCGTTGGCAAGAGCAATAACGAGACGATCGACAACATGAAAAAGGCGCTCGACGGTTATCGCGATCGCGACGCCAGCAACAAGGTGGGCGGTACGCCGGAGGCTTATGCAGAGTTCTCCGGCGAAATTCCGGAAGCGATCAAGCCGCATCTGGAAACCTTGAAGGGCGATCCGATCACGGCGCGCATGCAGCAATACGCCTTCGATAATAAAGTTCCGCTGCCCGTGTACCAGGGCATGGTTCAGCAGTTCTTGTCTGTGTCGGCTGAAATGGGCTTGATGGAGCCTATCGTTGATGAGAAGGCCGAGCGTGCCGCGCTCATTCCCGATGTTGCCAAGCACTTGCCGGAAGCTGAGCAGCGCGTGGCCGTCGAAAAGCGCATGAATGAAAATTATGCTTTTCTCGACAGTGTCGCTGCCAAGGGTGCCGAAAACGGCGGGCTCGCCAAGGATGATGTTGAATTTGCCAAGGCCATGCTCGGCGATAGCGCGAAGGGGCATCGTGTGTTCGAATGGATCCGTGGTGTCGCTGGCGGTACGCAGGGCAACGGTCCGGCTATGCAGTTCGGCGGATCTGGCGCAATGGATCCGCGTCAGGATCTCGCGCGTCGTGCTGCCCTTCCTGAAAACACCTGGGGGCACAAGAGCTTCAATCAGGGGTCCTATGATCAGCTGCAGGCTGATTACAAAAAGCAGATCGGCGACTGACGCGCACTGAACGGCTCCCGCCCGCTGGCATGATTTGCCTGCTACCGGACGGGAGCGACCTGGGCGACGCGCTGGCTATCCTTAACCGGACCCGACGCTGTCCGGCTAATCGGCCCTCTCGGTGATTTCGTCCATCACTCTTTTGAGGTCCTGAAATGACAATCGAAAAATGGTTTATTGAAAAGATCCGTGACAAGGTCCGCCTCCGCTATGCGGCGGAGGGTGGCTACCTCGACGACACCATGACGCGTGGTGAAGGTGGTGCGGGCCTTGTGAAGTTTCCCGTCGCCGGCGGCGAAGTCCAGATGTATGAGCTGAGCGGCGCTGTCCAGGATGTCGATATCTCGGAAATCAACTTCGACATGGTCGAGCTCAAGGTGCGCGACTTCGAAGCGACGGCGCTGACGCGGAAACAGGACAAGCGGAAAACCGGCCCCAGCCAGGAAGATGCTCTTTCCAAGTTGATGTCGCGGACGGTCCGGAACAAGCGTGACGAATTGAAGTTCGGTGCTCTCAATTCGTTCGCGGAAGTCGGCGCGACAACGCTGACAGATCAGCCAACCGTTGTTCAGACGATCGGCGACGGTACTGCTCGGATCGATCTGGAAACTGCCATCTACGTCACCAGCCGCCTGCATGCGTCCGGTGCTGAAGATGACATGTTCTGGCCGATGCCTTACAGCTGGTTCGATCAGCTGATGCTCTACAAGCAGTTCAGCAGCTCCGACTATCAGGGGCCGGCTGATCTGCCCTTTGCAAAGCACGCCAAGGTCAAGAAAAAGACCTATCAGGGCGTCCACATTATGGCCCTTCCCGACAGTGTCTTCACCTTCGGAACCGGCCGCTATGGCACCGGCCTGGCCGATGGCAACGGCTATAAACAGTCGTTCGACGAAGCGGGGTACCTCGACACCTTCGCCTGGGCGAAAGACGCGATGGGTTCCGAGATCGAATGGGATCAGGAAAACATGCAGGCCTACGAGCAGCCGCAGCTCAAAGGTACGCCGGAGCTCTGGAAGGTCCAGCTTTCTGGCAATTCTGTTGGCCTGCTGCCCGAAGGCGTCAAGCGCATTCGCATGAAGGCGATCAATAAGGCCACGATGCCGGCCAACCAGTAAGCCGTATGCGGTGGCGGCCGCGGGCCGCCATTGCTTCACCTTTCATCGCAAACTTGGAGTTCAAAATATGGCCTTCATCAAAAGCCAGTTGCGCAATGGCGGTCGCCCGATCCGTCTCGGCCCGACGAAATTCATTCGCTTCCACGTCTACGCCACCAATGACACGGCGGCCGAAGTCGTGGCGGCAGGATATTTCAATGGAGCGCGCGCGGACATGTCCGTTGGCTCGATTATCGATGCGGAAGTGGATTGCGACGGCACCCAGGCGAGCGTTCGCATGCGTGTCACCGCGGTTCCCTCGAGCGGCAACGTGACGGTTGCCAACATCACCGTGACCTGACGCTGGATCGCCTCGCACTGAACGCTAGACCGTGGCCCGTATTCTCTGGCCACGGTTTTCTTTTTTTGGGTGGCGGTCATGGCAATCGACAAAGCGACGATCATCAACCAGGCGCTGACGTCGATCGGTGCGGGTCCGATGTTTTCCATTGATGATGGTTCGGAGTTGGCCGAGCAGGTCGCGGCGACCTGGCAGATGGCCGTGGACCATATTTTCGGAATGCACGATTGGAGTTTTTCGAAAAAGACGTTCAAGAACCGGCGTCTTGCCGAGCGCCCAGAGAACGGCTGGGCTTATGCTCATGAGCTGCCCGGCATTCGTCTCGGGGCTCCACTTCTCAATCTCGAAAGCGCTGGCCGCAATCCTCGAACATTACGCAGTTTTGCGCTCGAGGAGGGCCTGCTTTTTGCGGATGCTCCGGACACCTGGTCGCAATGCAAGGTGCTCGTGGATCCTGATTATTGGGATCCGCCTTTCCGTTCTGCATTTGTCGTCGCGTTGGGCGGTTATCTCGCTGTTCCGATCTGGGCTGATGCCGACCTGCAGGACCAGAAATTTACCCAGGCGTTCGGTACGCCATCGCGCGAGGGGACTGGAGGCATGATCGGCCGCCTGATGGCGCAGGACAAGACGGCCGCGCCGATCGGCGGCGATCTGATGGCGTCGGATCCTCTGACCGCCGTCCACCACACTGGCGGGCGCTCCTCTCTTCCATGGCATGGAGAATTCTGATGGCGCGTGTTGCGGGACAACTGAAAAGCTCTGCCAATGCGGGACAGCTTGCGCAAAGCCTGCTGGGGAAAGTCAATCTCAAACAGTATTATTCCGGCGCCAAGAGGATGTTGAGTGTCGAGCCCGTGCCGCAAAGCGGGTTTTCGTTGTTGTCCGGGTCCCGTTTCGTTGGTCTCGCGGCCGCCGCCCCAGTGGTTCAGACAACGCTGACCGTCACTCCGTCCCTGTCCTACACGCTGTTTTTTATGGCTGGCCAGGTGGAGATCTGGCGGCAAGATCTGGTCAAGGTTGCCACCGTGGCCATTCCCCAGATCACGACGGACATTTTGCCCGATCTCGAGTTCTACGGTGAGGCCAACACCGTGGGTATTTTTCATCCGTCGATCTGGACCGGTCTTCGCCTCCTGCGTAATGCAGGCGACGATAGCATGTGGACGCTTTCGGCTTGGCCATTTGAATTCGTTCCGGACGTCGATCTTGGTGGCGATTACAACAAGACCGACGACGTCTGGGATATCTTTATTCGTTGGGCTGAAGGTGTGCCGGATATCGTTGTGTCGATGACCGTCGACGGCTCCACGACCACGTCGGTGCCTATGGGTACAAGCCCGGAAAGCGTTGATTGGGTGGATTTCGCGTCTCGCTTGGAGGATGCGATCAGCGCTTTGCCGGGGTTTGGATCCGGTGTGTCGGTCATCTATCCAGGTGGTGATGGCAGGTATCGCCGGCTGATCGTGCGGTTTGGTGGTGTGCTCTCTGGTTCGGAGTATGATTTCGGTGCCAGCATCGTGAACACTTCCGAGGCGTCTGCGCTCGTCTCTCATGTCGACTTCGGAAAGACCGCCGGCGAACCGCTGATCTCGGCGGCTCGCGGCGGCTTTGCCGGCATGACCAACTATCAGGACAGGTCGATCTATAGTGCCCCGGCTGCGAAGCCTGCGGCTATAGCGATGTCAAGGACCGGTGAATATTTCGACCTCAATATCAAAAGCCAATCCCCCTCGGCGGCGCGCCTCGAGGCGCTGCGAACGGAGGTTTCCGAGAGTGTCCGATATGTGATCGATGCCACCTATCTGGTCGCATTTACCGATCGTGCCGAATACTTCGCATCCAATCGCACAATCGAGAG
>Ga0075364_10000222_pt1 | contig 26958 bp, 28 predicted proteins | sample EndMetdeltDD1764_FD_71517 | JGI IMG/M metagenome (GOLD analysis project Ga0075364, IMG submission 71517) | Populus endosphere microbial communities from Tennessee, USA - Endosphere MetaG P. deltoides DD176-4 | ecosystem: Host-associated > Plants > Roots > Endosphere | place: USA: Tennessee... | reverse complement strand
TCGACCCGTTCGAGGGTGATGTCGACCAGCCCGGCATGCTCGAGGAGCCTCCGTTCGAGCAGGAGGACCTCCCGACCCCCCTCCCCGTCGACGACGGCCTCGAACCCGTCGAGGGCTACGTCCTCGCAGGCGCCGAGATCGCGCCTGGAGGGACACCCGAGACGATCCCCGGCACGCAGAACTCGACCGCCCCGGCACCCGCCACCCAGACACCCGTCCGCCAGCGCGTGGCGACGTGGGTGGTCGCCACGCTCGCCGTCGCTGCGCTGGTCGGCCTGGGGGCCGCCAGTGAGACCCGATGGTTCCGAACCCGACTGCGCCACCTCAGGAGACGTGCATGAGCGACAAGATCTACGACATCATCTTCAGAGTCGCGGAGGTGCTGGAGTTGCCCGTCGTCATCATCACGCTGCTCGCCCTCGCTGCGGCGCTCGTGGAGGTCGGCGCGTTCATCGCCGAGTTGGTCAAGCGCCGCGGCCGGACGTTCAACGCGCTGGCGAAGGCCGGCGCCTCGGCACGACGCGCCGTCGACGACGGTCGCCACGAGGAGGCCTCCGCGCTGCTGCAGACGGTGTCCTGGAGCAGCCCGGTGGGCAAGGCCTTCACCGTCCTGATCGACGCAGTGCAGAAGCCCGGACCCGACACCCGTATCGCCAAGGAGCTCGCCGACTTCGACTTCGGCCGTCAGGCTCGGCTCAGTCGCACCCGTCTGCTGGTCCGGCTCGGACCGGCGCTGGGCCTGATGGGGACGCTGATCCCGCTCGCTCCGGCCCTGGACGGCCTGGCCCGCGGCGATGTCGACGCCTTGACCGAGAACCTGCGGCTCGCCTTCAGTATCACGGTGCTCGGCATCCTGATCGGCGTCCTGGCACTCGCTCTGTCGCTGTTCCGCGAACGGTTGTACGGCCAGGACTTCTCCGACCTGGAGTACGTCGCCGCGATCCTGACCGACGACGGCTCGGCGGCCGCTTCGATACCGGCCTCTGCCCCGCCAATGCCTGCGCCGCCGGCGTACCTCCCCCCGGTAAGCGGTGGCGCGGAGTCGAGCACCGAGGTCATCAAGCCCACGGAGAGCCCCTCATGATCCGGGTGACACCCCGGGCGAGGGTGCACCAGGACCGTGCCGGCGACCCCCTCGACGGGCTGGTCAACATGTTCGACATCGGCATCGTGCTGGCCGTCGGATTCCTCATCGCGGCGCTGTCGTCACTCGGACTGTCCGACGCGGTTAACGACGGCGGGCTCACCAAGCCGACGCTCAACGAGATCCCGCTCCAGCCCGGTCAGACCCCCGAACCCGTCCCCGACGAAGGTGTCAAGACCGCGGGTCGCGGCACGCCGGTCGGCACGGTCTACCGCCTGGCCGACGGTCGTCTGGTCTATGTCACCGATGACGGCAGTGCGCCCGTGGTGCCCGAGGACACCGTCCCGACGAGTCCAGAGCCCGATCTCGGCGATGAGCTGCCGCCCCTCGATCCGTCCACCGAAGGACCGTGAGTCGCTCACCTCGTAGACCGCTGCAAGCGCGGATCCGGTCAGAAGAACTCGGCCATGTTGTGGATCGCCGGGTACAGGTTGACGACAAAAAGCACCGGGAGGAAACACGCCACCAACGGGAACACCATCTTGACGGGCAGTTTCTGGGCGGCCTCCTCCGCGCGGAAGCGACGCTTGGCACGCATCTCCTTCGCCAGGTTCCTGACCAGGGCCGACGTGGACACCCCGAACTCCTCGGCTTGGACGATCTGCTTGCAGAACCGCTTCAGGTCTTCGATGGACGTCCGATCGGCCAGGGCGTTGTACGCGGCGCGGCGCGACATCCCCAACCGCATGTCCTGCAGCGTCCGCACCAGCTCGCCGGCGAGTGGACCGCTCCCGGACTGGCCGACGCGTGAGAGCGCACTCTCGAAGCTCATCCCGGACTCGATCGCAATCAGCGTCTGGTCGAGCAGGTCGGGGAGCTCGCGCTCGATCTGCGCCTGACGTTCGCGTGCGCGTCCGTCGAGCAGCAGGTCCGGGACGAAGAAGGCGAATCCGGTCGCGACCACCCCCATGACCAACGATCGCGATGACGGATCGGCACTCCAGACCAGGACCATGCAGAAACCGGTGATCGCCGAGAGCCATACCTTCGCCAGCATGAGCCGCCGAAGGGTCCACCCTGGACGGTGACCGGCCAGGGCCAGGTTCCGCTCCGCCTTCGCGATCAGGGCGGCCGCCGTGAGAAGGCGAAACCTACCGAGCGAACGGACGTCGTTGCCCACCGCGATTCCGGCCGCCGGGCCGCCTGTCGCAGGGCGCCGACCGAAGACCGCCGGTCGCACCTCGATCGGACGCACCAGGTCGAGCGAGAAGATCAACGCCGCACAGGCGGCCACCAGCAATCCCGCTCCGAGAACCAACATCAGTACTTCACATCCGTCAGCCGCCGCAGCCAGAAGAATCCGACGACGTACAGCACTCCGCAGATCATCACCAGGATCAGGCCCAGCCCCTCGCCGAACAGGCTGAAGAAGGCCTCGGGGTCGCGCCATGCCGAGAAGGCCGCCAGAGCCAGCGGGATGACCATCATGACGTTCGCCGAGATCCGCCCGTCGGCTGACAGGGCACGGACCTGTTTGGCCAGGAGCCCTCGGTCGCGGATCGTCTCGCCGACCCGGTCGAGCACCTCGCTCAGATTTCCTCCGGTGTCGCGTTGGATCGCCACGGCATCGGCGATCCACCCGAAGTCTTCGTTGCCCATCCGTGCCGACGTCTCCCTCATGGCGGCGACGACGTCGAGCCCCAAACGCCCCTCGTTCACGATGCGAGCGAACTCCTCGGACGTCGGCGACTGCGCGTCTGCGGACACCGCATCCAGTGCGCTCGGCAGGCTGTGCCCGGCCCGAAGTGCTGACGCGATGATCTCGAGGGTCGACTCGAGCTGGTCGGCGAAGGCAGTGCGCCGCCTTCGGGTCATCGCCGTGATCGCCGCCCGTGACATCAGCGGGGTCAGGAGGCCGGCGATGAGCCCCAGGGCCGCACCCCCGACGACGTAACCCAGTAAGAAGGCCAAGCACGACAGGGCGACGATCGCGGTCACAACGCTGGATTGCGGCATCCGGATTCCGGCGAGCTCCAGGGCGCGCGCCGGAAAGGGATTCCATCCGCGCTTGCGGAGGATCCAGTCGACGCCGTCCTCCATTCTCTCGACCAGTTGCTCGATCGGGCTTTTCGTGGTCTCGCCCGGCGCGAGCCGACGAGTCTGAGGGACACGCGACACTGGCGAGGCGGTCAGAACGTAGACCGTCGTCGAGACCGCGAGGATGCTGAAGAGGATGCCGAGCGCCAGCATCATCGAACCTCCGGGTCGAACATCGCGAGATCGTAGGGCACACCCAGCTCGTCGAAGCGCTCGAGGAACCTCGGCCGCAGCCCCGTCGGGCGGGTGCTGCCCAGGTGGCGGCCCGCCGCATCGGCGCCGGCCGTGTAGTCGAACACAAAGGCATCCTGCAGGGTGACGACATCACCCTCCATGCCGATCACCTCGGTCACCTGCACGACCCGACGGCTGCCGTCTCGCATGCGCTCGATCTGGATGATGACATCGATGGCGGATGCGACCTGCTCCCGAATCGCCCGCAGCGGAAGATCCATCCCGGCCATCAGCACCAGGGTCTCGAGCCTCGAGACCGCATCCCGCGGTGTGTTGGCGTGCAGGGTGGAGAGCGAGCCGTCGTGCCCGGTGTTCATCGCCTGCAGCATGTCGAGGGCCTCACCGCCACGGCACTCGCCGACCACGATGCGGTCAGGCCGCATGCGCAAGGAGTTGCGGACGAGGTCGCGGATCGTGACCTCCCCCTTGCCCTCGATGCTGGGAGGACGTGATTCGAGGATCACGACGTGGTCCTGCTGGAGCCTCAGCTCGACGGCGTCCTCGATCGTGACGATCCGCTCGTCTCCGGGGATGAAGGAGGACAGAACGTTCAGGAGCGTCGTCTTGCCGGTGCCGGTGCCGCCCGAAACGAGGATGTTGAGCTTGGCCTCGACACACCCGCGGAGAACCGCTGCGAGGCGCGGCGAGAACGAGCCGAAGGCGATCAGGTCGTCTACGGTGAACGGCGAGTCGGAGAACTTGCGGATCGTCAGCGACGACCCCCTCACCGCCAATGGCGGGACAACCGCATTGACCCGCGAGCCGTCCGGCAGACGGGCGTCCACCATCGGGGACGACTCGTCGATGCGCCGCCCGACCCGAGCCACGATGCGCTCGATGACCCGGCGAAGGTGGTCCTCATTGGTGAACTGCAAGCCGCTCAGGGTGATGCGCCCGTCGCGCTCGATGTAGATCATGTCGTGGCCGTTGACCATGATCTCGGTGACGCTGGGGTCCTCCAGCAGTCGTTGCACCGGGCCGAGACCGAGCGCATCGTCCTCCAGCTCCTGCAGGATCGTCCGACGCTCGTGCTGTGAGAGCACCAGGCGTTGACCGTCGACCACGCGCGCTAGCTCAGCGCGCACCAGCGCGTGCAGGGCGTCCTCGGTCAGCGATGGGTCGCTGATGCGTGACCCGATCCGCTCGTACAGGTCCGCGAGAATCCGGGCCTTGACCTCGCCGACGCCATCACTGAGCCGAGGTATGTCCCGTGCGGGAGCGGCCACATGACGAGGTATCGACGCATCCTGGTCAGACGGCGTGTCGGGCAATGGCTCGACACTCGCCAGTGCACCAGTCTCGAGGGAAGGCGCGGGGAGGCGCTCAAGGACGGTGATGTCGTCCACAGCGAAGTCATTCCCAGCGGCGTCTTCGCGCCGCCGCGCCGCAAGGCGATCGGCAAGGCTCATGACAGGTTCGCTCCTGATTGAAGATGCTGTTGGTCGACGGGATCGCACAGGGTGCTCGCGAGAATCTCAAACGGCTTGCGGACATCTGACCGCTTGGTCGCCAGGGCCGCGATCGTGCCGTGATTGGCGGCGAGCGAGATCCTGTCGGAGCGCGGGACGACGGCGTCGACGTCCACGCCGAGCACGCGAACCGCGTCGCGAACTGTCAGCCCCGTGCGCCGGTCGGCCTTGTTGAGCACGACGTGGACCGCAGCGGGCAGCAGTTCGAGGTCGGTCAGCACCTCGAGTTCCTTGCGCGCTGATCGGAGGGTTGCGACGTCGAGCGCAGCTACCAGGACAACGTCCGTCGCCTCCTCCAAGCTCGACAGCGTCTCCTCGAGCAGCCCCGCTGAGGTGTCGATGACCACATGGCAAAACGACGCCGACAACTGGCTGATGAGCTTGCGAACCTGTTCGCCGGAAACCGCCGCGTTCTCGGCCGGCGATCCCGCGCCGGCGAGCACAAAGAAGCCTGCCGGATGCTCGGTCAGGAGCGTTCGCAGCAGCATCGAGTCGTCGCGGCGGGCGTCGAATGCGTCAGTGATGGTGTGCTCAGGCTGCAGGTCGAGAACCGCCGTCACATCGCCGAACTGCAGGTCGAGGTCGATCAGCACCACCTGACGCGGCGAACTCTTTGCCAGGACGCCCGACAGGTTGACCGCAGTGGTGGTCTTGCCGACGCCCCCTTTCGGTGACACCACCACGATGACCTGATGCCGTGTCGTCGCGTCGCCGTCACTGACCTGTGCTGGGCCGTTCAGAATCTCACGCAGATCCTGGTCGCGAATGGTTGGTGGCACGACCCCTCGGATGCCCGCCTTAACGGCCGCGCGGCCGAGCCGGCGAGGTGAGGAAGTCACCAGGAAGACCGCGATCGCGGGGTGCTCGGCCAGCACACACGTTGCATAGTCGATCGCCTGCTCACGGGGAATGTCTGAGCCGATCAGGATGACGCCGGGATCGAAGCTGGGGCCGGCATTGTTGGTTCTGGCCAGCTCGGCCGCATTATGGCGATCAAGCGCGACGACTCGATGCCCGTCCAGCATGGAGATCCGGGCAGCGAGGTCCGGTTCGACGGCGACAAGCAGCACGTTGGTCACCGCAGGACGTCCTCCGTGCCGACCAGCTGACGGCCGACGTCGGCGCTCGCGTTCTGCTTACTCAGGTAGAGATGACCGAACTGTCCGGCGTGCACGATCTTGGTGGCCTGTTCTGACGTCACCGCGAGACGGACGACGAGGTCGGCCGTGAGGTCTTCTCCGTCGCCGGGACCTCCCAGGTTCGCCCCGAGCACCAGGACCCGGTTGACGGCGACGTTGGTCTGCTTGGGGTCGTCGTAGCTGGCGAAAACGCCGACGGTGTCGCCCGCAGCCAGATCTCCGTCGAGTCCGCGGACCGGGTCGATCTGGATCGTGATCTCCTGAAGGCCCGCGGGCACCGTCGTCTTCGATCCGCCGTTGACCTCTTCCTTGGTCCCGAACCTGCCCGTCACCAGGACTTCGCCCGGGACGAGTGTCGCGGTGGTGACCTGACCCGAGACGTCATCCAGGCGCGCCAGGGCGGAGGCTGGCACGGCCGCTTGGGGCAACCGCACGGTCGCGACTGAGCCGTCGATATCCTCGGCCTTGGTTCCCGCCGGGATCTCCGCGACCACTTGGAGGACCGACACCAACTCGGCACCCTCGAAGGCTCGTTCTTTCGCGTCGTTGGCGTACATCACCAAACTGGCGACGCCCAGAACGGCGAGGACCACTGCTGCGCCTGCTGCCACCAGTCGCTTGTTGACGTTCATCTGCTCACCGATCTCAGGTGTTGGCTCGAACTTCGGGCACAACCGGACACCCTCCCAGCAACTGGCTGAAGGATGGCCCTGTCAGGTCGGACCCTGTGATGGGTCAGACTGTGGCGATGAGCGCGTCAATCTTGGCCTTCAAAGTGGTCCAGACGCCGGTGGCCCCGAAGATTGTGACAGCGAGGACAATAAACCCGATCAGGACGACGTACTCGGTGATCGCGGCGCCGCGCTCATTGCGACGCTTTGGGGTGTTGATGACTGCCGATATGAAGGCCAGCATCTCCAGTGGTGAACGCATATGAATCAATCTCCCTAGTCTCTCCAACACCGGCGACGGCATTGCTCCCTCAGCACCTGGCCCACCCAAGCACCTACAGACGACGATAGGACTAAAGTCCTGTTTGGGGATTGCATTTATCGAGAAAATATTAGTTCTCGCCCGGAATAGCTATTTGTGACTACATCACCGTTCAATTAGACAGCACACTCTAAGTATACCGGCGAACTAGTTTACTTTTCGTGCCATTCGAGCCACTGAATAATGCGCGGAACCGCTGCGCTCCCGGCCCGCGGGCACGTATTGTCGGGACTAAAGTCCCGTACGGCGGTGGCTGAGAAGGAGTGCGCGATGGGCCAGCTCTCGCTGCGGAAGCCCGGCCGCCGTCACAACGGCGATGAAGGTGGCGCGGCGATTCTCGAGTTTGTCATCGTCTTGCCGTTTTTCCTCTTTGTGATTTTCTTCCTCATCGGCACCGCCATGTCGTTCAGCTACCGGCAGGCCCTGAGCCAGGCGGCCACTGAAGGCGCTCGTTCAGCCGCGGTCCAACCCGTCCATGTCTCTGCCGCAGCCCGGCGAAGTGCCGCCACGGACGCCATCAACGACACCGTCCGCAACCAGGCCGATCTGACCTGTGGCACCGGCGGGTTGGTCTGCGACGTGTCCATCAGCGCCAGCGTCGTCACGGTGACCCTGAGTCACAACCTGCGCGCCAATCCTCTCGGCCCGATGGCCGTCATCCAGGGGATGCCGTTGGTCGGGGACGTCCTTCCGCACCAGCTCGACTACACGGCATCAGCACGAGTGAGTCGCTGAATGTCTGCACCCGCACGCTCCCGAGACGAACACGGCGGCGTGATCGTGATGTCGGTTGTCCTCATGTCGCTCGTCATCCTGCTCGCCGCGATCGTCATCGACGTGGGCGTCAAGCGGATCGTGCGCACCGACATGCAATCGGTCGCCGACGTGATGGCCCTCGACCTCGCCAGGACAATCGACGGCAAGCGGACCAAGGTCCAGCTCCTGGCCTCGGCCGAGTTCGCGACCGCCAAGGCCGACAGCCTCGCGCGGAACGGTCCCTCTGCGGCCTCGAACCTCGATGACTCCGATGTCGTCGTCGCTTTCGGCGTCGCCGACGCCGACGGCCGCTGGCAGCGCGATGCGGCTGATGCGGAGGTGCCCAACGCCGTTCGGGTGACCGTGACCGGGACTGCCCAGGCGCAGCTCCTCGCCGGAGCGGGACCGTCGCGGACCAGCAGGGACGCGGTGGCGGTCAATCCGGCGCTGGCGTGTTTCTCGGTGGGATCGTCGCTGGCGCAGGTTCGCAGCGGCGACAGCGTCGTGCTGCGAGGCATCCTGAACGACAGCCTCGGAGCGAATGTGGTCAGCGCCGCGGGCATCGCTGCGCTCGACACCACGGTGCCGATCGCCGCGGTACAGGCCCGACTCGGGCTGGCGACTGCCGACCAGTTGCTCGCGGTGGGACTGCCGACCTTTCTGAGCACTGCGGTGGACGTGGTGGGAGCTGGCAGCACGGCGGGGCTGCAGCTGGCCGCCATCGCGGCGCGGCTCGGGACGAGCGGCCTGAAGGTCGGTGACGTCCTCGGTGTGGAGACCGGAGGCGCCAACGGCTTGGGCGCCGCGCTGAATCTCTTGGACCTCGTCACGGCTGGAGTCATCGCTGCGGACTCCGACAGCGCCCTGCGGGTGCCGAACGCCGGCCTCAACCTCGGGACGCTGACCAATGTGAACGTCACGGCCAAGGTCGTCGAGCGGCACAAGAACGTCGCGTGCGGCCCCATCGGGACGACCGCACGCCAGTCCCAGATCGAGGTGACCGTCTCGGCGAAGGTGGGGCTCGGAATCAACGTGGTCGACCTGTCGCTGGTCGTTAACGCTGCCAACGTCGACGGCGCACTCACAGCCATCCGCTGCACGCCCGACCATCTGGGCATTGCTGCCAGGACCTCCACCGCCGGCGGCAAACTGACGCTCTCGCTGGTCGGGGGGCTGGCGGGCGTCGACGTCCCCCTGAACGTCCTCGACAGTCCCGACAGGACTGTCGCGTTGGACTTCCCACCCGAGACCGCGGAGGTCAGTGGTGCCAGCAGTCTGGGTCTGACCGGAACGGTCAACCTGCGACTCGCCGGACTCGTCACCGTCCCCGTCAACCTCGCCACGCTGGTGCCCGGCGGGCTCAACAACCTCCTCAGCGGCATCGTCGCGAGTGTCCTGGGAGCGCTCGGCGTCAGTGTCAACGGAGGCCAGTTCGCGGCGGTGAGCCACCCGGTCTGCGACCAGCCGGCGCTCAGGGAGTAGATCGGGCCGCTCGGCAGTGAGACGATCGGCGCGGTCCGGACATCTGAAAGACAAGGACGTCCGCACACCCACAGATCGGAGCCGCCGGTGATGACAGCCGCGACCCTCGACGACGGTCCCGACGACAACGGGCCCAGTGACGCCGTGCTGCTGTCGCGGGCTGCGCGGGGAGACCGTGTGGCGTTCGGGCAGCTCTACGACCGCCACGTACGCCCCGTCTACTGGCAGGCATACAGCGTCCTGCGCGACGAGCGGGAGGCCGAGGACACAACCCAGGACGTGTTCGTGACCACCTGGAACAAGATCCGCACCATCACACTGGTCGACGAGTCGGTCCTCCCCTGGCTGCTCGTGACCGCCCGCTACACCGCGCTCAACGCGCACCGGAGCCGTCAACGCCGGCGCGGTGACGAGCTCGACGACCGCCTCCCCGGCGGCCGGACGGTCGAGGACGAGGTTGAGGCCGGACTTGTCACTGCCGAGATCGAGAAGGCCACGTCCGGCCTTTCCCCGACCGATCGCCGCCTGTACGAGTTGTGCGTCGCGGGTGACCACACCTACGAGATGGCCGCGCGCGAGCTCGGCGTCAGCCACGCCGTCGTCCGCAACCGCATCTCACGACTCCGCACCCGGCTCCGCGCCGACCTCCGTTCCCTGAGGGAGATCTCATGAGCACCCCCACGCTCCACGACGACCGCATCGAGAAGATGCGCCTGAGCGTCATGCACCGTGTCGACCAGGACGTCACCCGGCGGGGACGTCGAGCCCGCACCGTGATCGGCCTGTCTGCGGCCAGCGTGCTGGTTGTCGGCCTGGGCGGTTACGCGATCACCTCGATCGACGGCACCCGCACGTCCGGCATCTCTGACAGTGCCTCCAGCGCTGGTGGGTCCTCGAACCTCGAGCAGCCATCCGCCGCCGATGCCGCGGCACCTGAGCTGGGGAACACCAACAAGCAGATCACCCCCGACGACGACCGCCAGGTCATCACGACCGGCACCATCAGCGTGACGGTCGACCGACCCCGGACCGTCGCCCAGCAGCTCAGCACCTGGGTGGAGTCGATCGGCGGCCGTGTCGACGACCGCACCGAGAGCGGTGCCGGTGACAACAGCTCGGCCTTCGTGACCGTGCGGGTCCCCAGCGACCAGGTCACCGCCACGATCGACCGGCTCAAGACGTACGGGACGGTTGACGACGTGTCGCTGCAGAACAGCGACGTGACCGTACAGGCCAAGGACCTCGACGCCCGGATCGACGCCTTGCAGCTCTCGATCGACCGCCTGTCGGCCATCATGGCCGGCGCCGGGTCGAGCAAGGAGGTGCTGCAGGCCGAAGAGGCCCTGACTCAGCGGCAGGAGCAGCTCGAGAGCCTGCAGGCACAGCGCAAGAGCATCGCCGACCAGGTCTCGCTGTCGACGCTCACGATCGACCTGTCGCAGAAGGCCACCGCCGATTCGGTTGAGCCGGGTGGCTTCGCCGGCGGCTTGCGCGACGGCTGGAACGGACTCGTCGCGACCGTCAACAATGTCGTCGAGGTCGCCGGAGTGCTGCTGCCCTGGATCGCGATCGTCGTCGCCGTGTACGGGGTGGTCAGGCTGGTCGGCCGACGTCGTCGCCCGTCGAACTGATCCGCACGCACCTCGCGTGCGTCATCATGGACAGGTGACCCTCGACGAGCGCGCCCTGCGTGCCAGCTGGGCCGATGCCCTGCCCGAACCCTTCTGGCTCCAGCAACCCGGACGTCCCGCGGCCCATCCCGCCTTGGACGGCGACACCAGGGCCGACCTCGTCGTGGTCGGCGGAGGATTCACCGGCCTGTGGACCGCCCTGATGGCCAAGGAGCGCGACCCCCGGCGTGACGTCCTGTTGATCGATGCCGGCCGCATCGCCGGGGCAGCGACCGGACGCAACGGCGGCTTCTGCTCGGCCAGCCTGACGCACGGTGAGTCCAACGGGCGCGAGCGCTGGCCCGATGAATACGAGCAGCTGCACCGCATGGGGCTGGAGAACCTCGACGAGATCGCGGCGACTGTCCAGCGCTATGGCATCGACTGCGGCTTCGAGCGCACCGGCGAGCTGGCGGTGGCCACCCGGCCGCACGAGCTCGCCGAGTACGACTCGTCGGCCGATGACTTCCTCGATGCCGCCGCGCTGCGGGCCGAGGTCGACTCCCCCACGTACCTTGGCGGCTCGTGGGACCGCTCCGGCACCGCGATGATCGACCCCGCTCGCCTGGCCTGGGGCCTGGCAGCGGCCGCCGAGTCGGCGGGCGTCCGCATCGTCGAGCACACACCGGTCGACCGGCTGCGCCGCGGCCGGGGCAGTGTCGACGTCGTGACGGCATCCGGAACCATCACAGCGCAACGAGTCGCCCTCGCGACCAACGCCTTCACCCCGTTGCTCGCCGGGCTGCGCTTCCACACCGTCCCAGTCTGGGACTACGTACTCATGACCGAACCGCTCTCGGCCGAGCAACTGGACGCGATCGGCTGGTCGAACCGGCAGGGCATCTCGGACTCCGGTAACCAGTTCCACTACTACCGTCTGACCGAGGACAACCAGATCCTCTGGGGCGGCTACGACGCGATCTACCACTTCGGCCGGCGGATCAAGCCCGCGTACGAGCACCGTGACGAGACCTACCAGGCGCTCGCAACCAACTTCTTCACCACCTTCCCGCAACTCGAAGGGCTTCGCTTCAGCCACCGCTGGGGCGGGGTCATCGACACCTGCACCCGCTTCTGCGCCTTCTTCGGCACCTCACACCGGGGCCGGGTCGCCTACGCGACGGGCTACACGGGTCTGGGCGTCGGCGCTTCGCGCTTCGGCGCCAATGTCATGCTCGACCTGCTGGCGGGCACTCCGACCGAACGCACCCGGCTCGAGATGGTGCGTCGTCGGCCGCTCCCGTTCCCGCCGGAGCCCTTCGCCTGGATCGGCATCACCATCACCACCTGGGCGCTCAAGCGCGCCGATCGGACGGGTCGTCGCAACCTGTGGCTGCGGGTGCTCGACCGGCTCGGGCTGGGCTTCGACTCCTAGGTACGTCCGCGAGTGCGAGGGGATGCCCGCGACATCCGACACGCTGCGAACCTGCCGTTACGCGGTGATCGTGAGCGCCCGGATGAGGCCGTCGGAATCGAGAGCAAACTCGTGGTGTAGATCCACCTATCCGCCGGGGAAATTTCCGGTCACATGGGTAGTGACCGAGACGAGATCCACCGACGTCGTGCTGGAGAGACGGGTGGAGGTGGTTTCCCATTCGGTCGCACCGCCCGTGAGCCAGGCAAGGATCTGGTCCCGACCGGTATACGTGTGACCGTTGTCGACGACGAACGCGTCCGTGCCGAATGAGTCGACGGTCCTCTCGGGGACGTGGCTTTCGATCCATGTGAAGTAGTTCTCGACCGTGTCGGGAAGGTCGCTGCGGTAGTTCATGAGTCTCCTTCTCGCGGTGCAGTGGCTCAGATGGTCTTGACGGTTCCGCCGTCGACGACGATGTCGGCGCCGATCACCGAGGCGGCCGCGTCAGACGTGAGGAACCCGATGACCTCGGCGATCTCGGACGCTGGCGCAAGCCGACCGTCTGGGATGCCCCCGAGCGAGTCCATCAGCATCTGTATGCCAGCCTCTTCGGTGATCCCGCGTGCGGCGGCGATGCGATGGGCCAGGCCATGCGCTCCCGGGCCGTCGATACCGCCCGGGGACACCGTGTTCACCCGAATCCCCCGCGGAGCCAACTCGTTGGCGAGGCCCTTGCTGTACGTACGGAGCGCTGCCTTCGCAGCGGCATAGCCCAAGGTTCCGTCGTACAACGGCATACGACCTTGTATGGAGGCGACGTGCACGATGACACCTCGCCGCTTCCTCATCATGACCGGGGTCAGTGCTCGATCGATGCGAACTGCCGACAGCAGGTTGAGGGCTAGTTCTGCATCCCAGTCGGCATCGGCGATGGTGCTGTGGCCTCCGCCTGATGCGCTCGAGCCTCCGGCAACGTGGACGAGGATGTCGAGACCGCCCGCCTCCTCGACCGCTGCGGTCACGATGGCCGGTGCTTCGGGATCGGTGGTGTCAGCGAGGATGACACGTGTCGCGACGGTCTCTCGAGGGACCGTGCGTCCGACGGCCATGACGGCGGCGCCTGCCTCATGGAGGCGACGAACGACCGCGTCGCCCAGACCTTTGGTGCCGCCGACAACAAGCGCTTGGCGGCCTGCCAATGACAGAGCGTGGGGATAGACCACAGGAGTTCCTCTCGACGATGCGGGTCGCTTGGGGGCGCCCTCTCGTCGACCTTGTGACCTCCCCTCAGGGGAAGGTCAAGATCATCACGGTGGAGAATCTCCGGAGTATGGACTCTGTCCGTAGGGGAAGGTTGAGGATGGAGGCGTGACCTCGACTATGAACATCGGCGATTTCAGCCGCGCTACGCGGCTGAGCGCCAAGGCATTGCGTCACTACCATCGGCTCGGGTTGCTGGAGCCAGCGGAGGTGGACGGTGTCACCGGGTACCGGTCGTACGGCGTGGATCAAGTCGATGACGCGCACCTGATCCGGCATTTTCGATCGCTGGAGATGCCTCTTGAAGTCATCGGCAGGCTCCTCGCCACGAACCGACCAGACGAACGGTCCGAACTCATCGCGGGGCACCTGAAGCGGATGGAGGACCGTCTGGCCGAGACTCGGGATGCCGTGACTGCGCTACGGGTCCTTCTGGCCTCGGATCGTGAATCAACCGTGGTCGAGCGACACACGGTTGATGAGACACCCGTGCTGATCATCCGTGACCACATCGCCCTCTCGGGCCTTGGCACGTGGTTCACCGCCACGATGACGGAACTGGATCGCGCCGTGCGTACGACCGGCGCGACGCCGTCGGGCCCGCTGGGTGGTCTCTGGTCGACGGAACTGATTCTCGATGAACACGGTGACGCCGCGCTGTATCGACCGATCGAGCCAGGCGTGCGTATCGCCGACTCCGGGCGGGTGCGGTACGAGACTCTGGCCCCGGTGGTGCTTGCCGTCGCCACCCATTCCGGCCCGGATGCCACCATCGGACAGGTCTACGGGGAGATCGGCAAACACGTCGCCCGGCACGAGACAGCCGCACCTGGACCGGTGAGGGAAACGTATCTTGCCGGCACGCCCGGCGGGGACGGGGTGACCGAGATCGGCTGGCCGATTCACACCTGACGAAGGCATCGCTGGCCGACGCAGAGGGCACCTCACCCACGGACGAAACGTGCGACATTCGCCCAACGAAGTCGGGCTATATCCGTAGGTCAGATGAACATCTCGAGCCGGAGATTCGCTCCCCCAACACGCGGCCAGCTCCCCCAGGTCTTCGCGTGATCGTGCAGTCAACCGTTCCCAGGAGCCCCGCGATTCGTGAAAGAATTATTGACATGGACAACGACCTCTCGGGAGACCAGTACGCGCTGATTGGTCGTAACTTGAAGAACGAGGCCGGCGTCACCGCCACATTGGAAAGCGCGACGGCGACGGCACTCGAGATCATCGAGCACTGCGATCACGCTGGAATCACGCTCGTGGTCAGACGAGACAAGACGAGCACCCTCGCTCCCACCGATCACATCGCCGTTGAGGCTGACAGGCTCCAGTACGAAACGGGCGAGGGCCCCGTGGTGCAAAGCATCGTTGATGAAGAGGCGGTCTACTCCAGCGATCTGCGGAACGAAACACGGTGGCCTGGATGGTCATCCCGGACAGCAGAAGAACTGGGCATCCGCAGCGTGCTAGCCATGCAACTTTTTGTTGGACCGGATGCGCTCGGCAGTCTCAATTTGTACAGCGATAGTCCTGACGCCTTTGGCTCAGACGATCGCGTTTCATCGCTGGCACTGGCTGCGCACATCGCCATCGCTTTTGCCGCCGAGCGCGAGCATGAAGGTAGCAGTTCCGCGCTCATCAATCGGACAGTCATCGGGCAGGCCCAGGGACGGCTCATGGAAAGGTTCGATCTGACCGCGGACCAGTCTTTCTCGGCCCTCATTCGTCTATCTCAGGCGCGCAACGCCAAGCTGCACGTCATCGCCTCGGATATCGCCGTCAGGGGCATCCGACCGGAACTGTTTGACTGGTAGGAGCCTCGTCGCGCAGACGGTGGCCCCAACCTCGACGTCCCCGGACGAACGCTGAGCGGGTGAAGCGGTGGGGATCAACGAGGTGGCCGCGCCGGCATGGTCGCGCGAGTCGGCGCTTGTCGATCCGACACCATCGCCAACAGGCTGAGCCGTCTCTCACCTGAGCATCGATTCTTACCGTTGTTCCGGCTACTTCTACTGGTGGAGCATAGGAGATTCGAACTCCTGACCTCTTCGATGCGAACGAAGCGCGCTACCAACTGCGCCAATGCCCCATGCGCCCCATCGTGCGGGCACCCGCCAACGTTATCAGGCCCGTCAGTGACCGACTGCGCGGCGTTCGTCGCCGCCCTCATCACGCCTGGACGGCAGCTCGACGTCCTCACCCTCGATGTGGCCAGACGTCCAGGTGTGAGGCTGCGAGAAGTCGATCGTGCGGACGGTCCGGCCGGCGCGCGGCTTGGTGACGTAGGTCGGCAGCGTGACCGGAAGCGGGTCCCACAAAGCCTCTCCGCCCGTTGAGATCGACGGCACCGCGATGACAATCTGATCGTCGAGAGCGTCGGCCGCGAGGGCCACGACTTCCATCTCGTGCTTACGGCCGGGATCGATGTCCTCGAACTGGCCGGACACGATGACGGTGTCCTCCTCATCGGCAGCCGTGGCGGTCGCCGCGCCCTGGCGCTGCGTCTTCGGGAGCTTGGCCTTGGGGAGCTTGCCCTTGGGCAGCTTGACCTTCGGGCGGGACGCCTTGGGTCGAGCCAGCCCCCGCTCGCCACGCACCTGGATGCGACACGCCACCAGCCATGCCACCACGAGGGCGACCGGCGCGGCCACCCAGTGCAGGGCGATGATGCCGAAACCTGCGAGCGCCCCGACAACCACTGTGAAGAAGAGCAGCGTCAGGAGCGTGCGACGACGACGCTTGGCGGCGAGTCGCGCGGCGGGGCGGTCGACGGCCTTCGGCTGAGCTGCAGCGGCTCGAGCTGGCATGGCCTGATCGACCGCGGTCTGAACCTTGGACATGGGCCGGGTGATGACGCGGCTGAGTGCTCCGGTGGTCTCGACCGAGGCGTTTTTACTGGCCTCGTCGTAACGGCGCAGGGCAAGCGGAATGAAGTACGCCGCCCACACAACTACGACGAACGCGATGATCAGACCGCTGCTGGAACCCACGGTCAAAACGGTAGGCCGTGAGACGACCGATCAGCCGCAGCCACGGCCGTGTGTCGCCTGAGAACTTGTGGGACGGCTGTGACTCGACGTGACTAGGTCGGGCTAGGTCTGTCGCGGCGGACCGAGTCGGGCGACCAGGCCTCCCGGGACATCCTCGGCAAGAATCTGGAACACCCGGTGGTCGCGCCAGTGTCCCGCGATGTGCAGGAAACCCTTGGCGAGACCGACCTCGCTGAACCCGAGTTTCTCCACAACCCGAAGGCTCGCCACATTCTCGGGTCGGATGGCGATCTCGATGCGGTGGAGCCCCATCGTGGTCAACAGGTGGTCGCAAACCAAGGCGACTGCCGTCGGCGTCACACCTCGTCCCGCATGGCTCTGAGAGACCCAGTAGCCCAGGTTGGCCCATCGAGCGGACCCCCAGGTGATGCCGTTGACCGTCAACATGCCAACAACCTGACCGTCCCACGTCACCGCGAACGGCATCGTCTGCCCGAGACGCGCGCGTCGCCGCAGCGTGCCGATCATGCCGACATACGACGTCGCGGGGTGGCCAGCCTCGCTGGGCAGGGTCGCCTCCCACGGTCCGAGCCAGCCGGCATTGTCGGCCCGCAGTCGCGCCCACGTCCGGGCATCGCGTCGGCGCAGCGGCCGCACCCCGATCGGTCCGTGCTGCAGGGTGACCGGCCATCCCGGGCTCAGGAGGTCCCCCTCACGAGGCGGATCCGGGATGGTCGCCGCCACGCAGCTGGTCGACGGCGTGCGGCAGGACCTCGGCCAGCACGCCAAGCCCGTCCTTGACCCCACCGCGCGAGCCGGGCAGGTTGACAACAAACGCCGTACCGGCGACTCCGGCGATGCCTCGTGACAAGACGGCGGTCGGGACACCCTTGGCCACGCCTGCGGCCCTCAGTGCCTCGGCGACACCGGGCAGCTCGCGGTCGAGCAGCGGCCGGGTCGCCTCCGGGGTCCGATCGGTCGGGTTGATTCCGGTGCCGCCAGTGGTGACAACTGCCGCGACCCCGGCGGCGAGAGCGTCGGCGATTGCGACACCAACTGGCTCACCGTCGTGGACCACCACCGGATCTCCCACCTCGAACCCCCAGTCGCGGAGGGCATCGACGATCAGGGGGCCCGTCTCATCGGCATAGGCGCCGTCGGCGGCACGATTCGACGCCACCACGACGGCGGCGGACAGGGGCGTCATCGTCGCCAGTCGCCGCTCTTGCCACCAGACTTGGCGACCACCTCGATGTTGGTGATGCGTGCGAGCTTGTCGACGGCCTTCACCATGTCGACCACCGTCAGAGCCGCGACGCTGACCGCGGTCAGCGCCTCCATCTCGACGCCGGTGCGATCGGCGGTGCGAACCGTCGCCTCGATGCCGACGGCGTCGTCGAGGACGGTGAGATCGACCTCGACACCCCCGATCGCCAACGGGTGACACAGCGGGATGAGGTCGGGCGTGCGCTTGGCAGCCATGATGCCCGCGATACGCGAGACCGCCAAGGCGTCACCCTTGGGAACTCCCTCGCCGCGTAGGAGTGCGATGACCTCGTCGCTGACCTCGACACGTCCACGAGCCGTCGCGGTGCGAGCCGTGACCGGCTTGCCCGTGACGTCGACCATGCGGGCAGCGCCCGTCTCGTCGACGTGGGTAAGGCGGTCGGTCACTAGAACGGCCTGTCGAGCACAAGCGTGCGGACGGTGTCGCCCAGGTTGAGCGCGGTCTGGTCCTCACCGACGATGATGAGGGCGTTGGCCTGTGCCAGGGTGCCCACCATGTGCGATCCCGCACCCGTCAGCGGCGTGACCTTGGCACCCCGGTGGGTGACCTCGAAGACCGCTCGGACGTACTGGCGCACGCCGGGACGCGACTGCAGATCTTCGGTGAGCACGGCGTGCACCATGGGCCGTCGGTACGGTGTGCGGCCCATCATCCGACGGATCGCGGGCAGCACAAACACCTCGAACGAGACGTACGCCGACACCGCGTTGCCGGGCAGCGTGATGATCGGCGTCTGCTCGTCGAAGACCCGTCCGAAGCCCTGCGGCTTGCCGGGCTGCATCGCGACCTCGTTGAAGTCGACGGTGCCGAGCGCCGACAGCGTCTCCTTGACGACGTCGTGATCGCCCTTGCTGATGCCGCCGCTGGTGACCACCAGGTCGGCCCGCACCAACTGCTCGGACAGCACCTTCTGGAACGTCCGTGGATTGTCGTCGACCGCACCGACCCGGTAGCAGATCGCTCCGGCCTCACGGACCGCCGCAGCAAGCATGTAACTATTGCCGTCGTTGATCGAGTCGTAGTCGAGATGGGTTCCGGGCTCGCGAAGCTCGCTGCCGGTCGAGATGACCACAACGCGGGGCCGCGGACGGGCCTTGACCCGAGGAGCGCCCAGCGCCGCCAACAGGCCGATCTCGCGTGGTCCGAGCACCGTGCCCTCGGTCAGGACCGTGTCACCGGCCGTGACATCGTCGCCTTTGCGTCGGATGCGCTGACCGGCCGTCGTGGGCGCGAAGATCTGGACCCGGGCGTTGCCGCGATCGGTCTCCTCGTACGGCACGACCGAGTCGGCACCCCGCGGGATGGGAGCTCCGGTCATGATCTTGACCGCGGTGCCGGCGCTGATCGCGAACGGTCGGGCGGAGCCGGCGGAGATCTCTCCCACCACCGGCAAGGTCACGGGACGTTCGCGCGATGCCGAAGTGATGTCTTCGGCGCGGACGGCGTACCCGTCCATCGCGGAGTTGTCGAACAGCGGCAGGTCCATCGGCGCTACAAAAGCTTCATGCAGTGGCAGGCCGAGCGACTCCACCAGCGGTTGGTCGTACGCCGCGAGGGGCCCAATGCCGCGAAGGATCTTCTCGAGGTGGTCCTCCACCGTCAGCAGGCCGTCGCGGATGCTGGCGGCGCGAGGCCGAGTCTGGGTGGAGGACGAGGAGACAGGCGTCGGGTCAGGAGTCTCCGGCTCGACCGGCAGCACGGTCTGCTCCGCGTCTCCGCCCGTTTCGCCTGTCGACATGTCGATCAGCCTAACGTCGCCGCCACAGGCACGCTCTTGGCCTCACCCGTGTCGTCGAGCGTCACATCCCCTCGGACTACAACATCGGCGCCGAAACGCCAGTCGCCGTGCACCGTGAGCGAGTGCGCATCGAGCAACGACGGCGGCGACGGGAGGCGGGCATCGAAGTCGGCGATCGTGGTGAAGAACCGGCGGTCGAGATTGATCAGCGGCACGGGATCGACCTGCGCCCGCACCCGGAAGTCGTCACCGACGCCGTAGACATCTGATCGCAGCAGCAGCAGGTCGTTGGTGGTCTTGACGGGCAAGAAGCGCGAGCGGTCGACCTCGATCGCGGTGGCGCCGTCGAAGACCTCCACCGCCGCCCCCATCGCCGACTCGATCTGGATGACCGCAGTCGACGTCTTGTCAGTCGGGTCGACCGTCTTGGCGTTGCGGATGAGCGGCAGTCCGAGGATGCCGTCGCGCTCCTCCAACGTCTGCTTCATGACCCGTAGGTCGAACCACAGGTTGTTGGTGTGGAAGTAGCGATGCCGTTCGAGATCGGCGGCGGCTGCGGCGTCCTCGTCGGGCGTCTGGGCCGTCTCGCGGAGCACAAGGCGTCCATCACTCTTGCGCACCACGATGTGACCGCCCTTGACGTCGGCGGGGGTGCGCCGGCACACCTCGGCGGCGTACGGGGCGCCCGAGGCGGCAAACCACGCCATCATCGCGGTATCCGGCGCGGCACCGAGGTTGTCGGCGTTCGACACCGTGGCGTAGCGGTAGCCCGCGTCGATGAGGGCGTCGAGGATGCCGGACACCTCGAGGGCCGTGTAGAGGTCGCCGTGGCCGGGCGGACACCACTCCAGCGACGGATCGGCAGGCCAGTCGACCGGTGTGAGGTCGTCGGCCCGCAGCTTGGGTTCGCGGTTCTGCAGGAAGTCGATCGGGAGCCCGTCGACCGGAAGGTCGGGATACCTCTCCAGCGCGGCGAGGGTGTCGTCTCGGGTCCGGAAGCTGTTCATGAACAGCAGCGGCAACGGCACGCCGAGCTCCCTGCGCAGTGCCAGCACCTGGCCGGCGATGACGTCGAGGAAGGTGAGATCGGGGCGGACGTCCAGCAGGGTCTTGGCCCGATCGAGCCCCATCGAGGTGCCGAGCCCACCGTTGAGCTTGACGACCGCTGTGACGGCGGCGGCGGCGCGTCGCTCATCGTCGGAGAAGGCCAGAGCGCCGGCGTGGTCGATGTCGACCAGCGGATCGACGTCAGCCTCGCGGATCATGCCCGTGGCACCCTGCTCCAACTGTTGGTAGAACGACGAGAAGACATCGATCGCCCGCTGAGGCACCCCGTCGTCCGTCATCCGCTGTTGCGCCTGCGCCAGTGCGTCCATGTCTCTCCCTCGTTCCCGGCCCATAGGTTAGCGTCAGCGCGTGGTCAAGGCTGAGGTTCGCGAAGAGCTGCTCGCCCGTCGGCGGTCGATGAGTGCCGCTGAGCGCGCCGAGGCCGCCGAGGCGATCGCCTTCCACCTGTTCGCGATGCCGTTGATCAACACGGCCCGGCGCGTCGCCTGCTACCTCTCCATGCCGTCCGAGCCGGGCACAGCACCCCTGATCGCCGGGCTGCACGAGCGAGGCGTCGAGGTCATCGTGCCGATCAGCATCGCGGACGGAACCCTCGACTGGGTCCTGCACGACCCCGCCGCCGAGCTGACCACGACGTCGCTCGGCATCGCCGAGCCCGCCGGCATCCGGCTCGGACCCGATGCGCTCATGTCGTGCTCGGCCATCATCGTGCCAGCGCTCGCGATCGACCACGCGGGGCACCGGCTGGGCCGCGGCGCCGGCTATTACGATCGCGCCCTACAGGGTGTGGCAGCGCCGCTGTGCGGTCTCGTTTTCACCCACGAACTGCTGCCCGAGGTTCCGCACGAAGCACACGATGTGCCCGTGCAGATGGCCGTCACGCCGTCAGGGCTGTTTCGGGTGCCCTGAGAACCAGACTCAGCCGCCGGACGGCTTCAGCGTCAGCGTGTCCTGGGTTGTCTCCTCCACGGCCTTGCGGCTGAAGGCCCAGGGCAGCATCCGTCCAGACCGCCACAGGTCCTGCTGGTCGAGGTAGTGGTCGTGGAAGGCGTGCCCGGAGTTGCCCGTCAGTTGGATCCACCGAGAGCGGTCGAGGTCGTCCAGGTCGACGACCATACGCATCGACGGCACGGCCGTGACCTCATATCCCTCCCGCGCGTCCCAGCTGGTCGCGTCGACGATGCCGTTGCCGCCGCTGACCTTGAACGGTCCACGGTTGAAGATCCGATTGACGAGGCCGACGCCGGAGTCGCCGAGCGTCGGGTTCACGAGATCAAGCCGGTGCATCGTGCCCCACCGCCAGTCGCCAGGATTGCGCGACTGGATCATGGTCAGCTCGTCGCGGGCGTCGCGCATCGCCTGGGCCAGCACCTCGTCGCGCGTCTCGCGGACGTGCGGTGTCGTGACGTCGTCCCACCAGTGGCTGTCCGCTTGGTCGAGGATCGTGTCGACGAGGCTGAACCACCGCTCGCCTCCGTCGGGCCACTGCGCCTCGGGCAGTTCGTCATGGAAGGTCAGCGCGAGCAGATGGCGCCACACGGCGTTGAAGTAGGCGGCGCCGGGCGAGTCGGCGTCCTGCATGAAGTCCCACGATACGAGGGTCGCCTGGCCCTGACGGTAGTAGCTGCTCTCGAGGCCGATATTCAGCAGCTCCGGCACCAGGCGGGCGGCGTTCGCGTTGTACGTGTCGGTCTGGAAGGCGGCCATGTCGTCGACCGTCAGATCCGTCCGGTCACCGATCAGCTCGCGGATGCGCTCGGAGCGGTAGCCCGCCGCGGTGTCGGCCCCCAACTCAATCGGGTACTGGTCCGCGACAACCTTGTTGTTGGCCGTGACGATGAACCCCTCGTCGGGGTTGTAGACGGTCGGCAGGGCGTCGAACGGCACCGATCCCGTCCACTCGAAGGACGAGTCCCAACCCGGCACGGGCCAGCGACCGTCCCCGCGCGAACGCACCGGGATCGTCCCCGGCGACTGGTAACCGATATTGCCCTCGGTATCGGCGTAGACCAGGTTCTGCGACGGCACCGTGAACTGCTTGGCCGCCGCCCGGAAGTCGTCCCAGTCCTGCATGCGATTGAGCGCGAACACGGCCTTGATCGTCGGCTTCGGGTCGAGGGCCGTCCACCGCAGCGCGACCTCGTACGTCCCGGGTCCGCCGATGTTCGGAGTCGACGCCTTCTGGGTCGTCACGCCCACCGCAGCCGCATCGTCGTCCAGATCGGAGAGGATCGGTCCGTGACGGGTCGACCGGACGGTGATGGTCTGCGGATCGCCGCCGGCGACCTCGAACGTCTCCTGCCGGGTCTCCAGAGGCAGCTGCTGCCCGTCGTACTCGTAGGTCTCGCCGGCGACCTTCTCGAGGTAGAGGTCGGCCACGTCGGCGTACATCGTCGTCACACCCCAGGCGACCTTGTTGGTGTGGCCGACCACCACCCCCGGGAGGCCGGAGAACGAGAACCCCGCGACGTCGTACGGACACGCTTCGTCGACCGTGCGGCAGTGCAGGCCCACCTGGTACCAGATGCCCGGCATCGAGGGAGCCAAATGCGGGTCGTTGGCCAGGACGGGCTGACCGGTGCTCGTCCTGTCGCCGCTGACAACCCAGGAGTTGGAGCCGATGCCCTCGCCCGTGCCGAGCAGCGCCGGGAGCGCATCGGCACCGTTCTTGGCCGCCTTCAGCGAGGCGACGGCCGAACGAGCCAGGGATGCGTCGGCCGGCACTGACGTGAAGGCACCGTCCACCACGGTGCCTTCGTCACCCACGATCGTGGCGTGGTCGGCGGGATACTCGGGATAGAGCTCCTCGACCTGCTCGACCGTGAGCTTGTCTGTCGACAGCACCCGGGTGATCTCATCGCTCATGTTGCTGCGCAGGTCCCAGGCCATGGCCTTGATCCAGGCCAGCGAGTCGACCGCGGTCCACGATTCGGGCGTGTAGCTCGGCCCCGTCAGGCCCAGCACCGAGTACTCCAGCGACAGCTGCGAGCTCGACCGGCCGTCGAGGTAGCGGTTGACCCCGCGGGCGTACGCATTGACCAGACGCAGGGTGTTGTCGTCGAGCAGCGCCAGCTCCTGCTGCGCGACCCGGCGCCAACCCAGCGTGCGCACGTACTTGTCGGTCTCGAGCGCCGCATCACCGACCAGCTCGGCCAGTCGGCCGGACGTCACATGCCGTCGGAAGTCCATCTCGTAGAACCGGTCCTGGGCATGGACGTAGCCCTGTGCCAGGAACAGGTCCTCGGGTGTGTCGGCGTAGATCTGCGGGATGCCCTTGCCGTCGCGCTCGATCGTCACATCACCCGTCAGCGCTGCGATCTGCACCACGCCTGTGGTGTCGGGGAACGACCTGCGGACCGTGATGAACGAGAACACCGCCACCCCGATGATCACGAGGGCAATCAGGCCTGCGATGACGATCAGGATGCGACGCACCGAGTCATTCTCACCTACAACGGGGATCGGGGCACAGCGCCGTCAGGCACGGCACGCGACAGACTCAGCGCGCGCTGCGGATCTCGCCGACCAACTCCTCGAGGACGTCTTCCAGCATGATGACACCGAGCACGGAGCCCGAAGCGTCGGCGACCCGCGCCATATGGGAGCCACGGGCCTGCATCGTCCGCAGCGCCTCGTACAGGCCCGACCCGGCCGCCACCGTCGCGAGCGGACGCACCCACTTGTCGGCGATCGGCTCGCGACGCGAGACGTCATCGGTCTCAAGGACATCCTTGATGTGCAGATAGCCCGTGAGGTCTCCGGATGCGTCGGTGACCGGGAAACGAGAGAAACCCGTCTCTGCGCAGGCGCGTTCGACGTCGACAGGCGTCGCGCTCGGCGTGATCGTGATCAACCCATCCCGGGCCAGCAACACCTGGTCGACGGTGCCGTCGGAAAAGTCGAGCGCCCCCGAGACCAGGCTGAACTCGGCTTCATCGAGCAGGCCCTCACGACGGGACTCCTCGACGAGGCCCGCGACTTCGTCGTGCGTGTACGTCGACGACACCTCATCAACCGGCTGGACCCGGAACAGCCGGACGATCACGTTGGCGGCGCCGTTGAGGAGCAGGACAAACGGCTTCAGAACCAGGACGACCCCCAGCATGAACGGGCCGAGGAACAGCGCCGCCGCGTCGGGACCCACCAGAGCCAGGTTCTTCGGGACCATCTCGCCGAGAACGACGTGTGCGCCGACAACCAGGGTCATCGCGATGACAAACGAGATCGGGTGGACCAGCCCTTCGGGGACGTTCGCCGCCTCGAAGACGGGCTCCATCAGGTGGGCGATCGCCGGCTCCCCGACTGCACCGAGACCGAGGGAGCAGATCGTGATGCCGAGCTGAGCTGCCGCCATGACCTGGGTGATGTTCTCGATCGCCCGCATCGCCATCCGCGCCGGACGCGACCCGGCGGCGATCCGCGGCTCGAGCTGGGTGCGACGCGCGGAGATCAGCGCGAACTCCGCGGCGACAAACAGCGCGTTGAGGGCCAGCAGCACCACCGTCAACAGGACGCCGTACCAGTCGTTCACTCAGGACCACCCACCGTCGTGACGGCATCGACGGTCAGCGAGACACGATCGATGCGGCGTCCCTCCATCCGCTCGACCGTCAGCGAGACGACCAATGGTTCGGGGTCGTCGTCGGCATCGTCCGGCGTACGGTCGAGCGACAGCGTCACGACATCGTCCCGCACCGCGATGCGTCCGAGCTCGGCGTGGATCAGGCCCGCGATGGTCTCGTAGTGCTCACTTTCGGGGAGCGCGATGCCGGTCTGCTCCTCGACCTCGTCGGGCCTCAGCAGCCCTGACAGCGACCACGTGCCGTCCCGGCGGTGGCGACTGCGCGCCGACAGGCGATCGTGCTCGTCGGCGATATCGCCCACAATCTCCTCGACCAGGTCTTCCAGGGTCACGACGCCGTCGGTGCCGCCGTACTCGTCGACCACGATCGCCATCTGCATGCCCTGCTCGCGCAGGACCGAGAGCAACGGGTCGAGCTCGATGCTGTCGGGCACCGTCGTGGCGGGATCGAGGATGTCGACGATGCGGACATTGCGGCGCCGGTCGACGTCGACGCCGACGGCTTGTTTGACGTGCACGATGCCGAGGATGTCGTCGGGCGACCTCCCGATCACCGGGAACCGCGAGTGACCGGTCTGCCGCGCCGCCTCGATGACGTCGAGGGCGGTGTTACGACCCTCCAGGAAATGGACCCGGACCCGTGGGGTGCGGACGTCGGACGCAGTACGGTCGCCGAAGGCGATGCTGCGGGCCACCAAGTCGGCCGTCTGGTCGTCGATCGCCCCCTCCACTGCGGACCGCAGCACCAGCGAGCGCAGCTCGACCGGCGACCGGGCCGATCGCAGCTCCTCCTGCGGCTCGACCCCCAGCGCTCGCAAGATGGCATTGGCCATGCCGTTGAGGACGCGGATGGGCCATGCCATGGCCCGGGTGAAAAGCCGCTGCGGCCACTGGGTGACGGCGGCGGTGCGCTGCGGCAGCGCCAGCGCGAAGTTCTTGGGCACAAGCTCACCGACCAGCATCGTGACCACCGTGCTGACCGCCAGCGCGATGGCGTAGGCGACACCCCGCAGGCCACCGCCTTCCAGGCCGAGGGACGAGAGCGGGTCGCGCAGCAGGTTGCCGATCGCCGGCTCGGCGAGGAAGCCGATCGCCAGGTTGGTGATCGTGATGCCCAACTGCGCACCGCTGAGCTGGGTCGACAGCGATCGCAACGCGATCAGCGTGCCGACGGCACCCTTGTCGCCGGCCGCCGCGTCGCGCTCGATGGTCGCGCGGTCGACCGTGACAAACGAGAACTCGGCAGCGACGAACACCCCGCAGGCGAGCATCAGCAGCAAAGACGTGGCCAGCAGCAGCCATTCGGTCATCGGCAGTCACAGACGGGGACGGGGACGGGCACGGTGCGGCAACTGTACCCTTGGGGTGCACCATCGACCGAGCGGGAGCAACACGTGCCGAAGTACCAATACCAGTGCAAGGACTGCGGAGAAGCACTGGAGGTTCACCAGAGCTTCACCGACGATGCACTGACCGTCTGCCCGAACTGCGGCGGCGACCTGCGCAAGGTGTTCAACGCCGTCGGCGTGGTGTTCAAGGGCTCCGGCTTCTACAAGACCGACAGCCGTTCGGGGGCCTCGTCGACGACCTCGACCAGCTCGACCTCGTCAACCACCTCCTCTGGCGACTCCTCCTCATCCTCATCCTCCTCGAGCAGTTCCTCCAGCGATTCCAAGCCCACCAAGACCGAGTCGAAACCCGCTGCCAAGAGCGGCACCGACTCCGCCGCCTGACCCCCTGCC